>Ga0209187_1000038_pt1 | contig 292973 bp, 220 predicted proteins | sample BantaG_FD_187430 | JGI IMG/M metagenome (GOLD analysis project Ga0209187, IMG submission 187430) | Marine algal microbial communities from Bantry Bay, Ireland - BantryBay_4 metaG (SPAdes) (version 2) | ecosystem: Host-associated > Algae > Red algae > Unclassified | place: Bantry Bay, Ireland...
CGGAGGTAGGGGGCGAACTCGTCGAGGATCCTCTTCTCCGGTTCCTTGCGGGTGTAGGACCCTTGGTGTTTGCCGCGCACCATCTTGCGGACGGTGTTGCGTGAGATTCCGGTTTCGCGGGCGATCGCCTTGATTGGCTGTCCGCTCTCGTACTTTGCTTTGACGTCCATGACGTCCTCCTGATCATACGGTCGGCTTGTAACCTCGTCCGCAGCATTTGCCGACCATAAAACGACCCGGACGCCCCGTTCGGGGACACTTCCCGATCATCTCGCCTCGTTCGCCGAGCACGTGGTCGGGTTCAGGGGGGGCAAAGTTCGATGATCAGAAAGGGGTCAAAGTTGCATGATCACTGACAGCTGTCGCCGGGGGGACCTCAATAGTAATCCAAGAGGCATTTGTACACAGTGCAGCTGTATTAGGTTCGGCTTCAGCTCCGCTAGCTACGCAGATGTCTTCACCGGCAGAAGATGGTCCAGTAGTCGGGGAGCTTCTCGGTCAGGGTGGAAACAAGGAGGTATTCGCATATGGTCCCGACCATGCGATAGGTTTCTTGAAACCAGGAAAGGATGCATCCATTTTGGCGGAGGAACTGGCTCTGCTAAATCGGCTGAAAGAATTAGGGCTGCCAGTAGTAGGTGCCAAAAGAGTTGTTGTCGAAGGAAGGCCTGCCCTCGTTTTTGAAAGATTCGCGCAAGGCTCAAAGGACGTTGTTCGTCTAAGTCGAGGAAAAGTTCGGACAGTGGGAAGCTCCAACTTACTGAATGCCAGGAGTATATCGGACTTGAACGCAATTCGGCGAACCATGGTGAACAAGGGGATATCGATTGACGATCTACAATTTCTAATAGCTAAAGATGGAAGAGTAGTGATCGCGGATCCATTAAGGGTCGCGATGGCAAAGCCATCAAAAAGCAACCTCCGGACGATCGACTTCCTGATAAAGGCTGCGCGCTCCAACAAATAGTTATTTATGAATACAGATAAAAAAGTTCCCAGATATTTTGCCGGTGAAATTTTCCTCGCCCAATTCGTGATCTCATTAGATGTAGAAGGCTGCCCGAGACCAGCAATCCAAATAACTTCGCACATATTCACTTCTGTTTCAGTTGAGAGCGCTTATGAGCATGCAAAATCGATGATAAACTCACTCTCATATTCATACCGAAATAAAGAGGGTCAAGTCGTCACAACTACATGCGAGGGTTTGCATTGTGTGGAAGCTTTAGAATATTTGGACGGCGACGACTCGCTAGAAGCGGGCGTGGTGCAATTTTCGGGAGAAACGACGATCTCTGATCTCATGATGGGTGCTAACCGGAAGGATCTACCATCTTTAGAATGAGGGGGCGTTCTCTGGGGGCGTTCGCGGCGCGAACCAAAAAGCGTTCGCTGCGCGAACCAGGTAGGCGTTCGCTGCGCGAAAGAGGTCAGACCATCTCCCTGTATAAAAATATTTCGGCGGCGCAATTTTTCATTGACTCGCGTGACCGCCTGAACTCTGAAAATTACAACCTAGGTTGTAATCCGCTACAACCTAGGTTGTAATTTTCGGCGCGACGAAAATACTGTATATTTTAAATAGCTGTCAGGCAGGAGCTTACGCGATCTGCCAAAATCTTGGCATGTAACCTGCATCTATGGACAGGCATGAACTCAAAAAGACCAAGATTCACCGGACGGCAAAATTATGTTCACTGCATCTCCCGAACGATCGATTGCCAATTTTTGCTGGGAGAAGTCGAACGGGAGGCCTTTGTCCGGCTGATGCGGAAAGTGGAGGTGTTCACCGGGGTTCGGGTGATTACCTATGCGGTTCTGAGCAACCATTTCCATATTCTGCTCGCCGAGAACGAACCCGAGACCTTGAGCGACGCGGCGCTTCTTGACCGGCTGGGTGCCTATTACGGCAGGGACAGCAAGACCTTCCGGGAGCATGAGGCCTTTTTGAACCAGTTGCAGGAGGACGGGCTGGACGGCGCGATCGCCGAGTTCCACGAACGTTTTCAGAAACGCATGAACAACTTCTCCGAGTTTATGAAGACCTTGAAGCAATGTTTCACCCAGTGGTACAACAAGCGGAACGACCGACTCGGCACGGTGTGGAGCGCCCGTTTCAAAAGCATCCTGGTCGAGCCCGGCAGCGACGCACTGAGCCACATGGCAAAGCGTTCGCTGCGCGAACCAGGTCAGACCATCTCCGCGTCATAATATTGACGCATTTACTGAACGTTAATAGGTTCTTGATCTGCAGTGACGTGTTTCGAACTATTCTTGTATACGGGCGTCGGCTGAAAATATATTCTCGTTCCTGAGAAAGTAGTTGACTTCATTCAGGGTCGCACACGCTGGCGGAGCCGAATGTAAGGTGGTCAATCGGAGGCTATTCGGTGTAGGCTTGAGGCGATGTTTCGACTCCGAACAACCCTGCTGCTCTGCTTGCTTTTCGGGCTGCCGGGCTCGTTGTTGCCGATCCTGAACACGCAGGCGGCCTCGGGACCGCGCAAACTCAACCGACTCAACGCCGCCGAAGCCCTCGCCCGCTTCGGCATGGCCGCGCCGATCATCACCATGATCACCCCCGAACCCGGTTCGCCCCCCGACACCATCATCGAGAACTACAACCGCCGCGGCATGCCCGGAAAAATCACCATCGAAAACGGCGCATCCGTCGAACTCGACTACTCCACCGCCGACGGCAACCGCGCCCAGGTCACCGCCGAACGCGTCGCCATCCCCAGCCCGCCCGACGCCGCCTTCAACCGCGCCGCCGCCTCCAGCCTCAGCTACCACGAAGACCCGACCACCGCCTTCACCACCGCCACCGTCCACAGCGTCACTGGTCCGGCTCCGGCGGCGGCGTCCCCGCCTTCGCCGCCAAAGCCGTCGGCGCGCCCGACGCCGCCACCCAAACCCGCGACTACAACCCGCGCGGCCAGCTCGAAACCCTCCGCCAAGGCCCGCCCGGCAACCAGATCGAAGTCCGCTACCGCTACCTGCACGGCACCGACTGGGTTCGCCACGTCGACCTTTACAGCAACGGCAGCATCGCCAAAGGCCGCCAGATCACCCACGACCCGTTCAACGGTCGCACCGGCATCGCCAGAAAGGTGAAAGCCAACAACAATAACAACCGTGAGAAAATCATACGCAATGGTCCGATCCTTTTCCTTTAACCATATAGTAAAGACTGGGGTGGCAGCAACCGTGTTGGCAAAGGCTTCACGTTGATCGACCGCGGCTCGGTCGGCCCTCGTCCTGCAACGTGAAAGTTCTGGCGGTAAAACGCGCGATGGTGTGAAATCCACCATGCTCAACTTGGCCACTCTGCTCGAAGAAAGCGCGAACTTGCGCCCCGCCCAAACCGCCTGCGTTCTTGGCGATACTCGTCTCACCTACGCCCAACTCAACGGCGCCGCCAATCAGGTCGCCGCAGGCTTGCAGGCGCTCGGTCTCGAACGCGGCGACAAGGTCGCGCTCACCTGTCCGAACATCCCGTTTTTTCCGATCGCCTACTACGGTATCTTGAAGGCCGGTTGCGCGGTTGTGCCGCTGAATGTGCTGCTCAAACGCAAAGAGGTGGCCTACCATCTCGACGATAGCGACGCGGTTGCATACCTGTGCTTCGAGGGTTCGGAGAAGGTGCCGATGGGCGCGGAGGGCTTTGCCGCGTTCGAGGCGACCACGAACTGCGCTCACTTTATCTCGATCACTGCGAACCCGGCCGCAGCGCCCCCGTTCGGCGGGGAGGGCGGACTCACGCTCGGACGCTTGATGCACGGCAACGCGCCCGTGTTCGACACCGTTCAGACGATGCCCGACGACACGGCGGTGATCCTGTATACGAGCGGCACGACCGGGCGGCCGAAAGGCGCTGAACTCACCCACCTCAACATGTTCTTCAATGCAGCCGACACCGCGCGCATGCTGCGTTACACCGTGGACGACCGCGGCCTGATTGTGCTGCCGCTGTTTCATTCGTTCGGGCAAACCGTGATGATGAACGCGCTCGTCTATAAAGGTGGGACCATCATTTTGCTGCCGCGCTTTGACCCCGAGGCGGTGCTGGCATTGATGGCGAAAGAACATGTCACCGCCTTCTGTGGAGTGCCGACTATGTACTGGGCACTGCTCAATCATCCGGGTGATCATAATATCAAATTGCGCATTTGTGTGTCCGGTGGCGCGGCGTTGCCGTTGGCGGTGTTGCGCGGGTTCGAAGAGGCGTTTGGCGCGCCGATTTTGGAAGGTTACGGGTTGTCCGAAACCTCGCCGGTGGCTTGCTTCAACCAGCTTGAGTTCGAACGCGTTCCAGGGTCGATCGGCAAGCCGGTCTACGGCGTGCAGCTGCGTATCGTTGACGACGACGGCAACGAGGTTCCCGTCGGCGAACCCGGTGAGGTGGTGATCCGCGGCTATAATGTGATGAAGGGTTATTACCAACGCCCCGAGGCCAACGCCGAGGTCCTGCGCGGCGACTGGTTCCACACCGGCGACGTCGGCAAGAAGGACGAGAACGGTTATTTCTATATTGTCGACCGCACAAAGGACATGATCCTGCGCGGCGGCTACAACGTCTATCCGCGCGAGATCGAAGAGATGCTGATGGACCACGAAGCCGTGTCGATGGTGGCGGTGGTCGGCGTGCCGCATGATTCGCACGGCGAGGAGATCAAAGCCTTCGTGGTGCTCAAGCCGGGAGTGGGCGAGGGCTTGACCGAGTCCGACTTGGTGGCCTGGGCGAAAGACACGATGGCCGCTTATAAATATCCGCGTTTGATCGAGTTTCGGGACAGTTTACCGATGAACGCGACCGGCAAGATTTTGAAGCGCGAGTTGCGTTCGGAATCGTAATCCGTTCGGCTTTTGGCTGGCGAGGAGCGACGCGCGATAAAAAACGGTCTCCAAATGAATGGAAGCCGTTTGCCTATTTTGTTTAAAGCTTATAGCGCAGCGAATGCCAACCTAGGTTGTAATGTTCAGGGATTCAGGCAGCCACGCAAGTCAGTGAAAATTTGCACTGGCGTAATATTTTTATACAGGGAGATGGTCTGACTTGGTTCGCGCAGCGAATGCTTTCGGGTTCGCGCAGCGAACGCCTCGCTCTCAACAAATGTGTTGATCTTAGCGCACAACGTTTGCTGGGGGCGATATTTAAACAAAACACTTGGAAAGGACGCACTCGGGCGAACAAAGGAATGTACAGTAAATAGAGGGATGAGACGGCTTCATGCCCACCCGTTCTATATAAAGTAGGCAACGGCGCACTACAGAAGGCGCTGGTGGCAGAAGGTCAGGCGATCCTAGCAAAATATGGGATTGATCCTTGGATGGATGTAGAGAACCTAGTTTGGGCCCCCAATATCAAAGGCATGCACACTACGGATCGGTTACAAGAGGTCGTCGACTTACTCAAAGCGGCAGATGCTACAAAGGGGGCGAAGAAGGTTAGAAAGGCTGCTGTTGTTAGTGCCCTGAAAATTGCTGGACGAAAGGCGGCAAATCACAAATGAAAAAGCCATGAGTTTCTCTAGTTATGAAGACCTTGACCGCAAGAAACGTCAAATTTGCGATGATGCATTATCGGGATGCCTGGAACCCAATACCGATGAGACAATTCTCGTAGATCTGTTCAAACGGCATCCTTTTCTGTGCTGGGTCTCTACGCAGCTACAGCCAACTTTTCTGCATATTAGCGCCAGCAATGCTCGCGAAGGTTTATATACCCATTTCGTCGGGATCCAGAAGTGCCTAGGACTTTCGCAGAGACACGGACTTAACTCCTCTTTCCCCGAATGCTTGTTGTGTGAAGCAATTAGGGGGGGCAGTACACATATCGTCAAAGACATGCTTGAACGTGGGCTAACGTTTGGTCCAACTTCGGAGGATCTTAATCCTCTCTGGGTCTGTGTGGAGGAACGACCAGATCTCCTCCCCCTGCTATTAAGTTATGGATTGGATACCACAAGATCGTATGGCCAGATGACTCTGGCCATGCATGCAGGATATTACGACATCCAGCCTGATATCTTGAAGCTATTAGACTCTTCCGAGACGCCTGCAGAACTGATCAGCGACTGGCAGCACTTGTCACTTCCCGATTTGACGGGAGAGGGAATGACTAAACGTAAGATTATGCTGATTTCCCAAACACTGGGATGCAGTATCCCCAGTTTTCTAATTGATTTTTATTCAAATAAATTTCCAGCAAAACTGTATGCTGCCAGCGCTCCCGATAACGATGCTCGCTGGGAGTGGCTGAATGAGGATTTTTTGCTATTCCATACTGTTCGGAGTTTTTTGGCGTATAATCTCGAGGATTTTTCAGACACTAAATCGAAACGGTGGTCGGACGAATATTTTGTAATTGGTACAAATGGAGGCGGGGACCTCTGGTGTGTACCCGTCGATGGTCCTGATCGGGTTTATATATATGAACATGAGCTAGAGTTACTCAAGGACTCGGCACTAGACTTGGCGGCTTTCACGGAGACCTACCTTGAAGAGATGGAGTAACTGTTGAGAAATGCGAAGGAGATGGTCTGACCTGATTCGCGCAGCGAACACGCTGACCTGATTCGCGCAGCGAACACGCCGTGTGGACAACGAAACCGTTCCCATCTTCGTGGTGCCTGAGGGCTTCGCAGGGTTTGTTCGAGAACAGTAAGCCGAAACCCGCTCTCTTGGATTCTGCTCACCGGGACCAGATCACCACGGTCCTGTTTATATTTTCTGTGCCACTGCCACCCGTCACAGGATAGGTCACCGTCTCTCCGCCAACCGAGCCTGAAATGTAGTATTCAAAATCATACCCGGGATTTGCCAATGATGCCTTCATGACGTGAGTGCTCTCATTGATCGGGGCAAGCGCAGCCTTGGAAAAGGCTCCGGACGATCCAAGTTTACGGTAATGGATGCTTGGTCTTGTGATGCCGCCGTTGCCCATGAAGATCACCTTCTGTTCGAAACGCTCATCGCCAGTTATCTGAGAGATTTCCGGCATGGCCCGAACCACCTTTTCACCTTTGTATTCCGTGCGGACCGGATCTTTGATTCTTAAATCCTTTCTGATCGCATCGACCAATGTGGACTGATGCAACTGAGCAATCACACCTAATTCAGACACGTTGCGCGGCGTTCGCTTCGCGAACCAGGACACACCATCTTTCTGAAATAAATGTGATGTCGCCTGGAAATATTGATTGACTCCGCACGAATAGCCATTCGTGGGCTTGCTTTAAGGTCTTGAGATGTCTCATTGCCAAATCTCAACCAAAACCACTCCTCAAATGCAAATCGACACGCACGCTGGCCAGACCAAGGCATAGCTCCGCCTTTGTCACTCCCTCACGTTGAAATTTCGCCCTCGGCGGCTCTCTGCCTCGTTCAGTCTGGTCGCGCCGGCGGCGGTTCGGGGGCGGACACTTGGCTCTTCCAATAGCGGCGGAACACATAGAACTCGCCGGCGAACTCGCGCACGCGCTTAGCCGCGCGCTTGCACCTCAGCCCCAGATGCTTACGGATGCGTTCTTCATGCAAATCGATGAAATCAGCGGCACCGATCATCACCCCCTCGGTGAAATATCTGAGCTGGCATTTCGCCAGACCATGCCACGGCAAACTGCCGCCACATTCCAACACGGCCATGATCTCCTCGCGACTGAAACCAGCTCGGACCGCGTTGCCATAGCGGTCGCTCTTCGCCACACCCCGTTCGTAGATCAGCATCCGGTAGCGCTTGCCGATCTCCTGCCAGCGCACTTCGTCGAGTTTGCCGGACCCAAGCGCTAGGGTGCCGTCTGCAGTGTAGAGGCGTTCGAAGCCGGCCTGCGCCCGCGCCTGACCCACCACTGCCTCGCCGTATCCGCTCCAGCGGTAGTCCTTGGGGTCCTTCACCATATGCGCGCGCAGCGGATTGAGGTCGATGTAGGCGGCCATGTGGCTCAAGGCCTTGCAGCCGCGGGACTGCACCACCACGCTCTTGAAGCGCTGGTTCCACACCGTGCCGGAACGATCGTTGCGCTGGTTGTACCACTGCGTGAAACGCTGCTTCAGGGTCTTTATGAACTCGGAAACATTGTTCATCCGTTGCTGATATCGCTCGTGGAATTCGGCAATCGCTCCGTGCAGTTCATGCTCCTGCAACCCTCGGAGATAGAGCTCCGCCACGAGGTAGGTTTCGCTTCTCGGTCCGTAGAATGCCCTTAGTCGGGCCAGCATCTCCTCGTCGCTCAGCTCGATCCGCTCGTTCTCGGCGAGCAGGATGTGGAAATGGTTGCACATCACCACGAAGGTGATGATGGTCACGCCGGCGAAGGCCTCCATGCTGCGCATGAGTTCGACAAACTTCTCCTTCTCGACGTCCCCAAGGAGGAACTCGCCGTTGAGTGTTTTCGACATACAGTGATAGTAGCCATTCCGTTCGAGCCTAAATCTTTTATGAGCCATGCTGCAAGATTTAGCAGGTCCCGTGCCAAGTTTTCGGCATATCCCCCAAGTCACCGGATGATAGGTGTTTACGAATTTCGTGTTTTTTCGAGGTACCGAAAATTACAACCTAGGTTGTAACTAATTACAACCTAGGTTGTAATCAGACCTCATTGGGCGATAGATTGAAATACCTCTCGAGCGCAACGACATGCGGACCTTGTCAAGGGGTGAAATCCGAGCAATCGATATTTTTCACCTCGAAAAGATGGTCTGTCCGGGTTCGCGGGGGTTCGCGGGGGTTCGCGCACGTGGTGGCAGGAGATGAGGTGGGGATTAGGGTGGTGGGAAATGGCAGCGCATCGTTTCGGGGTGGGATGGTCGGACGCAAGTAGACAATCAGGATCCCAGTTTTTGCTTCACCGCCAAGACCAAAGCCACAGAAGCCGTCTGCCCCCTCTCCGTTGAACAAAAAACCGTTTCGGGGCATTCTCTCGCCAACGTCGTCATTGGGGGCAGCACCGTTCCAGCCCAAAAGAGCAAACGAAAGACGGGGGAACGGTTCAACGGGTGGCTTTGTCAGCCTCGGCAATGGTCATCGTCAGCGAGGCGATGTTTGGTTGGTTTGGGACTCCGAACGACGAGGACCTTCCATCCGTGTATCAGATCGATTATGTTAGAGCCTGGAAACTTCCAGTTACCGAGATCCCACCGGATCATTAGATCGCCTGGCAGATACGCGGCAGACGAACGCGAGATCGTTATTTAGTCAGCCTTAAACTTTCGGATCGGCGTCGGAATGGAGCCGCCGCGCTTTGCAAGCCGGCTCGCTCCAGCAACAATTTTTCACGGTGCAGGCGGCGCGGCCGCACCATTCTCATCGACGAACAACTCCAGTTCGACGTTTTCCAAATCGTTGGAGATGCGTTCGGAGCGGAGGTCTTTGCGTTGGTCGAACGGGACCAATGCCAAGGGGTAGCTGCGTCCGACCACGCGCAGGGCGGCCGGGATCTTTTTACTATCGCGGATGCCCCAATGAACCGCTGCGACTTCGGTGCCATCCAGCAAAGCGTAGTGGCCGGCGATCAGGCAATGTTTGTACGGCAGGATCGCGTTCGGCTCGGGCGTCGGACTGAGTTCGAGGAGTTTGCCCTGGGCCACGTTCGCTTTGGGGTTCACCGGTTCAACTGAAGCCACGGCTGGCACTTGACTCGCCGCATCAAGCGTCACCGCCTCACCGCCGGCCACCCAGACATCGGGAAAAAAGTCGGCGCGCGCGTTGTTCGAAATCTGCGTCCACTCCACCACCGAACGCAAGTCCGGCGCCATCCGGCCCACGTACACCTCCACCCCGGTACCGCCCTCTTTCACCTGACTCGACCCATAGGGTCCGGTCATCGCGATGTAGTGTGGATGGTTGGACCAACGCGGATGGTAGACTTCTTGTTTGCCGATTCCCGGCGCGGTGTGGATCGGCAATTTCCAATCCTGCTGGGGGTGGTCGCCGCGCGCCGGTTGATGCACGTACATGTTGCGGTGCGCGCCATCGAACACCATCAAGGTGTAGCTGTTGTCCGGCGCGAACGAGGTCCAGCAGCCCTTCCCACGTTTGCTCCACGTCCCAGTCGCGAGATCGGCAATGCCGCCGTTCGGCCAGGGGAACAGCGCGCCCGCCTTGCGCCCGTCGGCGGAAATCTGAAAATTGTCGGCGGCAACCAAATCGCCGTGCCACAACACGAACCGATGCTTCGGATTGTCGAGTTGCACCATCGTTGCGGTTTTGTAGCCCGGTAAAGATTTCACGCCGACCGCGCCGGTCATTACCAAGGCGTACTCTTTGCCGTTGCCTGGATTCCGCCAGACTTCGGCCGTGAAGCCGTCCGCGAGTTCGACGCCCATGTCCGAACCAGCGCTGAACGTGGCCACGTAGGATTTGTTGGCGACGCGGTCGCTGAACACGATCCGGTCGCCGCGCGGTGTGATCAGCGGCTTGGCCACGTTCCCGGACGGGGTTCGGAATCCCGGCACATAAGACGGCGCCGGTCCCAAGGGAAAACGAAGTCGCTCGCGTCCGCCATCGACCGCACTGTCGGACACCATCAGTTGAAAGTTGGTCCCCTTGGCGAACACATCTTTACCATCACCCAAATCCTGAACCCACGCCACCCGGACATGCGGCGCGTCCGGGTTCGGGCCGGGTTCGGCGGCGCGCAGCGTCACCGCGAAACCGATGCCGCACATGCAGCAAAAAATGAGGCGGACGGCGGCGGATTTTAGAGAGACGGACATGGCTGGAGTATTCATGTGCAGCTATTCACACACGACAAGAAGATCTTACTGTTGGTCGGACGAATTTCGGCGCGGGTTTGTTCTGTAGAAGTGGACATGACCGAAGATAGGGACGACTCCCAATGGCTATCCCGTTTTAAATTGAAGTGATTGGAACCTTCCACACAGAGTCGCTCTGCGCTTCGCTTGCTCGCTCTCGTGGCCGGTTTGATACAGGGGAATGATGACACGGGAATGCCCATAGATGGGTTCGAGGGAATTCGACCGAGCAGGAGAGGTTTCAGTTGGGTGACGGCGACGCGCGCATACCCGGCCGGCAAGTTCATGATACGAAGACGATGCGATTCCCCTGTCCTCATTCCCTGGTATATAAAGTGAATGCCTTAACGAGCCGAGCCGAGCAGGACCTGACGCAACACACTGATCATCCGCCTGTTGGATAAGTTCAGTTTAAACCGACTATTAGCCGTGTAGGTAGCTCAAGCTTCCCAGCGGGAGTCTGGAACCGCCTCCCTCTGCGCAGGCAGAGACTGCCGGCTAGAAGCCAGCGGTCCAGACACCGGCATGGAAGCCAGTGCTACCTCATGTCCTCCTCAGTGGCTATTCTTCGTCTTCTCCGAATCCAGCCCGCGGATGCTGAGGCCGGCATCCCTCCAGAAATTTGAATACAGCGCGCGGATGCCGAGGCCGGCATCCCTCCAGAAGATTTGAAGAAAGCCTGCGGATGCCGAGGCCGGCATCCCTTCAGAAGATTAGAAGAAAGCCCGCGGATGCCGAGGCCGGCATCCCTCCAGAAGATTTGAATACAGCCCGCGGCACAAAAAGAACTTTACCGATGCCCACCCGGTCGCCCCCCGACAGCGGGGCATGATGTAGCGCGCGGTTTTCGCGTCCGGGTTCTCGGACGGTCCAAGAGTGGCGGCGCGTCCGGCTTTCTCGGGGCATCGGAGGCCTGCTGCAAGGCGACCTTCAGGTCGAACTTGGAAGATCGAAGATGGAAGATCGAAGATGGAAGATCGCAGTGAAGGTTGGTAGAATCCGCCCTATGAAACGGACCTCACTTGCACCCTTTGGATCTTCCGCGCTTTTCTTTCTGTTGACCCTCGTCACCCTCGCGCCCGGCGCCACCGCGTTCGCGCAGGATGAGGCGGACCCCACAAAGGTCGACGCGGACTACGCCATCCAAGGGGAATACTTGGGCACCGACGGGGAGGACAACGTGGGCGTGCAAGTCATCGCGATGGGCGACGGAACATTTCAAGCCGTCGCCTACATGGGCGGACTGCCGGGCGACGGCTGGAACGGCGAACAACCGAACCGGGTCGACGGCAAGCGCGACGGCGATGCGGTGAAGTTCGACGACGGCGAACGCTACTCCGGCACCATCGAACAAGAAGTGATGACCATCTTTGACGAAGGCAAACAGGTGATCCAGCTGAAGCGGGTCGAACGCAAAAGCCCGACGCTCGGCAAGAAGCCGCCCGAGGGCGCGCTGGTGTTCTTCGACGGCAGCAATCTCGACCAGTGGAAGCCGGGCGCAAAAATGACCGACCACGGTTTGCTGATGCAAGGGGCGAACACCAAGACCACCTTCGGTAGCGGCCGACTCCACCTCGAGTTCCGCACACCGTACAAATCCAAGGCGCGCGGCCAGGGACGCGGCAACAGTGGTTGCTACATGCAGGCGCGTTACGAAGTGCAAGTGCTCGACTCGTTCGGGCTCGAAGGCAAACACAACGAATGCGGCGGCGTCTACAGCGTGAAAGATCCGGACCAAAACATGTGCTTCCCGCCGCTGACTTGGCAGACCTACGACATCGACTTCACTGCGGCTGAGTTCGATGATGATAAGAAAATCAAAAACGCGCGCATGACCGTGCGCCACAACGGCGTGGTCGTGCACGACGACATCGACGTGCCGAAACGCACCACCGCCTCGCCGCTGGGCGAAGGAAAAGAACGCGGTTATCTCCATTTACAAAATCACGGCAACCCAGTCCGCTACCGAAATATTTGGTTCGTCGAAAAATAGTGACGCCTCGTTCGAGGTCATCGATTTGGTGAAAACCAAGAAGTTTGGCACAGCCTCTCTGCCATTAGAACGCACAACGACTTCTCAATCCGTCCGGTTCGCTTCATTTGGAACATTCCATAAGTTGAGTCTTTAGGAATAACAAGTTGCAGACTGACCCGAGCGGGGTAGGTTTGTTGTATGGCCTCGATCCTTATCGTCGAAGACGACCAAAAACTGGCAACTGTCACTTCTATCCACCTCAAAAAGGAGGGGCATGACGTCGAAGTTGCGTACTCGCTTGAAACCGCCCGGCTCCACCTGAAGGAGTTCGCGCCGGAGATCGTCATCACCGATCTGCACATCGGCGACGACAGCGGATTGCAAGTGCTGGCCGAGGCCAAGCAAGAACCGCAACAACCGGACGTGGTGTTCATCACCGCGCACGCCGACGCGGAGACCGCCTCGATGGCGATGAAGGACGGCGCCTACGAGTACGTCACTAAACCTTTTTCCATGGACGAGATTGCGGCCATCACCAAACGCATCAGCGTGCGCCGCGGACTCGTGTCCGAGGTGCGCAAGCTGCGCGAGGACGCGGCCAAGAGCAAGGTCGGCAAAACCAACGGCTTGGTGGTCGCCAGCGAGGAAATGCAATCGCTGCTCGACCGCGTGCAAAAAGTCGCGCCGCTGCAAACCACGGTGCTGGTTCGTGGTGAGTCCGGTACCGGCAAGGAGGTGGTCGCCCGCTTCATCCACGAAAACAGCAGCAACCCCAATTGCCCCTTTGTCGCCATCAACTGCGGCGCGATCCCCGAGAACCTGCTCACCTCCGAGCTGTTCGGTCACGAACGCGGCGCCTACACCGGCGCTAGCGCCCGGCGCGCCGGCGCGTTCGAACGTGCCAACGGCGGCATCCTGTTTCTCGACGAGATGGGCGAGATCGCCCAGGCCACGCAGGTCGCCTTGCTCCGCGTTCTGGAGACCGGCGAGATCACCCGGGTCGGCGGCGAAAAACCATTTAAAGTAAACGTCCGCCTGATCGCCGCCACCCACCAAAATTTGGAACAGCGCGTGGCCAACGGCAAGTTCCGCGAAGACCTCTACTACCGGATCAACGTGTTTACCGCCAGCATCCCACCGCTGCGGGATCGCAAAGGAGACATCATCCCGATCGCCCGTTACTTTCTCAAAGGATTCGGCATGGACGCGGACGCCGTGTCCGACGAGGCCCTCCAGCCGCTGCACAACTACCCTTGGCCAGGCAACGTTCGCGAGCTGCGCAACATCATGGAGAACCTGTTCATCTCCTGCCTCGAACAGCCAGCCAGCGCCGGATTGGTCGAAAGCATTCTCCCCAAACCTCTGGTCGCCCAACCGTTGACGATCTCCAACGGCGGCGGCGATGAAACGCTGGAAGAGGCTGAGACCCGCAAAATTCAACAAGCTCTGCGCGAAGCCAACGGTAATAAAACCAGGGCAGCCGAAGCGCTCGGCATCACCCGACGCCGCCTATACTCGCGCATGAAGGTGCTCGGGTTCGCCGAAGAAGAAGCGTAGCGGGACCCTAGCCGAAAAGGGGTGGCAGCAGATCACAACGGCTTTATTTTCAAGGTATGACACTTGAAGAAATAGCCCTTAAAGCCTCGCTGCTTGACGATGAGTCGAAGGCGTCCCTCGCTTCACGACTTCTCCAGAGTCTTCCTCCGCCAGACCATTATGTTGTCGATGAAGAAGTCTTCCTAAGAATGCAGGAAGCCGAGGAGGACAGCTCTGTCATGATCTCTCAACCAGATTTTGTGGAGGGGATCCTCTTCTCCAGTTCCTTGCGGGTGTAGTTCCCTTGGTGGTTGCCGCGCACCATCTTGCGAAGGTGTTGCGGGAAATTCCGGGTTCGCGGGCGATCGCCTTGATTGGCTGTCCGCTCTGATAACTTGCTTTACCTACCTGCCTAGTGGGGGGTGGGGAGTGACGATTTAGTAGCCAAGCAGCCTTGCCCTCTTCTGCCGTTGTATCCTTTGCGGATTCCATGCATGGAGAAAGACCAACCCTTCCTCCCTCCCGCCTCCTACTCTTGACGACCGCCGCCCGAACCACTCTGCTCATGCGCGTATTTGATGAACTGACCCCCGAACGAGTGATCACCTTCGTCGAAGACGCGCTCGACGCGGACTGCACCAGCCGTTGCGTGAAGTTCAATAGCTACATCAACCGCGTGTACGAAGTGCAGCCGCGCGAAGGCCCGCCGGTGATCGTCAAGTTCTACCGGCCGGGCCGCTGGAGTCCGGAGGCGCTGCGCGACGAACTGGAGTTCCTGATGGATCTGCACGAGGCCGACGTGCCGGTGATCCCGCCGATCGCCGACGATCCCGAACGCGCCCTGCACCAAGTCGACGGCATGACCTTCGCCCTGTTTCCCAAAGTCGGCGGACGCCCGCTCGACGAACCCGACGAGGAACAATGGGAGCAACTCGGCCGCCTGGTCGGACGCGTCCACCGCGTCGGCGCCGAGTTCGATCCGGACGACCGCATCACGCTCGACGCCAGTTACGGCCGCGCCAACTTGTCGTTTATGCTCGAGAACAATCTCCTTCCGGCAGAAGTACGCGCCGAATACGAAGACGCCGCCAACGACATTCTCGATGACATCGCGCCGCTGTTCGACGAGGCGAGCGAGGACTTCATCCGCGTCCACGGCGACCTGCATTACCAGAACCTGATCGACCGCCCCGACGAGCACATCTACATCATCGACTTCGACGACATGGCGCTCGGCCCGCCGGTGCAGGACATCTGGATGCTGCTCCCCGGACGCTACGCCGACACCCGCTGGGAGATCGAACGCTTCCTGTCCGGCTATGAGACCTTCCACGAATTCAAGTGGTCCTCGCTACGCCTGATCGAACCCCTACGCGCGCTACGCTTCTTGCACTACGTCGCTTGGTGCGCGCGCCAAGCCGTCGGAGGCGGCTACGTCGTGCTAGCGCCCGACTTCGGCACGGAAGAATACTGGCGGCGCGAGGCCGGCGAGTTGGTCAAGCAGCGTTCGGAGATCCGCAAAGCGCTCGAAGCCGGACTTTGAAGATGGTCGATTTTGAGGTAGGCTGAACCTATGGAGCCTGAACAAATCGAGGCGGAGCAGCAGAGGCCGACGAAAACTAACCCCCGGTCATGCCTCTGGCAAAACGCCGAACGTCGGGCAACGCGTGTTCAGTAATTGACAATATCGTTTTCGGAATCGGCAACTTCGACGTAGGATTTACCCGTCAAAATTGCTTTTGCCATATCAACCAACTGAATGACCTTACTGCTCGACCCATCCCAATATTGAACGGACTCCGGGATGACTTTTACAAGGGCCAATCGTTCAGTCTCTTTTCCTTCAGGAAACCAGGCCTTCATAATGAATGACCATTTTTCATCAACAAGGGTAGCATCATCAACCATTTCCGCGACCCCCGCCAAAGAAACATAGGTATTCTCGGACTCGTTGGCAAAACTGAAATTCACCTGCTTGTTATTGATGATCTCGTCGATTTTCGCAGAATGTATATCTGTGAAAAACCAAATGTTATTATCGTCATCGACATCCGCATAAGCAATCGGACGACTAAACAATCGACCATCATCCTGAGTAACAAAAATGCCCACGCGATTGTCTCCAATCAATTCTTTTATTTTTTCTTTCTGATTCATCATATTATTTTTTGGCTAAATGTTTTAAAGACTAGGCCCGCTCCACTTCGCTTTCCAATTTGAGCACCTTGTCCCCGTCTTCCTGCTCAATCAAGAAGGCCCGGTCCTCGTCACTGCCGTTACGGGTCACCTTGTTCCCCTTGATTGTCCTGGAGACCGTTTCTTTAAAGATCTCGGTGACTTTTCCCGTGGCAGTCCCACTGCCCCACTTCCATTTTACCTCTGTGCCTGTTCGTATCATTTTCTTCGTTCTCCATCACGTTTTCGAGACGATTATAGTTCTTCTAAGAGGGAGACCGTAGGGATAATCCGCGATAGAATCAATGATTTCTGCCCCTGAAACGGTCGCGATATGGCGAAGACGACTTTGCCTTCCGAGCCATGGATCGCGTGCCCTGTCGTCTGAACGGGGGCCTCCCGCTTCTATAAAGACCGAGCCATCCTCGCTCGAAAGGCAGACCGGCCTACCAACTGCTGCCCACTGGCTCCGACTACCGAACCAGTTCGATAATGTTCAAGGGATCGCGCCCCGTCAGCTCGTCGCGGTCTTCGATCAAAAAGTCGGCGATGCGGATTTGGTTCGCATCCGCGCCGCCGAACTTGGTGGTCCAATCTTCACCATCGAACGCATCAATCACGCGGATGCCGCATTGGCCGTTGACGCTGCCGGTCAACAACTGGCCAGGCGGGCGAGTTCTGGAGGTGCGGATTATGATGTCGAGGCCGGTGCGGGTGACGGTCGCCTGGATGGCTTCGCTAACGCCGGTCACGTCGTTGTAAAAAACGCCACGCCAATTACCGCTGAGGTCGCAGTTGATGCCCGGGGCGAACGGACCGCCCGTTCCGCCGCTATTAGTAGCCGTGGTCATGGAGTTGGACGAACTGCTGGAACTGCTGTTCGAGGTTTGCTGCTGCGAATTCTGACTGCTGCTTGTGGTATCATCCACCGGCCCACCGGAGGTGGTGATCACGGTCTGTTCGGGCGGCGTCGTGACGGACGTGGTCGAACTGGTTTCGCTGCTGTTTTCCGAGCTGTCGGTGTTGGTGCTGCTCGTGTTAGTCGTTTCGCCGCTGTTGTCCGAAATGTCGATGGGATCGTCACTGCCACAAGCGGCGAGAACGACGCAAAGGCCAATCGCCAAAACGGAAAACAGGAACGAGCTCAGGGCCCTCTTGATACTGGTCATCATTGCGCAGAGTAAAAGCCTTTGACGGTTTCGCAAGTCTGCGATTGGCGAACTTAGTGCAACCCGCGAGCATAGAAACGGCTCTCGTGATGACTCGAAAGTGCTGTGCCGCTTGTCACACCACCGACAATCCTTTTGGGGATGCTCGAAGTAGATGTGCGTGGATCAGTCTCCACAACCGTAGCATAGTCGCTTGAGTCGCTTGGACTACGACTTTCGCTGCGGGATGGCGAATGCCGGAATGGCGACGGCTCCGTGGGAAGCGTGCAGGGGGCCAGGTCCCTACTGTCGGTAGGGATCGAGCTGGGAATACTACCAAGATGGTCGCCGTTTTCGATTGGTGATGAAAAGTGTACTTTCCTTCTCGATGAAGATCGACCATTTCTAGTCGACGATTTAATATAGAAAGCTGCCATTCTTTATCGGCGTTGCCCAATATGTGAGATATTCAATGAGTATGACTGAACAGGAAATAACGAAGACTTACAGGCGCGAAGTGCTGAAACGATACACTCTGGACCGATTAACTGTAGTCCCTTTGGCGCTTGGGCTAACCGGCATCATTGGGGCTTGGGCCCTGTCCTCCCCGCTTTTCCTTATCGGAGGAATCATCATACTTGGCCTTGGAACTTATGGTTTTTTCGCCAGACTCAATGGGGAAGATGATACTATTGAAAAATCGATTCAAAAACGATTTAAGGCCGAAGCACAGCAACGTACTCAAGTCTACTTGGATGAACTAGAAAAAGTACTAACAATTACACCTGACCCGCGTGATGAAAATGCACTCCGTGATCTCCGTGGGCTATTAACTGCATTCCATGAAAATAAGACTTGGGAGCGAAACGTGGACCCAAGCTCTGCCATCAATATCCGCGAGGGAGTTGACCGATTGTTTAAGGGCGCAATTGAGACGCTGCGAGAAAGTTACAGCCTGCTCGTGCAAAACCAGAAGACATCATCTTTTAAAGTCAAAGAGGCCAATTTGCTACGTCGGGAAATGCTTATTTCCGAGGTCGAGGCAAGCGTCCACAGGTTGGAACGCTTGTTCGAGGAATTGCAAACCATGCGCCCTCTCGACGAGACAGGAGAGGATCTGGCAGCGCTAAGGGACGAGTTAGATATAAACTTACAAATCGCGATCAAGGTTGCCGAAGGGATTGACGACTGGGATGATCTGGAGCGGCATGACCTAAGTGATTTGGACTCAGGGTTGGAATAAGACTAGGCTAAGATTCAGATGCGGGGCTACGATTTCGCATAAACCCTCCTTTGAAGCAGAGTGGAAATCGTAGGTAAGCTGCATTTAGGGATATCCCTGAAGTCGTTAAAACCATTTTTCGGGAATGCGGTCGGCTGTGTCAGCAGGCTGCTCGGAAAGTACCTATCAGCGCACCTACTAGGCTAGGCCGTGTACCTGAAGGAGTTTTTGAAGCCCTCCAGTATGCCCTTCACCAAGGGCTCGAAATTTCCATTCTGCTCCGCGCCGGTATACCTCTGCCACAACGATGGCGGTGGAGGTTGAGAAGTCCTCATCGAGCTCGTACTTGAGAAACTCTTGGTCGTTTGACCTGTCAACCACCCGGATGAACGCATTGCGGACTTGGCCGAAGTTTTGGTTGTTTGTATCGGCTTCATGAATGCTCACCGCGAAAACAACTTTTTGTACGGCTGAATCTACTTGGGGGAGCTGGATGTGAACGACTTCGTCGTCACCCTCCCCTTCGCCGGTGAGATTGTCCCCTTGGTGAACCACCGCTGAGTCGGGCGATGTCAGGTTATTAAAGAAGACAAAGTGTTTGTCAGAAAGCGCCTTCCCGTCCTCGCCGGTGAGGAAGACCACGACATCGAGATCGAAGGAAGCCCCGGTGGATTGCTGTACATCCCAGCCGAGGCCAACGTGAAGTTGGGTCATGCCTGGGGCCTCTTTGTCGAGGCTGATATTTTGTCCCTTGGATAGATTAATTGCCATAGATTGACTCAATGAAATGTTATGGGTTTAAGCAAGCAGGATTTTAATAACTCATCGTGGAGAGCGGCCTCGCAGGAGTCCGCCAAGCTGATGGAGGGAGTTTCCATAAAATCCATGCTGCTGTCGCTTCCCCTGCCCTTCTTCGGGCCGGATCCACAGGTAGTCGTTGGCGAGGGCCGAACGATAAATCTTGAGCAGTCCCGTAACGTCCAATTGATCACAGAATCCTGCGAGGTCTTCTCGGTTTTGGGGGTGGAGCACTAAGCGCAGTAGGCGCTGCACGGGCTCGAACTGAGGGTGGTTGATGATTCCGCAACATTGGAGTCGAGACACCGTGGATGACGAAGCGGTTTAGCCGATCTTCGATGGCTGAATCTTCTTTGGCCACTTCCTCGTCGACCTTGATGGCTACCAATTGGTGGCAGCTCCGGGTGACGGCCGCGAGCGCACGGTCGTGGGCTGTCCGGGCGGTCGTTCCAGTGACCCACGCATCATCGATGAACAGGACATGGATGGGTTGCTCCTCGAAGTCAGACACGGGGAGCAGTGTTTTCGTGGGTCTATCGCGGTTCCTTCGCGAAGCCGCGTCCAAGGTTGTATCGTCCGCGCTGCCGGAGGCAAGACGGGTCAGGGGCTTGTGAATGAAGGTGGGCAGCGCCTGTTGGATAAGGTGTTCGTTGATGCCAAACATCAGCGATCGAGCAAGCAGGCTGGCGGCTGAATGCACGTTTCGGATGCCGGGTGAGGTCAGGTAAAAGTAGGCAGGATCATCGACAACGTTCTGGACCAGTGGCCCCAAGGTGTTCCCCGTTGACGAGTTCGACGAGTTCGTCGGACGGATCGCTTTTCTATCGCAACGAGTTGATCTTCGTTTTTCATCCCTAGGGTTCTGAACCAACATTCCCGCCAGAGGCGGCAATCCGCTAGCCTGCGCTCTGTCCGACGTCAAAACTACCGCCGACATTGGGTTGGAAGGTCAGGGTCCGCTTGCACGTTGGGCAAACGGTTTGGCGCGGCATCGGAGTCGGCACACAGTACGTCGTTCCGCAAGGACACAGGGCCGCGGCAGTATTTCCACACCAAGCGCAGGGTGCGGGACCGTTTAATTGGGACGAGTTCACCGGAGGAAGTTTGAAGCCTCCGGCAGACTCGAGGTTCTCGGGGCTCAACTTATGGGAACGGACGGGTTCGTAGTAACTAGGCTGCCCGTACGCGTTTCCTTCTACAAATTTGAAACGCATCAAATAGGGACGAAGTGAACCCTCAGGATCGGCCCCGCAGTATCCGCGAATAAAAACCTGACGAGCTTGGCCATCGGGCGGACGGTGGCTGCCCTTTTCGACCCGTTCGACATCTTCCGGGAGCTTATCGAGGTTGATGCCTGACTGCCCTGATTTAGTCACAGCAATGCTGGCGCTCTGCACGGACGCGGAGAGCCAAATGAAGAGTTTGCGAATCGCCTCGGCGTCCATCTGAGGGAGCTTGAGGACAATGTCGGATACCTGCTCAAGCATGTGGTAATCGACATCCTCGCCACAACCGATCGCATAGATGTTGGCGATGCGTGGTTTACTGAACCCGTCCAATGCGGCGATCACCGAACGCCAGTCGTCGGTCGGTTGCCCGTCGGTTAGAATAAATACGAGAGGCCGAAAGTCCCCCTTGCGTGTCGCAGTCGTGGTCTGTACTTCGCGATTGATCGACTCCGCGAGAAGGCGAAGCCCTGCACCCAGTGCCGTGCCTGGACGGACAACCAGCTGAGGTGCCTTGAAATCCATCAGGTCGCTCAACGGTGCGAGCTGTCGCGCTTGCCCATCAAAAGTGATTACTGAAATGTGAGCCGCATCCAATGCCTCGGGACTCTTGCGGAGTTCTTGCAGGAGGGTCGCGACCCCTTTGGTGACAGATTCAATTCCGTCGCCAATCATCGATTCGGAACAATCAAGCAGGAGGTAAACAGGGAGGCGTCTCATTGGATTATGTGGATGGGGTTAAGGAAGAACCAGCTGGATGTTCGCAAGTCGACCACCGTCCTCGGGGTCGAAAAGTATTTGCAGGCCATCGGTAAGCTCGACGCTTTCGTTGGTTGGAAGAGGCACCTTGCTGGAATCGCTTTTGATGATCATCGCTCCTTCGAGGCGTCGATTCACAAAGAGCCAAGCCCCTTGTCGGAAATGAAAATCACCGACCGGGGAAAGTTGCTCGGATGTGAGTTTCTCATTTGGGGAGATGTTCCGGTTCGTGTGCCAAAGATAGAGCGACTGCTGGTTGTAGACCATAAGTCGGTGTTTATCGGGCAGGAATTTACCTCCGCCACGCGAAGAGTATAAATCCAGGACGGGCAGCGGACGGGAATATGGAGTTCCGCAAAAAGGGCATTTGGGCTTTGAGGTATTATCGAAGACGTACCACTTTTGCAGGCATGACGGATTCTCGCAGGGCTGCAGAAGATCCACTGTCTTGACCAAGGCCATCTCCCACTCTGACGCGATCGGACGCTTCACGGGATTGTGCAGTCCCTCCATAAAGGCGCGATCAAATAGCTCTTTCAAGTACGGGCCGGTTACAGTGTAGGGCATTTGGCTGGGGTCACCCCAGGGGAGAGAGCCTGGTTTCAAATTATCCCCGTTCACCCGATTAGTACTGTCGGTGGGGTGTTCGATGAAGAGCGCACTCGTGCCCATCCCCAGCGCCTCGTCCTTCACTGGGTCGGAATCCCAGATCTTTCTGCCCCGGAGGGGGTGGCGGTATAAGAGATACATATAAAAGAGTACCGCCATTGCGTGCTCATCAGTTCGGCGATTGGGGAGCATTTTATTTGGGTCATCAAGAGAAAGATCGATCGTGGCCAAAACCTCGGGAGCGATAAAGTCAGGAGTGCCCAAGACATCCGGGGGGTAAACGCCCGGAACAACAATACTATCAACTTCCAGGATGTACGGTGTACCTGCGATCGGATCGATCAAAATGTTTTTGTAGCTCAAGTCTGAATGAGCGAGCCCGCTGCGGTGGAGACGGGCCACCGCGCGCGCGATGCGGATGCAGATTCGGAAGTAACTCGACCAGTCGCCCAGCTCGCGCGGATCCAGATACCGCGAACGGTGGGACGCGGAGGCAAACCACTTTCCCTCCTTCTCGCCGTCCTTGATATTGAGCATATCGTTGTTCACCGATCCGAACTCGAAGAGAAACTGCGAGGGAAACATCCGGGTGATAAATCCAAGTCTTCCTTCATGCTCCACCACCGACTCAGGCCAGTTGAACAGGTGTTTCCAATACACTCCGCCTTGCTCCGAGAACACCTTGCCGCCCATGGCAACAATCTTCTCGAGCCGTTCTCGGGTTATGGCGTTGTTTAGCTTAGTGTCCCGATAAAAGACCGCGACATAGCTCCCGTCAGGGGAAGAATACGCATCCTTGATGGCCCCCGACCCTAAGATCTCATCGAAGAACTCGACCGGAGTGCCGTCTTGGGCGGTGATGCGAACGATCTGGCTCATGCTGGCGGAGTGTGTGGATAAAAAAGGATGAGTGTACGGTCATCATGATTTCCCCGGGAGAAGAAATTAAGATAACCCAAGAGGTCGCGGGCGACATCGTCAATGGGACCGTGGAGGTTGATGCCCTCGTCTCGGGCTTCCCCGCCGGTAACCGTCAGTTCTTTCCAAAACTTTTCCCAGCGTTCGGGTTGATTGGCGAAGTTGTGATCCGTCTCAAACTTGGGATCGGTGACGCCATCGGTCATCGCCGCAATCACGGTAACCTCTTCTCGCACCACCTTAAAGAAGGTGCGTTCGACGATTTGGCGAGACATGTTCTCCTCGGTCCAAAAATCCTTCATGGTGAAGAAGAGAGTCTCACCCGCGAACGCTCCACCGTCTTGCTTATTGAGCGGAATGATCTGGGCTTCCTTGCCTTCTCTAGGTGCGCAATAAGCAGCGACCCCACCATCGCCTATGCCGTAGCTGGCAAAAAACAAACCGTGCTTGGTGGGCCGGGCAAGCGTCAGCAGCAAGGTCGTCGAAAACATTTTCAGTTCCTGCTCTTCCTTGACGGCAAAGTCGCAAACCTCTCGATAGGCGGCAAGGGTTGCTTCACCAATCACCGGATAGAGCAGTTTTAAAACGATTTCCCGCTTGGCTTCTTCGTCTCCCTGGAGGTGTGCGGCGACATGATGCTCGAGCACTTCAATGTCTAAATCTGCGATTTTTGTGTCGGCAACGTTGAGGACCTTGCGGATGACTAGTTCGGACCCTTTACGTGAGAACTCGCAGGAACCCGCCCCGTCTGCTACCGCAAATAAATACCATCCTGAGGACTTCGAGTACTTGCAACCAAAGTCATCGTCCCGGCAGCCCCCGACGTGTGCGTGAGAACGGCCTCTTTGACTGGCGCCTACGAGGCGATACCCATTTCCCTCCAAGGCCCCGTGATCAGAATCAACTTTCCAATAGGGCAGCGATTCCTTGGAGGGAATGTCCTTCCAAAGGTCGCGGGGGTTCGGATTCACAAGCCAATTGAGCAGGACGGTCTTTGGCACCGGTTCGGAAAATTCCGGATGGCTAACGGAAAATGAGATCTCAATTTCATGGTCACCGTCCTCTTCTGGCGTGCCGGTGAGAAGCCCAGCCGCAGGGTCGTAGTCGAGGCCATATTTGCTCGGTTCGGTGACTCGAATATCCGAAATCTCCGCCGTGTCGGGTTTCCGGAAAAGGTCTATGAGCGAGGACTTCCACGGGGTGCCTTTTTTCGCGTTGGGCAGGCGAGGATCAAAGCTCAACATCACCGCGATCGTCTTCCGTGTATCACCCACTTGTTCAGTAAATTCGACCTGACATTGCCCCGCAGGCAAATCGGAATCGGGTTCGATCACGACGTCTAAAGGATCACTATCTGGAGAACGGGTGAAGTCAGACGTGAGCTCTGGCTCTTGTTTAAGAACCACGTCCGTTTCGGATGCGGTTATTTCATCCGCCCCATCGAGATCTTCAGACTGTTCGACGGCATCGGGCTCAGTCTCGAAAGGAGAATCAGAGGTATCGGAATCTCCTGCGACCTCGTCGGAAAGGTTCTCGCCATCAGCTAACGTCTCTTGCGGCGCATCAGCTTCACGAGTGCGGCCATCGGCTATTGGATTATCTCCGGAAGGGTCCGTTGCGTCCTCCTCCGGTACGGGCTGATCATCTTCCTCAGAACTCATCATTAAATTTGGATCCTCACCTCAGGTGGCGGCGGTGGTAATTCGAGGTCTTCCGTAACACCAGCGCTATGATTACCTTGAGCTACCGAGGTCGTGACCCACTTGAAGAAGCTTTGGAAGCCGGAGCTATCCAACGTGTCTAGCACCACCACCGAGGTGCAAAATTGGGCTAGCTCATCCTTTTTACCTTTTGCCCCTGCCGCACAACCGACGATGGCGGCAAAGCCTTTGGATTTGATCTTCGGGACCGCATTCTTGAAATCCAATTTATCGTTGGCTGCACCGTCGGTTAGGACAAAAAGGAGCGGTCGCCAGTCCCCCTTGCGACTATCAGTGGAGGGCATGACATCTGTGTCCACAAGCTCACACATCTTATCGAGGGCGAGGCCCAGGTGCGTGGGTCCATCTTCGACGATCAGTCCCGTCGGGGTCTGAAAGTTTTCCAGCGGCGTGAGTGGGGAAATTACCTTGGCATCCCTATCAAAGGTCATGAGGCAGAGGTGCACCGAGTCGAGAGCGGCGGGGTCCTGACGCAAGGTGGCCACGAGCGACTCGATCCCGACCTTGACGGCTTCGATCGGTTCGCCCCGCATGGACCCGGAGGTGTCAATGAGGAGGTAGACGGGTAGACGGCGGCTCATGCGTTTGGCTATAAGATTAGAGGACGATGGTGATTTCAGCCGGAGGGGGAGGCAGTTCAGTGATGCCGTCAACCTCCTTCTTCTCAAGATTGATGCTTTTATGGGCGGCTTGGATTGAGGCGGTAACCCATTTAAAAAATGAGCTGATGGATTTAGGGTCCGAGGTGCTCAACGACAGAACATTTTTTCCGCAAATTTGCTTGAGAACCGACGTGTCCGCAGTGTCCACGGCACAGCCAATTGTCACCCCCCAGGAACCTTCTTGGAATTCCTGAAGGCCTTTGTTCCAATCGTCGGTGGGAACCCCGTCGGTCATCAGGAAAACCATTGGCTTCCAGTCACCCTGCTGTTCTTTTGAGGATTTCTTTACCTCCACGGCGGCTCTTTTTACAACGAGAGATAGGGCCTTGCCTAGTGATGTACGACCAGAAGCGGCTAAGTTCGGTGGATTAAAAGAGACAAGGTCAGTCATAGGAACGGATTGGGTGGCTCCATCGTTGAACTCGACTACACTGACGCAGACCGTTTCAAGCGCATGAGGGTCTTGTCGAAGACCAGCAATGAGCATCTGCATGCCGGTTTTCACTTGTTCGATTGGCTCCCCCATCATGGAGCCGGAGGTATCCACAAGAATGTAAACTGGGAGTCGCCTCATGTCGCCTATTTGTAGTTCTGGATGATATTCATGAGGGTATGGGCAAAACTGGGGTCGTCGGTAGCGTCGCCGATGGCACCGAATTTCCATTCATTATCTCGGCGGTATAACTTTCCCATGATCATGGCACGCTTGCCTCGGTACGCAGACTCGCTGACTACATCAAACACTGCATGCACTCGATTCACGCGATCAGGTGTGCCCTCATACATTCGGATTTTCGCGAAAGGAATAACGGAGAAGTCCTCTGGGCCTACGTTGTTTAGGAAGAAGTAGATCGACTGAATCTTAGCATCGATTCTACCGGTGTTGACACTAATGATTTCGTTATCGAGCCCGTCGTCGCCGTCCATGTCACCAGTCAGATCGTCGCCACTGTGTAACATGGCCCCATCCAAGCTGTTGAGTTTACCAGGGGGAAGCCCGGCATTTTTCAGCATTTGCGGATTGTAGAGCGGAGAATAGATGTGGTCTACGGGCTCGCCTTTGGCATCGACCATGACCGCGCTGAGATCGAGATCGACCTCCTGCTTGACCTTTTTAGTTCCCCCAAAGAGTTTTTTCTTTTGCGTCTCAAGTGCGCCCCAGTTTACCCCGACACAGAAGGAGCTAAGGGTTTCCCCAGACTCTTTCTTGAGGTTAATTTTTTGTCCTTTTTCTAACTTAATTGCCATAATATTTCTTGGATAGAGGAGTTGTATTGGAGGTGGAAGAAGTTGATGGGCTATTGGTGGTACTTTTTTACATAATCAGCGAGGCCGCCATTGATGCCATCACCAATCGCTTCAAAACGCCAGCCGTCGCCTCGCTGATATAGCCGTCCAAACTCGACCGCAGTAACGGAGGAAAAATCCTCGTCCAGCTCGTATTTGCAGATTTCCTCGCCCGATCCGCCATCGCAAATTCTGATGTAGGAATTACGTGCCTGACCGAAATTTTGCTTTGAGGTTTCCCAGTCATAGATCGTGACGACAAAAATAATTTCCTTAATTTGGGAGTCAATCTTCGACAGATCGACATCGACGACCTCGTCATCACCTCCGTCGCTCTCGTCACCCTCTGTGTCATCCACCGCACCAATTACCGCCCCGTCTGGGGAGACTGGGCGCGTCTCGCCATCGACGACCGTGGTGAGTTCGCTTTTGTAAAAAACGAAGAACCCTTCTGATGGAATCTTCCTGTTTTCGCCGAGCATAAAGGTTGATAGGTCGAGGTCGATCTTTTCGTTACCAGGCGCCGGGTCCCATCCAAGTCCGACAGCGAACTTAGGTGCTGTGATGTCAATTCGTTCTCCCTTGCTGAGTGAGATAGCCATAATGTTTTATTTGTTTTGGGTTAGTGGGTTTGAGGGAATTTAACCAATTCCGGGAATAATTTCAAGCATTGCGGCCAAGGCATTGGAGATCGAAATCGCCCAGCCAGCCTGTGCACCAAGGGCAATAATATAGGTGGCAAAGACCGCGTAAATCGCAAGCAGAATAAAGGCCCTTGGCTTGCCCAAAGGGATCGTGGTGATGCCGTCTTGCACCTTCCGTTTTCCGATAAAGTAGACGAAGAAGCCCGCGATGGTAAAAAAGAGCAAGAGCAGTCGGAGTTGAGCACTTTGCTCGGCAACGGTTTCGCTCATTTCGATTGAGCCATTAAGAATGGTGAAAAGAAAGAGCGGGAAGCCCAGTGCGAAGCAGATGTCGAAAATATTGGAACCCAGAGCGTTCGCTACCGCGTCATCGTAGTCGCCATCCCTTGCATCTCGCATGGAAATGATCGTATCGGGAACGGAGGTGGCCATCGACGCAAAGATAACAGCGACAAACAGAGCGGGCATGTTCAAGCCAGACAGTCCTTCAACACCAAAGAAGCTATATGTAGGATGTGACAGATTATTCGGACCGGTGCCGAGCCACTCACAGGCTTTCACAAGTAACCAACACGCCGCAGCGATTACGCCCGTGGATGCGAGGAGCAAGGGCCACGCATTCCACCTCTCGGCCTTGATTTGTTCCCGATGACGCTCTTTCACGAAGTGGTTTTCGAGGTCAAGAATGGGCCCCAGTGAGAGCCAAAAGAAAAAGGTGCCGATTGGCCCAGAGGGCTCGTCGTCTTCGTCGAGTTCTTCCTCTACCCCCTCGACCCCACCATCGACTGACTTCATGCTTAAAAGCATGTAGGTGACGTAGGTAAAGTAAACCGCCATCAAAATGAGGCCATGCCACCAGTAAAGTGTGGTCCCATTCAGAAGAAGAATGAGAACTAACTCAGCCGCGATCAGACAAAGCCCATCGCGCAAAATAACTTTGGCGGAGACATCGACGGAGGTAACTTTCTTTCCCAGCACGACCGTCCCAACAACGGCAAGGATGCAGACAGCTGGGATGATCATCCCATTGAACAGGGCTGAGCCTGCGGTGGTGCCGATGCCCACGGCAAATCCATCGGTATCAGCGAGGATGAAGAGAGCAATAAGGGTCGTTAGCATCTCCGGGATGGAACTTGAAATAGCGTTGATCGTCGCCCCTCGGACACCTTCCGACATGTTTCGGCCGAGGTATTCGGATGCCACTTCGAACCCGTCACATGCTCTCCAGATAAGGAGACAAGTGAAGAGAATAAGAAAGATGGGGATTAGTACGCCGAGCATAATTTTGAAAAGTATCCAGCAAGAGTAATAAAAGGAGGATCCACCAGGTGGAACCTCAAGGTACTATTATTGGCAATCACTTCCTTACATCGATTACGATTTCCTCTGAAAGGTCGATGGTTTCCAACGGGTAGAGGCTTCTTACGTAGGTTACCTTAGTACAAACTGTCAAGCCCATAGAAGAGCGCAGTCCACTCCAAGAGATTCGCTTCGACTGCAGATAGTCCTATAAAAGCTCTAACTCGGCGATTTCGCGTTTTGGCCTTGGCGTTCGTGTTCCGTGAGGAGGAAAGCCGACAACTTCCCTCTCGAATACATCCGCTCAACCACAAGCATCTCAGATGATCCTTCTTCTCCCTCCATATGGAACCCATCGGATAACATTATCAGGGTGAGAAACCAAAGAGCCTCAGCCCCAAATCTCAGAGTCCCTTGCACGAGCGTTGGATCGTCACAAAATCCGACATTTGAAATATTTGTTTTCCAAGTTCAAAAAAATGGCGTTCTAGCTTTGATGAGTGGAGATCTCGGACCTCGGGCAGCTCCGGATCTTATTTGATCATCGAAACAACCACCGCGACGATGATCCCGATCAACAACAATCCACCGACAATGATCAGGATGCTAAGCACTGAAAACCCCGTCCTATCACGCTGACGTGCGGTGATCCGGCGACGCCGCTCAGGATCCTTGGCGGATCAGGCGTTCGGCATCTTGGATGTAGCTTTTGACCTTTGCGGCGAACGGACCTTCGGGGTCTTCGGCGAGAAAATCTTCGAACAGCTTTTTCGCCTCGGTTGCCTGTGGCGGCGAGGTTTGCAGAAGGCAGCGGGCAACGCCGAGTTCGGCAATGGGTTTGCGGAAATGATCGGCGTTCTTGTCGATCCACGCTTCATAGGCGGCTTTGGCTTCGTCAATCGACCCTTGGTTTTCCAAGCAGGTCGCGATGTTCAGCGAAGCGGCGGCGGCCATCGGGTAGTTGGGGTATTCTTTGGCGACGCGTTCGTAGGCGGCGGCCGCCTCGGCGAACTTACCGGCGCTGTACTCGAGCTTGGCGCTGCGCATCAGTTGGTTGGCCGCTTCCGGCGTGTCGGGGTTGGCGTCAACCAACTTGACCAGCTCGGCAGGATCGCTCACGCCGCGCATCTCGGTGGAGACGCGCTCGACTGAGGTCGCTTTGGAGTCACGGAGTTTGTTGATGAAAAATACGCCGAGCACTACCAGCAAGCCGATTGCAAGCATCGGGCCGACCAAACGCATCAGGTCTTTAACCTGCTGCATGACGTCCTCTTCTTCTTCTTCTTCGTCACCGAGTTCGCCCTCGGGGGCCCGGTATTCGCGGTTGCGCTGGAGTTTACGTTCTGCTTTGCCCATGGTTTTTCTCGTTTAAAATTCGCTTCGTCGCGTCGCTATTGTCGCTGGTTCGACCGGGGTGTGCGCCGGGGTGTGCTTCGTGCACGACAAGACGCGGAACGCGGTCCTACACGCGTTTTTTTGCGCCTGACAAGCCTTATTCCTATGTGCTTGGGGCACTTTTGCAAGAAACGGAGGCGGATGGATTGCATGTAGTGCCCTAGATCGGCTAGGAACAGGGGCATGGCGTGGTTGAACGAACTGAAGCAGGCAGGCAGCAGCCAGGTCGATGGGGCCTCTCTGGCGTTCTTCCGCGCTTGGGTTGGTTTGATGCTAATGGTCGAGGTGTTGCGCTACATTTTGCATGGTTGGGTGGGCACATATTTCGTCGATTACACCATGAACCTCGGCTACGAGGGCTTCGGCTGGGTTCGACCCTGGCGACCGGCTTGGCTGATGTGGGTCCACTTCGTGGCGCTGGGCGTAGCCGGGCTGCTGCTATTCGTGGGCTGGTTCTACCGGGTAGCCGCGGTGGTCGCCTTCCTCCTGTTTACCGCCGTGTTCCTGTTCGAGGTGACCAACTACCTCAACCACTTCTACCTGGTCGCCTTGGTGCTGGGGGTGCTGATCCTGCTACCAGCCAACGCGGCTTGGTCGATGGACGCCATGTTCAAGGAATGGAAGGAGTTTCGCGTACCCGCTTGGACCGTTTGGGCCCTGCGTGCGCTGCTGGCGATCGTCTATATCTACGCCGGCATCGCCAAGCTGAACGCCGACTGGCTGTTCGGTGAACCGATGCGCACCTGGCTCGGGCGGCGCACGGACACACCATTAATTGGCGGCTTCTTTGATCAGGAGTGGATGGTGATGCTGTTCACCTATGGCGGCCTGCTGCTCGATTTGTTTGTGGTGCCGCTGATGATGTGGCGGCCGACGCGGATCCCTGCCTACCTTGCGTGCGTGTCCTTCCACTTGATGAACGCGGTGCTATTCAACATCGGCATTTTCCCCTGGTTTATGATCGGTGCGACCACGATTTTCTTTTCCTACGGCTGGCCGCGCAAGGTCAAGCCGCCGCCGCCGTTCCCGGGCGCACGGGGACCGGGCAAGAACGTGCCACGTTGGATCTTGGCAGTGCTCGCGGTCTTTCTGGTGGTGCAGTTGTTGCTGCCTCTGCGGCATTTTCTCTACCCTGGCGACCCGAGCTGGACCGAGGAGGGCCACCGATATTCTTGGCACATGAAGCTGCGCGAAAAACAAACCAAGCTGGTCAGCTTTTACCTCGAGAATCCCGAAACCGGCGAACGCATTTATTTGCAGCGCGACAAGGTCGGCGAGATTCCGATCAACGAGATCAAACACTGGCTGAGCACGCGGCAGGTAGGCAAGATGTGTGCGCGGCCGTATATTTTGCGCCAGTTCGCCCGCCGGATCGCGTCCGAGTTTGAGGCGGAAAAAGGGTGGCAGGATGCCAGCGTACACGCGCACATCCGCGCGTCCCTGAACGCGCGGCCGTGGCAGGATTACATTCTTCCCGAACACGATCTCACGCAGGTTCCGTGGGGTCTGGGGCATACGCCGTGGTTCGAGAAATTACAGCCGAGGACTCCGCGCGAGTAGCGGGTGGCGAAGAACCAATGAACGAGCGTTTCGGCCTAGTTCGCCGACGAGTCGTTCTAAGTCTTATGGCAAGATCTCGCCATCGTATGGCAAGAGTCTGCCACAGTATGGCAAGGTTCTGCCACTCTATGGCACGTTCTTGCCATAACCGAACGCGGCCAAACGGATCGTCCTGCGGCTACTTTTCAACCTCGGCGGTGTACACGAAGAACACCTTGAATATGTCCTGCACCGGTTTGATATAAGCCATGATGTCGGCGTGCGACATGGTGGGTTCGGCGTAGATGAATATGGTTTCGCGCTCGTTCGGGGAGGCCTTGATCAAGGCGGGCAATTGGTCGGGGGATTCGACGGCGATGGTCTTGGGTTCGAGTTCGGGTTCGAGTTTTCCTTTGATCCATTTCTCGGTGATGTCGATGAGCTCGGCGCGGTCTTTTTTGAGATGCAATTCGAACGGCTGGCTGGGGCGCTCCATGCGATCGCGGAAGCCCTCGTTCGGGGCGAAGGTCTCAAAATAAAGTTGGCCGTCGACCGGTGGGCCGATGCGGATGCCGGTGGGCGTATTGATCTGCTTAAAAATTTGGGCGATCTGACGGAGCGCGCCAAGTTGGATGTCCGGGCCAAAGGCGATGTCGATGTGCGGCAGGTTCTTGGCGGTGAGCGTGTCGAAACTGGCGACCAGATCGGTAAACTTGTCGCCACCTTCGATGTGATTTTTGCCGGCGGCGTCTTTCAGGGTGAACGCGAGGTCCTGCATGGTCGAACCCTGCACGTCCATGGTGAGATAGAGTTCGGGTTGCAGAGCCAGGCGGCGAAAGCGGAGCACCACCGGTTGGCGCGGACGGAGCGGATTGGTTTTGCCATAGAAATGCTGGCCGTAGACGCCGGACTTAGCGCGTTGCTGGGGCAGGTCGAGCACGGTTTCGAGCAGGTTGAAGTTGGCCGCGATGGACTGCGGGCTGATCGCATCGGCGGCGTAAACGGTCTCCCCGGGGACGCCGGGCTTGGCGACTTGTTCCGAACCGACGAACACGAAGTCGGTGGCGACGATGGCGTTGGTGGTGGTCTCGTCGGACGCGAGTTGTTCGATCCGGCGCGGGGCGTGTCCGGCGACGAGCACGTCGATGGCGATGTGATCGCCGCGCGGCCAAAAGCGGAGTTTGTTGTAGTTCACCGGCCAGCCGGGCTTTGCGCCGAGGAACTCGAGTCCTTTGTGGATCGCGCTGGGCGGCGCGTAGGCCACGGCGATGGACTCGTAGTTGTAGCCGGAGTTGGTGGTGGTGATAAAAAATTCCACCGGTTCGCCGGGCGTCATATCACTGGCTTCGGCGACCACGTAGAGCGCGTTTTCCGCTTTGTCGGCAAGCGTGAAGCCGGCGGCGAGTTTGGTGTCGGAGGCGGCGGCGAGTTCGGCGAAGGCGGTCGCGACCGCTTGGGCGGTGGCGAAATTTTGTTCGCTGGCAAAGCCTTTATCGCTGTCCGGCGCGCGTTCGAGATAGGTGGTCACGGCGGCTGGCGGGACCGCGTTCTGGGCGAACGCGAGCGGGGCGAACGCCATGAGAGTGAGCAGGCCGAGGACGGACGGGATAGACTTCTTCATCGTTCGAGAATACGCGGCGATGCTGCCAGCAACAAGCGGTTTCATCGGCGCGCTGCGCTTTGGCACCTTCTGAACGCGGTTCGGGATAGGCTTTGTTCGAAGGGGCTTGGTGGCCGTTCGTTTTTTGGGCGGACTTTGCGGAGAAGGTTGCCGCGCGAACCGACGGCCCTCTTTGAAAGACGCTCGTTGCCGGCGGCGTCGAGAGGGGATCAATGAAGAAAACGATCACGATCACGACCACGATTCTGCTCCCGGCGCATCGTGCTCAAAGCTCCCCAACACTGAACTCGACATAAAAAAAGCGCGCCCGGGAAACCCGGGCGCGCTTACGTGCAGAGGAGCAGTCCGCACGGTTTGCCTTTTTTGGATGAGATTATTTGGGTTCTTGCACGGGCATTTCCTCGTGGATGAACACGTCCGCGCCAGCGGGGTTCTCGAAGAACACGCCGACATCGTCGGTCTTCTCGAGGTGTTCGCCGATGAGTTGGCGAGGCGCGTCGGGATCGGTAACGTCGAGCACGCGTGCTTTTCTCTCAAAGCCGATGACCATCAGGTTGTCGGGATCCTGCGGGGCGACAAAGTCGGCCACGCCATCTTCGGCGAGCATCATCATGGTTTCGCCTTCGACTGGCGGGGCGCCGAGTTCGGCGACCGCGACGGTGTCTTGGAAATCGCTTTGGAGATCGTTGGTGAGTTCTTCAAGCACGTATCGGCCGCCTTCCGCGCCGGCGTCGAGCAAGCGATATTCGCCGTTGCCTCTGGCAAGGGTCAGCACTTCGCCAACGCGTTCGATCTGGCCGTTGGCGCTGACGCGGTGGACGAAGAATCCGAGGGTGTTATCTTCCCAAGCGGTTTGCCAGACAACCTCAACGCCGCCCTCCACCACAAACGCGCGCATCCATTCGAGTTCGATGGCGGTCGGTTCGGGCTGGAAGCCGAAGTTGATATCGGTGACTTCAGCGGAGACCACCGAGACTTCATAGGTCACTGGCGTGGTGTTGCGCTCGCGAATGGGGCCTGGCACGTCGTCGCGGCGGACCACGACTTCGTAATCGCCGGGCGGCACTCCGCCAATTTCATAACGACCGTCAACAACGGTCGCGGCGAAGGAGAACTCGGTGACCGATCCGTCCGGCTCTGCGCGCAGGAGGTCCACGCGCACTTGCGAGAGTCCGAAGATGCTTAGGTCTTCACCCGGCATCGCGTCGCCGTCCAAGTCTTCCCAGATGATGCCGCGGATGGTGGTCATCGGAATCGCGGTGATCGTGATCGATGCCTGATCGTCTTCGTTGGGGTTGTCGTTGCCTGGCACCGAATCGGGATCGAGCTGGTCCGAACTGGCGACTTGAGCGGTGTTGCGAACGGGGTCCGATGTGGTGATCACGGCTTGAATGTCGAGTTGGAGGGCGGCGTTGACCGGCACACTGCCGACGTTCCAGATCCCGTTGACATAGGTGCCATTGCTGGAGTCCGATACGTAGGTCAGGCCGGTGGGGAGAACTTCCTCGACCGTGACGCCGGTGGCATCGTCCGGACCGTCGTTGCGGACCACGATGGTGTAGGTGACGGTGTCGCCGACAAAGGGTGTCGCTGGGGTGACGTTCTTGGTGAGCGAGAGGTCGGCAACCGGGATGGGGGTCGGCGTGGGTATCTCTTCATCCGGGACATTGTTGCCATCGGGGTCGGGGTTGAGTCCGTCCGTGGAGGTGTCACGAACGGGGGTGCCTTGCGGCGAGGTGCCGATGGCTACAGCGGTATTCTCCACGTTGTAGTTCACCGCTGGGGTGGCGAGGAAGCGGATCCCGACGGTGCCGGACTCGCCCGCCATCAGGCGCACGTTCGGCGCGAGAATGTTGGAGGTGCCTTGGCCGTCGTAGGCGTTGCTTGCAGGGAGCGTGCCAGCAAAGGCTTCAAAATCAGTCGGCGTCCAGTCGGCGTAGAGCGTGACGATGTCGTCGGTAATGGCGACCGGTTGCAGGAACACGTCGCCATAGTTGCCGACGGTGAACAGGAACTCGATGAGGTAGCGTCCGTCGGGCTGTTTTTCGAGCGTGGTGAGCGACTTGGCCAAGCCGATGCGCGGATTTTCGCTGAACGGAGTCGGGGTCGGAACCATTTCATCCGGGGTATTGTTACCGTCGGGATCAGGGTCGACACCATCCGTCGATTGGTCGTTGACCGGTGTGCCTTGCGGACTGGTGCCGCTGGCGGTGGCGATGTTGTTGACTGACGCGGTACCCTTCGGAAGGACCGTAAACTCGGCGAAGACGTCACCACGCTGACCGACCGCAAGGGTTTGTCCGGGGGCGAGAATGTTGCTGGTGGCGCTGCCGTCCCAGGCCGTATTGGCGGCGAGGCCGCCTGGGAAGGTGCGGAAACCGGTCGGTTCCATGCCGGCGAATTGGGTCAGGATGTCGTCGAAAATTTCGATGTCACGCAGCACCACGTCGCCATAGTTGCCGACGGTGAAGCGATAGCGAACGGTAAAGCTGCCGTCGCCGTTGTTCTGAACGCGTTCGGTCTGTTTGGCGAGGCCGATGCGTGGATTCTCGGGGAAGGGCGTCGGTGTTGGGACCATCTCATCCGGGTTGTTGTTGCCATCCGGATCGGGATCGACGCCGTCGGTCGACTGGTCGCCGACCGGGGTTCCCTGCGGGCTGGTGCCGCTGGCGTTGGCAATATTGTCGAGGCTGCCCTGGCTGCCAGGCGTGATGGTGAACGAGGCGAGAACGTCACCGCGGGCGCCGACGGCGAGGGCTTGCCCGGGGGCGAGAATGTTGCTGGCGGCGGTGCCGTTCCAGTTCGGGTTGGCGGAAAGGGTGCCGTCGAGAGTAGCGAACCCGGTCGGGCTATAGGTGCCGAACTGGCCGAGAATATCGTCGGTGATCTCGATGTTGCGGAGCGGAACGTCGCCGTAATTGCCGACGGTGAAGCGGTAGGTGACGCGATAGGTGCCGTCACCATTGTTGACGACGTCTTCCGTGGCTTTGGCGAGTCCGATGCGCGGATTTTCTGGGAAAGGGGTCGGGGTCGGCGTCATTTCGTCGGGCGTGCCGCTACCGTCTGGATCGGGATCGATGCCGTCGGTGGACGCATCGATGACCTGCTGGCCACCGGGCGTGGTGCCACCGACCGTGGCGGTATTGTCAACGTTGTTGGAGGTCGGCGTAACAGTAAACATGGCGGAGACGGTTTCGGTCTCGCCGATCGCGATGCTCTGACCGGGTTCGAGAATATTGCTGGCGGCGCTGCCGTCCCACGCGGGATTGGCAGTGAGGCTGCCGTCGAGGGCGGTGAAGCTCGTCGGCGCGAAGCCGGCGAACTGACCGACGATGTCATCGAATAGTTCGAGGTCGTTCATGACAAGATTGCCGAGGTTCTCGATGGTGAACAAGTAGGTGACATCGTAGCTGCCATCGCCGTTGTTGACGGTGCTGCTCGCGGACTTGGCGAGTCCAAGAATCGGACAGAGGATGGTGATCTCGACGGTGCAGACGGTCTCGTTGCCGCAAGCGTCGGTGGCGGTGATGGTGACCGGGGTCACACCGGGTCCGAACAAAGCCGTGCCAGCCGCCGGACTTTGGGTGACGGTGACGGCGTCGGCGGGGCTGCAATTATCGGTCACTGGGGCCGCCAAGGCGGGCAAGCGCCAGCCACAGTTGCCAGCACTGCCTTCGACCGAACCGGAAGTGGGGCAGGTGACTACCGGCGGGGTGGTGTCGACCACCGAGATGGTTTGGGTACTGGAGGTGGCGTTGCCGCAGGCATCGGTGACGGTCCAGGTGCGCAGAATCGTGGCTTGCCCAACACAGGCGCCGGGTGTGGTGGCATCGGAACTGGTGACCGCTGGGTCGGCATCGCAGTTGTCAGCCTTGACCGTCACATCGCCGGTGTTCACCGGGTCCGTCGAGGTGTCGCATTCGATGGTCACATTGGCCGGGACCGTGAAGGTCGGCGCAGTCGTGTCGACGATGGTGATAGTTTGGTTGAGGACGGTGGTGTTGCCGCAAGCATCGGTGACGGTCCAAGCGCGCAGGATGCTGGATTCGTTCGGGCAGGAGCCGGGCGTTACCGTGTCCACCGACGTGGCCATCGGTGCGGGGTCGCAGTTGTCAGCGATCCCTTGCGGCATGCCGGTATTAGCCGGATCCGAGGGCGCGTCGCACTCGATGGTGACATCGGCTGGCTGGGTGAAGCTTGGAGCGACGGTGTCGACGACCGTGATGATCTGGGTGGCGCTGATGGCGTTGCCACAGGCGTCAGTGATGGTCCAAACACGGCTGATGGTCTGTTCCTGCGGGCAGGCACCCGGCGTCGCGGCATCGACACTGCTGACGGCCGGCGCGACGTCGCAGTTGTCGGCGATAGCGGTCGGACTGCCGGTGTTGTCAGGACCGGTGGAGACATCGCATTCGATTGTGGTGTCCGCCGGGAAGTCGGCGCTGGGCGGCATGGTGTCGACGATCGTGAGTGTTTGCGTGGCGCTGGAAGTGTTGAAGCAGGCATCTCTCACGGTCCAAACACGGAGGATGGTTTGCTCTTGCGGGCAGTTACCCGGAACACTGGTGTCGTTCGAAGTGACGACGGGGGCGGCGGTGCAATTGTCCATCACGAGGGTCGGCGAACCCGCGTTGGCCGGGCCAGTGGAGGCGTCGCACTCGAGCGTCATATCAGCCGGAACGGTAAAGGTCGGCGGGGTGGTGTCGACCACCAAGATGTTTTGGGTGCTGGTGGCGACGTTGCCGCAGGCATCGGTGACGGTCCAGGCGCGCAAGATCCGCGTGGCGTCGGCGCAATCACCTGGGAGCATGGTGTCGGCACTGCTGACGGCCGGATCGGGATCGCAGTTGTCAGATTTGACGGTGACATCACCAGTGTTTGCCGGATCGCTGGGGCTGTCGCACTCGATGGTGACGTCGCCCGGAACAATGAAGGTCGGCGGCGTGGTGTCGACCACATTGATGGTTTGGTTCAAGGTGGTGGCGTTGCCGCAGGCGTCGGTCACGGTCCAAGCCCGAACGATGGTGGACGCGCCAGCGCAGGCGCCGGGAGTGACCGTGTCCGCGCGGGTGATGTTTGGCTCGGGATCGCAGTTATCGTTAAAGGCGGCGCGGGTCGGAGTGCCGGTGAACGTGGGCACCGTAGGCGTTCCGCATTCAATGGTGGTATCGGCCGGAACCGTGAAGGTCGGGTTGGTCGTGTCGACCACCGTGATCGTCTGGGTCGCGACGCTCGTGTTGCCGCAAGCGTCGATGATGGTCCAAACGCGGTCGATGGTTTGTTCCTGCGGGCAGGCACCGGGCGTGGCGTTGTCGGCACTAGTAAAGGTGGGGGCGGCATCGCAGTTGTCGGTGAGGTTGGTCGGCTGACCAAGCGCGTCCGGCGTGATCGCGGCATCGCACTCAACCGTGGCATCCGCTGGGATGGTGGCGGTCGGGGCGGTGGTGTCGACAATGGTCAGCACCTGCGTGGCGCTGGCGCTGTTACCGCAAGCGTCGGTGGCGGTCCACACGCGGAGAATGGTTTGTTCGGCGGGGCAGCTACCGGGGACCGCAGTGTCGGCCGAACTCAAGCCGGGGGCAGGGTCGCAGTTGTCCGTAACCGAACCGGGCGTGCCAGCATTGGCTGGGGCCGTGGAGGCGTCGCACTCAAGCGTGATGTCGGCCGGCGGCACCAAGCTGGGCGGCAGATCGTCGACGACTTGGATGGTCTGCGTCGCCATGGCGCTGTTGGCGCAAGCGTCGGTGACCGTCCAAACACGGAGGATGGTTTGTTCCTGCGGACAGGCACCGGGCGTGGTCGCGTCGACGTAGGTAGCGGCGGGGTCGGGATCACAATTGTCCGCCTTGGTGGTGACATCGCCAGTGACCGAGGGCTCGGTCGAGGTGCCGCAGGCGACAGAGGTGTCGGCCGGTACAGTAAAGGTGGGGGCGGTGGTATCGGCGAAGGTGATGATCTGGGTGGCCGTGCTGGCGTTGCCGCAGCTGTCGGTCACGGTCCACAAGCGCTGCACCACCTTCGAACTCGCGCAGGACCCGGTGGTTTCAGTGTCGCTGGAAACCACCAGCGGCATGTCGTCGCAGTCGTCGATGATATTGGTCGGCGAACCGGTGTCGACCGCGTCGGCGGCGCATTCCAGAGTGACATCGGCGGGGGCGGTAAATACCGGACTCGCGAGGTCGAGCAGCAGCGGGGCGGAGGCGGTATCAGCGATGAGAACACCGCAGGGATCGGTCGAGGCGGTGATCACATTCGTACCGGACATGGCGGCAACCACGCTGCAGGTATAGGTAAGGGACTGTCCTTGAACGAGTTCGGGGATCATCGTGTCGCAGGCGCCAAAGGTGGAGACGACGTCGATGTCGGACAAGACGGTGTTGCCGGCATTGCTCACGGTGACGACGAACTCGACCGGTTGGTTCGGGCAACCGCAGTTGCCGGAGGTGATGGCCGCGTCGATGATCAATTCCTGGCGGATGTCGATCGGGTCCTGCAAAAAGCACTCGAGTTCGTTGCCGGCACAGGTCCGGTTGGCGGTGGCGAAGTAACGGAAGGGATTGTCCAGTTGGCCGCTGCAATTGGTGAAGCCGACATCGAGAATTACCTCGTACTGGATCTGGAAAAAGTCAGCCGAATCGAGGTCGCCCAAATTGTAGATGCCTTCATCATACGGGAACGGCGTCACGCCGGCGTCGGGTACGGCAACACCATCGAGCGTTGTCGAATTGGCGATATATTGAAGGGCTTGATCGAAGTCCGCGCCGAGGGTCACCTCGATCAGACTGGAAAGGCCGGAGTTAATGACGTTCACGGTGACCCGCAGCGAATCGCCAGGATCAAGCTGGCCGTTGCCATTGATGTCGTTGGCGAGACCGAAGCCTTTGCTGAGCGAGACGATCGGCACGGGCAGCACGGTGGTGCCCATGTCGAGGAAGGGATTGCCGGGCGTGGAGTTTTCCGGGTCTTGTCCCCAAGCGGCACTGAGCAGAGTGCCGTCGAGCGTGTAGACTCGGGTTCCGGTTTGGTCGTTATCGGTGCTGTCGAAGATGCGCACCATTTCGTAGGCGGTCATGGTGATGACCTCATCGTGTTGGTTGCCGTTTGGGTCAGTCAGTGCGCCCGTGGCGGGGTCACCGTCGTAATCGACGTAAAGCGTGGTGTTGGTTTTCGCCGTGACCCAGACCGGGCTGCCGTTCTCGGTGAGGTTCCCCGAACCCGGGCCCCAGCCGATGAGGAGTTGGGACGAGAGATTGCATTCGGGAATCAAGGTCATGCCCCAGTCATGGCTTTGCGTAGGATCGACGATCACCGAGGCGTAGAAGGGTTCATCGTTCTGCGAGAAATAACACGATCCGCTGCTGTTGGGCAGTAGCACTTTTGCGGTGGTCCCGCCGTTCACCACGATATTGCTCGAACCGAGGGTCGTCGCGACCTCCACGGTAATTGGGCCGGTATCGGGATTGAAAATGTAGGCGTAGGCCGGCGCGGAGGCGGAGGTCGTTCCAATCGGGTTGCAATAGGTTCCAACCCACTGGTCGCGCGGGGTCAGGCGAAGCCAACGCACTTCGTAGAAACGGGTGTCATTGCCGACCATCACGGTCGTCTGCACCGGAAAGTTCGCGGTCACGGTCGCACCCTCGGCATAGTCGGTGACCAGAAAGGCCTCCCCCTGGTTGATATTGGTGGTGATGTCCGGCGTGCCGTCAGCGTCGACGTCGACCTGCACGATGGTGTTGTCGAAAGTGCTCATGATGTTCATGTAAGCGACCTTGAAACTCCCTGAGGCGGTGTCGGTGTTTTCACCAAAAGGCGCGACGTAGAAAGAGCCGAGGTCCTCCACGTTTTGCACTTCGACCGCACCAGCGAGCACTTCGCCGGGGGAGATGTGCCAACCAGCACGGGTCACGGCGACCGGAACAGTGGCACCAATTTTGTCGCGACCGTCGAAGTCGATCGGCGACAGATCGGTGTGGTCGATCGTATTGTCGAGGATGGCGATGTCACCGGGACCGATCAGGTCGGTGGTGAAACCAGGCGGAATGCCGTTGGAAGGGTCGTTATCGCCCCAAATCTCCGTGGTGGACTGCGTGGGCGCAGCGAGATTCGCTTCGTACCCGTCTTCCCAGTGATCGTAATAGACGATGGTGCCGACACCGTTGCCGACAATAGAGATCACGCTGCGAACCGAGTCCGAGGGCGTCGTTTGCGCTCCCGCAATCGCCAAATTCACCGTGTTCATCTGATCCTCCGGCATCGGAACGAAGTACGTTTCCAAAATCTGCCCCCAACTGGCGACAACTAACATGACCCAAAGGCCCAAACCCAATCTCATTCCATTCATTGAATATTCCTGCTCTTTTTAACGTTGGCACATCTAATGACGTGTTGAAGATATAACAAGACGCAAAATACATATTTTTTGCTCAAGTGTTTAATGACGCATCATTTTATACTTCAAAACAGCCCCTTTATACGCCGTTGGATAAAAAAGACCAAAGAATCGAGTTGCACAGACATTCAATGACGTGTTAAGCGAAATACCCTAAAAAGTGCCAAAAAGGAAAGCGATAAGACATGAAGGACAGTGATTACATCTCCCAAGCTACTCACGAACTAAACTACGTGCTGAAAAAGTACGAAAAACGCCAAACCAAAGGAAATCGCAGTTTACTGCAACGGTTTCTCTCGGAATACCGAGAAGACGAGACGTACAAGCCCCATAATCGGCGCGGCTTCTACCGCTATGTCGAAGACACCCAGTGCTTCGAAAAAATGGAAAACAGCCGACGCTAAGTCGTAGCAAGTAGTCGGTAGCAAGTAGCCGGTAGCCAGGAGATTTCGGCCAGCAAGCCAATCTCGGATCGAAATCCTTGGCTTCCGAAATACGTCATCAGTGAGCATTGCCCATCGTTGTGTAAACAGGGTTCCACCTCAGTGTTTGCACGCCGGGAGCCGTCAAAAAACTCGCAGTCGAACATTGCTGTTGGCTGCCATGACTTGCTCGCCGCCTGCGCCAACGGTGGGGCTTGGACGAAACACTGCTACGAGGCCTGAGGAATCCTGATTCGAATCAAGCCAAGCGACTGCGGACTTCCATCAAGGCAAAGCCGAGCAGGTTTTGGCCGCGCCAATTTTCTGGGCTCCGCGCGTGTTCATTGTTCCGGCCCATACCGATTCCCCAAATTCGATCGCGCGGGGCGGCTTCGACCAAAATTTTCTCACCGGTATGCCGGAGCAGTTCACCCATCTCGGGGTGCTGTTCGAACTTGGCAACGTTGCCCTCAACCACGAGGTCGAAACGCTTCGCTTTCCAAGTCTCGTCATCAAAACCCTGCACCAGACGACCGTACTTTTTCGCCTCGCCCGGACTCTTTGCTGCGAGGATGTTCGCCTCTTGTTCGGGGTCGTTAAACAGTCGCGCCTTGCCGGCCATCATGTGGTGTTCGGAGGTCGCGTAACGCACGCCGTCCAATTCGAACGGGGCTGGAAACCAATTGCTAAAACAGGACGCGTCGACCTTGCTTGGCACCTTCGGTGTGTGTCCCCAGAAGAATAAATAGTCGGGCGTCGCTCCTGTTTTTCGGATCGATTCAATCAAGTCGGCGCGGCTGCGTGCGTTGGCGAGATTCATATAGTGTATTATTAACACTAACATGTCTGGCCTTGTCAACTTCTGCATCGAATAATTCGGATGGCCGAGAAATTTGGTTGTGCATTGAACCGGCGTGTTGATTCTTGCCGCATGAACCGAAGAACCCTTGCCTGTCTATTTTTCGTCATCAGCTTGTCCGCCAGCTTTGGCCAGGGTGAGCTAAGTGAAGCAGGATATACCGACCGCCAGAATTTTTTCCGTATGACCGCACCGGAGTTGCCTGACTGGCTGGAATCCGCGTCGTGGAACGCCGCCTTGTTGCAGCATCCAGTGGGTAAAACCAACAACGTCGATCTCTTGATCAAATCGTTGGGTTCGGATTCCTTCAAGGAGCGGGAGAAGGCATCGAAAGAGTTATTGAGTCTGGGCAGGGCAGTGGCGCCGAAGCTCCGCGCCGAGGCGCAAGCCAATCGGGATCCAGAAATTTCGATGCGCGCCGAGGACCTGCTGAAAAAGATAAAGGAGAATCCGGCGGACCGAGTAGCCTCGGAAGCTGATTTGGAATTATTTGCCGAATTGGAACGGGAGATTCGCACCGGGGAAGCCAGTGGGAAGACGAAAGCCCAGAAGGAGATTGATGCCCTTTTTGGCACGGGTCTTGTCCCCGCGCCGGCTCTGCCGGAGGACCCACTCACGGATGCACTGGTTCCCAATCTGTTCGCGATGCGTTGCCTACTGCCGCCGAAACGGATTCTTGATCTTTTGGCGTCGATGGAGGGGCCACGGGCAAAGGAGGCACACAACTGGTTGCTGTTGCTCGCCAATCATTATGGCGCACCGGTTGCGCAGGCGATGAAGTCCGGGCGTTTAAATGTGATGCAGAGCTTGGAACTCAACGAGGATCAACGGGCCATGCTTCGCCGCGGGGTGGGATCCGAGGATCCGTATTTCCGCCAATTTTGCCAGAAGTGGATGTTAGTCGACAACTCCCGCGGTGAGCTGCGCGGCGCTCATTTGAACAAGGCTTTGCGTGCTGAGGATCCCTTGTTCGCGAACTTTGCCGCGGTCCTTGCGATGCATTTGGATGAGGGCCGGTTGCGCGACTATGCGCTGGAGGAAATGAAACAATCGCGGGAGGATCGGGTGCTTCGGGGCATCGCCTGTTATCATCTCTATCTCTATGGAAGGCCGGACGTGATCCGGGTCCGCCCTCCGGACGGCCCAAATCTGCACAAGTTCGAGCCACTCATTTATCTCATGGATCAAGGCGAGACCGACAAAATCCAGCTCGCGGCGGCCATTGGCCTGATTCCCACGACCGTGATCTCGGGCAGACGGTTATGGAAGGTGGACGATCGTTTGCTTCATCGGTACGCGAGCCTTGGCTTTCTGAACGAGATCATCGAGACCTTGGAGGGGACGTCGGTAAAACTTCCCGGGGGAAAAACGTCTTGGCCCAAGGACATGGTGGAAGTACTCGGTGAGACCGGACCCGGCGGGGAGGTGCTCGCCAGCGCGCTGACCACCTACAAGCGTTTGTTCCGGAAAGGCCGGGAATGTAGTCGTTATCACATGGTCACCGCCCATCCGTTTCGATACGTTCGCGAGGTGCCGCGACCGCGTTCGCACCCTGGCCGTCGCCCCCTGCCGATCGAGGGACTGGAGGAATGGGTGGATCTGCAGGCGAGTCAGAACCTGTCCGATCTGCTTCCCAGTCTACAATATCTTCATCATCTGGCCTTGCCCGAGGTGGTCTACGGAACCTTATATCATCAGGCCTTGAGCGTGAACCAGCCTTGGGAGCAGGCACTCGGCGGGGCACCAGGACCGCGTTACTGGTCCGATAAGCTGCTGCGTGCCGGACTTGAGTCCCCGAGTCTTGTCCGTCGGTTAAAGGTGGCGAGCGTATTGGCCAAGGGGGAGAATCCGGCGGGGGCCGACACTATGGTGGCGGCGATGAAGAATGAGAAGCTATCGTGGCGGGCTCGTCGAGATGCCAGTCTAGGCTTGTGTCGGCTGGAGCATAAGGAGAGTCGAGCGGACCGGGTTCGGTTATGGAGGGACGCGGTCGAAGCAAGCATCGCGGATGATGGAAACGGGAATGAGAAGGTGGCCGACAGGTACACCTTGACGGTCCTTTTGCTGGCGCTTCGCGACACGCGGGACGACGAAGTGAAGAAGTTTTTGCGCCAGCGGATGATCACGGGACGGTGTCCGCGGGCCGTTCATGAAACCGACCAGACCTGTTTTCATTGTATCGATCGATACGCGGTCGCCGAACTATTGTATCAGTGGGATATGCGCGAGGTGCGGTCGGGCGAGGGTGTGGATCCGGAACGGAACTCCATCTTCTCTGTGGTGCAGTTTATTTTTGATGACAACGAAACCCACCTGCCGAATTTTTACCCGCCGGGAATGCAGTTGGTCGACGGGAAAAGTCTGTCCCTGGGGCCACCGTTTTTGGAGCGGGTGAACCGCTTGACCGGCACAACGTTTGCGGATGACGATCCCAAGGTCTATTGGAAATACAAAGACTGGTTAAAGACGGATTCGGCCAAACCGTTTCTACACACGCCAAAGTGAAATGTGCGAGGTTCGGTCGACGCTGCTCTCGCTGGAGAAATCAACTCAACAAGAACGCGCGCACTTCGGCGAGATCCGTGAGCACCGGCAAGCCGGTTTTCTTGAGGACCTCGACCGGTTGGTTGCCGCCTTCGATGAGCAGGCAGGCGAAGCCGAGTTCGGCGGCGATTTCGGCGTCGTGTTCGGTGTCGCCGACGAGCACCATGCTGGCGGGGTCGCCGTCCAAGGCTTCGACTAATCGGCGGCCTTGGGCAATTTTTCCAGAGGCGTAAATGTCGTCGTGTCCGGCGACGTGATCGAAGAACGAGCGCACGCCGAAGTGGGTGGTGAGATCTTCCAGCGTTTGTTGTTGGTAGGCGGAGAGGATGCACTGCCGCCAGCCGGCCGTCTTTAGTTCGGTGAGCAACTCGGGAACGCCGTCGCGCAATTGCGCTTCGAGCCGGCGGCGTTCGTACTCAGCGATGAACTCGGCGCCGACCACCTCGAAGGGTTCGCGTTCGAAGTCGAAGCCGACCCGGCGGTAATATTCGATCACCGGAAAGGTAAAGATGCTGAGGTAGTGTTCGAACGACATGGTTGGCATGTCGCGTTTGGCTAGCGACCAGTTCATCACGTCGTGGCACAGCCAAGCGTCGTTGAAGAGGGTGCCGTTCCAGTCCCAGATGAGTGTGCGTTCCGCCATGTTCGAGTTCGTAGCGATTGATGGTGAACGGGGCTAGGAATTTCCGAACTCGGTCGAGCCAGAGATCAACTAATCACGTTGCGGTGTTCCAAACCGTTTTGTTCCGAATGTTGGTTTGCGTTTGTCGTGCCTTAAAACCCAAACGCGGATATAACCAAGCCGGTGGTCGTACAAGAAGTGGAATGGGAATCGTTCAAAGTTACACCGCCTTCGGCCAGTCGAGTCGAAATGGCTGATTTTTGGGTTCTCAAGAACCTTGGCAATGCCGGCCATAAATTCTATGTAAAAGTCGTCTGCCAGCGTGTCGGAAATATCGTCGTAGTATCGAAGGGCGCTGTTCAGGTCTATTTGTACTCTTCGATGGTACCTAATCTGCATTTCGTCGGAACCTTGCTGCAAAATCCTTTCCGGCTTCTTGCGTTCTTCTGAGGGATAATCCCTCATGAATAAAGAGTGAAGGCTTTCGTAGGTATCTCATAGAAATGCTTCCCTTATAATAAGGGAATTGTTGCTCCTATGCCTCTTCTTCACCGAACCCGAGCACCTTCATGCGGGAGTACAGGCGGCGTCGGGTGATACCGAGCATTTCGGCGGCCTTGGATTTATTTCCATTGGCTTCATGCAGGGCCTGTTGGATTTTGCGTGTTTCGGCCTCCTCCAGTGTCTCGTCTCCAGCAGCGCCGTTGGAAGCTGAATTCCGTCGGATCCCCGCCACAAAATCTGTATGAGAAATCATGACAGAACTGTCATCTTCGGCTTCCTGCATTCTTCGGAAGACTTCTTCATCGACAACATAATGATCTGGCGGAGGCAGACTCTGGAGAAGTCGTGAGGCGAGAGATGCCTTCGACTCATCGTCAAGCAGCGAGGCTTTCGAGGCTATTTCTTCGAGATTCATACCTTAAAATAAGGTAGTTATGATTCTAAGCCAACCCTTTTCGGCTAGGAGCTTGTCGGACTTGCTAACAATCGGCGTTTTCAGGTAAGGGACGCGGAAAGAAATAATCATCCAAATTCGGATTTGAGTTTGAATGAAGCTTTTGAGCTTACCAGCGTTGGATTGATCGGTCTTCTCGAGTGTTCGTCACATGAAGGGCCGCTCAACGAACCCTTAACTGTTCCGGCGGATCCAATCCTTCACCGTGTCGGCGCGCGGATCGTCGGGGGCGAGTTTGAGGAAGGTGCTGTAGTGCTGGCTGGCGGCGCGGCGGTTTTTGTTCAGCCGCACTTCGAGGTCGCCGAGGTAATAGTGGAGATCTGGATTGTCGGGCTGTTTCGAAAGCACGTGGCTGAACTGCATGAAGGCTTCGTTCAAATTGCCGGAGCGGTGGTGGACGCGGCCGAGTTGGTAGCGCGCGCCGAGGTGTTCGGGGGCGACGCGGAGGACGCGGTAGTAGCGGCTTTTTTCGGCATTGTCGTTGTCTTCGCCGCGGTAGATCTCGGCCAGTTTCATATGCGCGTCGACCAATTTGGGGTTGAGGCGGGTGGCATCCTCGAGGGCTTCTTTGGCGTCGGTGAAGCGACCGAGACGGAACAGTTCGACGCCGGCTTGAAAGTACTCGTTGGCATCGGGTTCGCGTTTGCCGTTCTCGGTGGTGCGGCTGCGCGGAACGGCAGGGATGGCTTCGCCTGCGGGCACGAAGGTGATTTCGTCGCCATCTGGGAGTTCGGGTAGGGCGGGGGTAAGGGTGCGGGTGGAGGTGAAGCGCGCGAGTCCGACGCCGCCCGGTTGTTCGTCGCCGACCATCGGCCGAATGGAGAGGACTTCGTGGCGCATGCTGGAGACGGCCTGGTCACCTGAACCGTCGGGCACCATCACCGACACCGGACGCGGCGGGGGGAGTTCGGCCAACCATGCGCGGGCGGTACTCGCTTTCGCGTGGTCGGGGAAACGTTGCAGGAAGGTTTCGAGCGACTCGCGGGTGTGCTCGTTGGAACGAATGTTGTTGTGGCGGTGTTCGCACAACATCCACAGGGTGTCGGCGTTGGCTGGCTGCAAACGAACGGCGTTGATCAGCGCGTTGCGCGCTTCGCCATACTCGAACTTCACAATGGCGGTGCGGGCAAGGCCCTCAAGGGCGGGCGGGAAGTCGCCGTGAATTTGGGTCGCCTTCTTGTAGTGGTCGTAGGCTTCTTTCATCTCGTTCTGCTGTTCGAGCATGCGGGCGAGGGCGACCCGTGCGCTGGCATTTTCCGGAACGAGTTCGACGGCGCGGCGGTAGGCCGCCTCGGCGCTGGCCGTGTCGCCGCTGCGTTGCGAACGGGACGCGACCGAAAGGCAGATGCCGACGGCGGAGGAATAATTTCCTTCATCGGCCGCGCGCTTGGCGGCTTCGAGCAGGTCGGCGGTTTTGTGCGAGGGCGTGTGCGCGGGTGTCGCGCCCGGACGCGATCGTGAGCCGCTTGCGGAAGCGCCTCCGTTTCCAGCTGCGGATGACGCGAGCGGGGCGTCGGTCCCGCCGCCTTCTTGACGCGCCCGCGCCAAGGCCGTGGTTTCCTCGTCGACGTGGTCGTTGCCGCCGAGGCGGGCCAGCGCGGCCTCGCTGCGTTCGCGCCAGACGGTTTTGGACTCGGCCTCGATGTGGCGGGCGTAATAGTTGCGCGCGTCGTCAATGTACGATTGTTGTTCGAACAGCTGGGCGAGATTGTATAGCGCCGGCGCGTATCCCGGACTCCGATCGATGGCTTGGCTGAGTGCGGCCTGTGCTTCCTGCGGACGTTTATCCTGCAAGTGAACGGAGGCCATCGAGGTTAAGATGCGCGGGCTGCCGGGGCGACGGCGTAGGGCTTCTTGATATTGTTGCATGGCGCAATCGCGGTCGCCGCGTTCGATGCACAACGCGGCAAGCATCTCGTTGGCACGCGGGTCTTGGGCGTCGCGGGTGGCGGCGTTTTCAAAATATTCGGCGGCCATGTTGTGCAGGCCTTGTTCGCGGACTACCAGCCCGCGGTTGTACATCGCCTCGAACGTTGGGGCGAGATCGATGCTCTCCTCAAAGGCGGCGGCGGCTCGGTCGAGATTCTTGTTTTCCCACTGGGCGAGTCCGAGGTAGTTGTAGATTTTGGCCGCGTCCTCGACCGAGGGTTCTTGGTTGAGCGCCTCTTGGAACTCTTTCGCGGCGTGGGTATGATTGCCCTTTTCCATCGCCTCGATGCCGCGATACATGGATTTCTGCACCGAATTCCGATTGCACCCCCCAAAGACCAGCCAAAGGCCTGTTATCGGTATGATCCACCAGAGTTTTCGAATGAGTTCCATCGTGTCAGTATTGCGCGTTTGTTGTCGTGTTCATAGGGCAAATCGCACGCGGATGCACGTCGAAATCAGCTTTTTCACCGTTGGTAATGTTTGTTGATAAGCGACGGATAACTCCTTTCGTCACAAGCATTTACGATTCAATGTCTTAAGCGGATTGGCAGCTCACTCCCATTACAAATATTACATTCGGAACTGCCTGTGGATAATTCAAGTTGTACTTGAAAAACCCGCCTACCACCGTAATCACACGGTATGATAAATCAGGGACTTTCGGTTCATATTCTCGCCTTTTTCGTGTTCGTCTCCGGACTGCTTGGTGCGTTCGCGCAGCCGACTATCTACCATGATCCAGTTCGCTCGATCCCCACCGGCGAGTCGGTTGGCATTATCGCCAGCATCGAAACGCAAGGTCAGCCAGTCAATCAAGTCGCGATGCATGTGACAACGTCTTCTGACGCGGTGCCGCACCGCATCGTTATGACGCCGCGCGGCGCCGGCGCTTATTTTGGCACGATCCCAGCCGCACTCACCCGCAACACGCAAATCCTCCGCTACTATATTGAAGCGCGGACCGCGACCGACTTTAGCGAGACACCGTTCCACAGCGTGCAGGTTGGCAACTTTGTCGAAGAGGCTGCTCCGGCCCCGGTCTCCGCGCCGATTCAAACGCCGGCACCGGTCATTCGTCCGACTGAAACCTATCCGCCGGCCCGCACCTACCCGAGCGAATCTTACCCGCCGGCCCAAACCTATCCCACCTATCCCACGCAGCCCGCACCTACCCGGACGTACCCGGTTCAGCCTGCGCCGCCGCCGGTACAGACCGCGCCCCCGCCGCAATCCACGCAGCCGTACATCCCGCCCCAACCCGAGCCCGAACCGAAGCAGCAGAAAAACTGGAAAGTGCCCGCCTTGATCGCGGCCGGCGCGGTCGCCATCGGTGTCGCCATCTGGGGCACCTCGTCCGGCGATGACGGCGGTGACAGCAGCTCCAACGACACGCCTCCCGCCTCTCAGTCTCCGTCGCAGACGACGCAGCCGACCACCACGCCGACCACCACGACGCCAACGACCACAACGCCGACCACCACGACTCCTACGACGACGATCCCGAGCGAAAACGAACCGGTTGGCTCGCGCGAAGTAATCACCCAAGCCGCTAACGATTCGGTCAACAGCGCCATCGTCGACTTCCCGGTTCGGACCACAATCGACGCGACACCGCGTTTTCTTGGACGCGACCTCGTCAGCACCTCAATCAGTCTCAGCTACAATCCCGAAGACAATCGCGCCGAACGCTTTCAAGTGTTGTTCGATAACAACGTGGTGCTCGATACCGGCGACGTGACCTCGTCCGGCAACGTCAATGTGGTTGTCCCTCAGGGCACCGGCATTGTCACCATTTCGATTCCGAGTTCGACGCGCGACAACACGCTCACGCACAATTGGAGTTGGGCGGCGTCCATCGCCTACGTGGTTGAGTAGGCTGGCCGGACCCCGCAGCCATGCCACTGATCACGTTCATCGACGGCCCGCTCACCGGCCACACCTACGACTTGCCGGCCGGCGGTGCGATCCTCGGCAACGGCGACACGAGCAACATCGTCATTGAGGACGACAAACTCGGCGAACGCCACGCGCACATTCAGCGGCAAGGCAACGCCTGGGTGGTCGCCGACCTGCAGAGCGCGTCCGGACTTTTTATCAATGGCAAACGCCGCGAACGCGCGACCCTGCGCGAAGGCAGCGTGGTCGCTTTGGGCGATAGTTCGTTCGAAGTGTCCTTTCAAACTGAACCCGACGACGAGATTGCCGGCGGCGCCGACCTCGCCGTGGTCGAAGAACTCGGCGCGTCCGTACAAGCCATCCAGCGCGAACTCGGCAAGGTCATCATCGGCCAACAAAACGTGATCGAGGAGGTGATGCTGGCGATTCTCTGCCGCGGCCACGCCCTGCTGGTCGGCGTTCCCGGATTGGCGAAAACCCTGATTGTTTCAACCCTCGCGGACGTGCTCGACTTGCAGTTCAAACGCATTCAGTTCACCCCCGACCTGATGCCGTCCGATATCACTGGCACCGATGTGCTCGAGGAGGATCCGGCCACCGGCAAGCGCCGCTTCCGCTTTGTTCCGGGTCCGATTTTCACCAACTTGCTACTCGCCGACGAGATTAACCGCACGCCACCCAAAACGCAGGCTGCGTTGCTCGAAGCCATGCAGGAACACCGCGTGACCGTCGGCGCCAAGACTTGGCCGATCGCCGAACCATTCTTTGTGCTCGCGACCCAGAACCCGATCGAACAGGAAGGCACGTACCCGTTGCCCGAGGCACAGCTCGACCGCTTCATGTTCAACATCGTGGTCGATTACCCAACCGCCGACGAGGAAGATCAGATCATTCGCCAGGTTACCGGCAACCACCACGCGCAGCTCTCTGCCATTTTGCAGGCCGAAGATTTGCTCCGCTTGCAGGACGTGGTTCGCCGCGTGCCGGTGGCGGACCACGTGATCACGTTCGCCAGTTCGTTGGCGCGCGCCTCGCGTCCGAAGAGCGACGACTCGCCCGCGTTCGTCAAAGAGATGGTGGGCTGGGGCGCGGGTCCGCGTGCTGGGATAAACCTGATTCTCGCCGCCAAGGCCCGGGCCGTGTTGCATGGCCGTCACCACGCGACAACCGCGGATGTCACGGCGGTGGCGCTGCCAGTGTTGCGTCACCGCATTCTCACCACCTTCAATGCCGAAGCCAACGGCGTGACCAGCGACGAACTGATCCGCCGGCTACTGAACCACGTGAACCCGCGCGCCGAACTGCGGGTCTGAAACTACTCTGGAAACTACTGTCCCAAGTGACTAGATCCTTACTTTGTCGATTCGTGACTAAATGAGTCAAACTTTTCAAATTCCTTTAGTCGAATGGGAGAGAACATGGCACCAGCCGCGATAGCGGTGACATCTGACTAGCGCTCTGGTTTTTTAAAATGTATGGGTCATGTCGCTGAGTCCCGGAAGGACGAAAGACAGTAGCCGGGTGGAGCGTAGCGCAACCCCACGGAACAGCGAGCAAGAGCAGGGAGTCCCGGAGGGACGGTCACAACAAACATCCTGTCCTCCCTTTGAATGGCGATCCCTGCTGCGTCCGGCCAAAGAATAAAGGGATGAGGATACCCTTAGAGCCATGAGGCCGTTCCGACCGGACACGAAGCGAAGAGTTTGTGCAGAGGGGCAGGCCGGTCGGTTCAAAAGGCTCTTAGTTATTTTGGGTTCCGCTCGCACCTCGCTCCACCCAGTTGCTACTTTCTTGCCACCACTCCGTGGTTCCTCGTAGAAGGTTCGGCGTCGGTTCGGTGACCTCCAAAATTTCAAATATCTTTGGCTAGTGTTCTGTGATTTATATATTTTTGGACACGCCTGATCCGACACGAATGGGATGACCCGAACCAACGTCTGCTGCCATCTCAGTCGTACTCAACCGCACCGGCTCGGGAGGCCCCTCGCCCTCCAGTTTTTGGTGTTGAACGATCCAGAAATCTTAAATTGACGCGGCACTCGCAGGTCCGGCATCGCCAACGGCTCCGTTCTTTCTGTCATAATTTATTCAGGCGTGAACCATGCCATAGTCCGGATCGAACGCGAAGGCGGTTAGGTTCTCCATACCGGAGTGGCCGATGGTCGAACACTCCCAACCAATATGCTCGGCCAGACTCGGCGAATGGAAATAGGACTTCAGTCCGAGCTCGGTGATCGCTGAGGCTAGCGCGTGATCGTGATAGCAACGTTGCGAGGGAATGCAGAAGGTGTTTGAGGTGAGGAGGGGAATGACCTGCTGACGCGGGATGCAAATGCCTTGGCTGCCCCAAGAAATGCGTCCGTTGTCCGGCGCATTCCAGCCGGGTTGCAAGGTCCGTCGTTCGGCGTTGGCTTTGGTGGTCATCAGGGAGATGTAGCCGAGGTCGTCGAGCGGCAGCGTCTCAAGCGCCTGTCCGAGGATATCGAACGCGCCGCAGCAGAGTTCGACATCGTCCTCAAACATCAGCGCGAACGGCGCCGAGCCGGTGGTCGCCAGTTCGAACCAAGCCTCCTCCCAGTTCTGGAACGCGCCCAGCTTCTCTGGATTTTGATGCACGACAACCGCGTCGTCCAAGCCGTCGAGGGCTGAACCCGGTTCGGCGAACACGTGCACTGTCGCGGACCAGCCGGCACGGCGAACACTGGCCAGTGTTCGGGCCAGCGTGGGTTCGTCGCGCGGCGCCGTGACGATGCCGATGGCGAGCGTGGATTCGTCGGGCGTGCTCATTTGCCCACCAGAAGGTGCACCTGTTTTTTGAGGATCTCCGCCAGAGGGGAACTAGATACGTTACCGTTCGCATCGACGATGTCATGCAGTCTTGGTGAACGGAAGTAGTGTGCGCTCTTTTTCGGCGCACTGTCGTCGGCGGCGGGGTCAACCAGTTCGATCGAGCCGTTTCCGTTCGGCGCGAAGCGGACGGGTTTCGCGCCAGCCAATGGGTTGTCCGCCGCAGGCGTGGGTATGGCCAGTAGTAAGCCGATGGGAGCTTTTCGCGGCACGAATGAGATGGTGTATTTCAAGTCGAGAGTCCCCGGTTCGTTTTGTCCGGTGAAAATCGCGCTGTTAAACTCGTTGCGGAGGAAACTAAGCTGGAGGTTGCAGCCGAACAGGGCCACGATTAGGTCCTTGGTTTTTTGGTCATCCGGATGGACCTCGGCGTTCGAGATCAACGTACGATGTCCGTCCGGGGCGACGATGGGAACGTCGCAGTTTGGCATGCAGTTGAGAAGCTCAATCCCCCGCGCAATGCTGAACGCGGCCGTCGTCATAGTCTGGCAGGCGGTCCCCGAACTGGAGGTGCCCAGATATTCGACCACCTGCACCGTCCAGCCGGAGGAGAAATGGGCCCACACTACCAGCCAGTTGGATTCGCCGTAGCCGCTACTGGAATGGTTGACGCCGGTGATGTTGGTCGCCTCCCATTGGCCGCAGCCATTCACTTCGATCGAACTGCCGCTCGGATACGCGATTTCTGATTCCGATGGGTTGTAGGTGTAATTGGCCACTTGAACTTCAGTGGCCGGATAGCCTTCTCCGTCGATCGCGGTTCCAAAGGCGCAAATGGTGTCGTTGTCGGATCGAACTTGGTAACTCTGGTGGCCGTCTTGCGGACTGGACACGGAGATGTAAGAGTCTGAGGAGGAAAAATAATAATAGTCGTTTGGCATGGTTCGTTTCCTTTATGGTGCGATTTTTTGTGGTTTGGTGGTGATGTCTAAAAAGTCGGTGGCGCAATTGTTGCTATAAAAGCCAACCCGGCGCACCGCCGCCGGGGGCAGGTCGACGGCGCGACCCGCCACTTGGGCCGAGACCAGTTTTTCTTGCCGGAAGCGCAGGCTCAATCCGAAGCCGTGGTTCCAGTCGACCTCCAGCGGGACCGCTTGGGCAAGGTAGTGTTCGGGCGGGGAGGTCTCGGTTCGCACCTTAGCGGCGAAAGGCAGAAAGCGGCCTGGTTTCCGGTCGCTCTTAAAGCCGATCTCGATCCGGCCGAACGCGCCTTCAAGCAGGACCCCGCACTCGCCCATGCTCTGGCGCGGCAGCATTCGGAGATGCAGGGAATTATTTTTCAGTTCTGCCGCGTCGAGTCCCATTTCCCGTCGCCCAGGTGCCGGTTTGAAAATCAGCGCGTCCGCTTGGACCTCAATTTTCGCCCGCCCGACCGGGTTGCCGCGGTACACCGCCGCCGCGAGATCCAATGCCGCCGGTTGGTCGACCAAGGGGGTTCCCGAAATTTCTTGAACCTCCACCAGCGGCGTTGGTATTGGCGGTGGTTTCTGGTTCCATCCGAGTTCGCGCGACGCGATTGCGGCGGCCAGTAACCCGCCCGTTCCAAGTCCGGCGAACATCAGCCACGAACGTCGTTCCATCGCGGCGGTTTGCGGCAGCATGTCCTCGGTCAGATCGTATATGATGGTTTCAAGCCCTTGTTGCCGCGATTTATAGAGGCGCTGTAACTGGGCCTCGCTCGACCAGGGTTTCAAGATGTCGATCACCTCCACGCAGGAGGTGGGACGGTCCTCGCGGCGTGGCTCGGTCATCCGTGCGACCAGTTCGGAGAGCCCAGCGGGCAGGTTTGGGACGAGGTCGGCGAGTGGGACCGCGGCGGCATGGTTTGATTTCAGGCTCCAGGGTTCCGAACCTTTCTTGAACGGGGTCTTGCCCGAGATTAGATAATATAGGCTGCTGCCGAGGCTGTAGATATCGGCGCGGTAGTCGGTTTCATCACGGCGCGCTTGTTCGGGCGCCACGAACGCCGGGGTGCCGCCGCCATCGTTGCCGCCGCTGATATCGGCAAGACCCAGATCGCCAAGCACCACGCTGCCCTCGTCGCTGACCATGATGTTGGCCGGTTTTACATCGCGATGGACGAAGCCCGCTTTGTGAATGTGGCTTAAGCCTTTGGCGACTTCCACCGCGATCGCACAGGCCTCGGCTACTGGCAGCGGGGTGGCCGCGTGGTCCGCATCCTTCTGGACGAGCTGTCCGGAGTCCATCCCCTGAACGTAGTTCATCAACAGATAAAGAACGCCTCGGGTTGTTCCGTGTCCGAGATAGTGGATCAGGTTGGGATGGTTGAAATTCGACTGCGCCCGGATCTCCCGCGCAATCCGCTTCCGGTCCAAGCCCGCATTGAAGGTTTTCAACGCCACTCGACGATGTAGAATTTCGCTGCTGACAATGCCCTGCGGTTTTTCGGCCAGATACACCACGCCCATTCCCCCGGACCCTAGCTTGCGCACAATGCGCCAGCCATCGATCTCGGTGAGTTTCCGTCGTCGTGCAATGCGTGGACCGCCACCTGAAAGGGTAGACGCCATCAGGCTGGACACGGTCTGCGCCCAGTTCTTTGGTTCCTTTTTCGAGTCTCCCCGAGTTTTTAATTTCCCGTTAATTTGAGAATCTCCCTCCTTTTTACTTAGCAGATACGGACTGGTCGAACAATATATTTAGGCTTAAAAGATGTTCGGCCAACCGGACTCCGATCTTATGGATCTTATGGTTAAATTTCTGCACGTCGTGGTTCGCGGCGAGACATGGCGGAATTGGAACCGGTCCTTGCGGCGGCGTTCAAATCAACATGCGTTGGAAAGCGTGCGCGATAAGAGCGGACTTCAGTTGAGTAATGACGCCTTGCTCGGTGGTCCAACTAGGTGTAAAATAGTGCGTGGGACGCCACGACCTGTAGTGATCGCAAAGGAATCCTCAGCTGTCTTGGCGGCTCCAATGAACAAACAGAAGAGGCATGATGAGTTGGAACATCGAGGAGGAACGCAAGGTGGCTCGGGAGCAACCCGTCGTTGCAGTGCGCGCGACAAAGAAGAGGCACCATCATGGTTAATAATCTTGAGAAGGCGCGCAAGGCGATGCGCGAAGGCGACTTGATCATGGCGATGGCCGCAACTCGTGACCGCGTCCGGTTATGGCGTCATGCTCTACACCAAGTCCCGGGCTCTCAAGGCGGTGGTCCGGTCCGAGAAAGGGCAGGGGAGGCAGGTCGCGGATCGGTTCGCTCTAGGACTGCGGGTCGGGCGTGGGGTTGTGGTCGATCTTTCCGTGGCTGACGGTGGTGTAGCCGAAGCGGCGAAACCACTGCGGCATGGTGACGGCATTCGGTTGTGCTTCGCGAAAGTGAATCGGCAGGGTCCACACGCCGAGTTGATCGGGACGCTGGCCGGTCATCAAACTGGCGCGCGACGGTACGCAGATCGTCGACGGCGATGAACAGCATGTTGGGTTTCTCCGCACAGGTGAGATGGGTCAGAGCGAGGAGATAAAGGGGCAACCTTCATAGATGCGCTCATGCTGTTGCTGTGCCATTTGAAGAGCAAGAGTGTTTGGGAGAATTTTACGGCGGCGGTTTCTTTCGGGATGCCACTCTTGCGAGTACGGAACGTTCAGAGTAGAATCATTGAGACGATGAACTTGGACGCACATCAGCCTCCTCAAGAACTCAAGGACTCGATCCCTGGCCCAATGGCCCGCATGTACAAGTTGGTGCCATTTGAACTAACCCCGACAAACCTGCTTGTCCTGGCAATCGCAGAATGCCCAGCGCCCGAGATGGTGGATACAGAGGATCAACTGGAATTTGCTCTGGGACGAAGGATCCTCTTGGTTTCGTGTCCTCGCGCGGAGGTCCTGGCCGCCGTCAAGCGCCTGTATCCTCCCGACACAGATGTTTCAATGGGGGATCTGTTGCGTAAAATGGAATCCGATCTTGAGAAGTTGAGTGACGATTCGGTCTGAAATCGAAGTCGCGGGAGGCAAAAGAATGTGGGGCAAAGGAATGGCAGCCTTGTGTGGTTTGCGGTGGGATTCGGACGAGAGATTCCGCGTGCTCCGCGTTTTTTCCGCAGTCTAATAAAAACCGTTTTCTTGCGTGAACAGGTTTCAGTGACGCTCCTTGGCGGTTGGTTAATATTTTGTGAAAATACCCGCCAAAATATCGTATATAGAGACATGACCAACCCAAGGCCGCTCTTTCCCCTTCCTCTGGCAACCCTGCTGTGCGCCCTGACGCTCGCCTGCGCCGGACCCGCCATCGCCGCGGACCGAAACATCGACGCACCCCTGCCGGCCGAGCAGCTACCGCCCGGAACCCACGTCACCGGCCTCGCCGTCGAACCCGAGTCCGTCACCCTGCGCGACCGGACCGAGTACGCGCAACTGCTGGTCACCGCCACCCTCGACACCGGCGACCAGATCGACGTCACCCGACTCGCTGACCTAACCCTCGAAAACGACAAGCTCGCCAAGCTCGACCACCACATGTTGCTCCGCCCGGTCGCCAACGGAAAAACCAGCCTGAAGATTGCCCTCGGCGAACACAAACAAAGCATCCCGGTTAGCGTCGCGAACGTCGCCACTCCGCTCGAACCCAATTACATTCGCGACGTCATGCCGGTGCTCTCGCGCCTCGGCTGCAACCAAGGCACCTGCCACGGTTCCAAGGACGGTAAGAAGGGTTTCAAACTGTCGTTGCGCGGCTACGACCCGATCATGGACGTGCGTTCGCTGACCGACGACCACGCCGGCCGCCGGGTGAACTTCGCCGCGCCCGACCAATCACTGATGCTGCTCAAAGCCACCGGCGCGGTGCCGCACGAAGGCCAGCAAGTGACCACCGCGAACTCGCTGCACCACGAAATCATCCGTGCCTGGATCGCCCGCGGCGCGCCGCTCGATATGGAAACCCCGCGGGTGACCTCGATTACTTTGAGTCCGCAGAACCCGACCGTGCAACGCATCGGTTCGATGCAGCAGTTCCGCGTCACCGCCACCTACGCCGACGGTTTTACCCGCGATGTCACCGCCGAGTCTTTTATCGAAACCGGCGACATGGAAATCGCCACCACCGACAAGCGCGGACTGCTGACCACCCTGCGCCGCGGCGAGGCGCCGGTGCTCGCCCGCTTCGAGGGACGCTACGCCGCCACCACGCTCACCGTCATGGGCGACCGCAGCGGTTTCGAGTGGACCGAACCCGAACAGTGGAACGAGATCGACGGCTTCGTCGCCAAGAAATGGCAGCGGCTGAAAATCCTGCCGGCGCCGCTGTGCGACGATGCCACCTTTCTGCGCCGCATCCACCTCGACCTCACCGGCTTGCCGCCGACCAGCGAACAAGTGACCGCGTTCCTCGCCGACAAGACACCGCTGCGCGAAAAGCGCAATGCCATCATCGACGAACTCATCGGCAACGAAGACTTCGTCGAATACTGGGCCAACAAATGGGCCGATTTGCTACAAGTGAACCGCAAGTTCCTCGCCCCCGCCGGCGCCAAATTGTTCCGCGACTGGATCCGCAAAGAAGTCGCCGCCAACACGCCCTACGACGAGTTCGCGCATAAGATTCTCACAGCCACCGGCAGCAACCGCGAGAACCCGCCGGCCGCCTACTACAAGATTTTGCGCACGCCCGAAGACACGATGGAGAACACCACCCACCTATTCCTCGCGACGCGCTTCAACTGCAATAAATGCCACGACCATCCCTTCGAACGCTGGACCCAAGACCAGTATTACGAGATGGCCGCGTTCTTCGCGCGCACCGGCCTGAAGAAAGATCCTGCCGGCGGCAACGGGCAGATCGGCAAGACCGCGGTCGAAGCCGGCAAGCCAATGTACGAGATCGTCTACGACAAAGCCGACGGCGAACAAAAACACGACCGCACCGGCCAGATGACCGCGCCGGCGTTCCCCTTCACCGCCGAACACAACGCCAAGGGCGACGAGGGCAAAGACCCCAGCCGCCGCCAACGGCTCGCCGCCTGGATCACCAGTCCGGACAACGAGTATTTCGCCTCCTCGATGGCCAACCGCCTGTGGGGCTACATGACCGGCACCGGCATCATCGAACCGCTCGACGACATCCGCGCCGGTAACCCCGCGTCCAACCCCGAACTGCTCGAATGGCTCACCACCCAGTTCGTCGACGGCGATTTCGACACCCGCAAACTGCTGCGGACCATCTGCCAATCGCGTACCTATCAACTGTCGATCGACACCGGCAAATGGAACGAGGACGACAGCCGCAATTACTCCCACGCCAAAGCGCGCCGCCTGCCCGCCGAAGTGCTCTACGACACGATCATGCGGGTCACCGGTTCGCAGTCCAAGATCCCCGGCGTCCCGGTCGGCACCCGCGCCGCCGCGTTGCCCGACTCCGGCGTGAAGCTGCCCGACAACTTCCTCGGCAACCTCGGTCGCCCGGTTCGCGAATCAGCCTGCGAGTGCGAACGCAGCACCGGCCTGCAACTCGGACCGGTCATGGCCCTGGTCTCCGGACCCACGCTCAACGACGCGATCTCCGACCCGAATAACGCGATCAGAAAGCTGGTCGATACGACCAAGGAAGACGCCGTGCTGGTCGACAAATTGTTTCTGCGCATCTTAAACCGCCCGCCGACCGATGCCGAACGCAACACCGCCACCGGCTTCTTCACCAGCCTCGATGGCGAACACGACAAGCTGATCAAACTGCGCGAGTCCGTCGTTGCCAAACACGAACCCGCCTTCGCCAAACGCGACGCCGAACGCAATCAGGCCATCGCCGCCGCGAAGAAAACGCGCACCGACTACTTGGCGAAAACGAAGGCCAAGCGCGACGCCGATAACGCCGCGCGCAACAAGCGGATCAAGGACGTCGAGGGCGCTCTGGCCGCGTTCAAGAAGGACATTCCAGCGCGGATGCCCGCCTTCGAAAAAGCCATCACCGAACGCAAGCCGCCGGTCTGGACGCCCGCCTTCGCCAGCGGCACCGGCGGTTCGATGAAGGCCGTGCTCACCCCCGACGCGAGCGGTGCATTGTTTGTCAGCGGGCGCAGTGCCAAGGGAAGTTACGAGATCACCAGCTTCTTGCCGGCGGAGAAAAACAAGTTGGTCACCGGTGTTCGCGTCGAGGCTCTGCGCCACGACAACCTGCCGGGCAAGGGACCTGGTCGGGCACAAAACGGCAACTTTGTACTCAGCGAGTTCCAGTTGCATGCCTTGCCTTTGCCGGACCTGCCCAAAAGCCGGATCCGCCACTGGAGTTTCCGCCATCACACCGATGTGGCCGCTTGGGCGGTAAACGATCAGGTTCATCTCATCGCGCGTTCCGCCGGCGCGCTCGCGCGTTCCTCGGAGAACGACCCAAACCTGACGACGGTCATCCAGGCTCCGAAGGGGAGCTATGTGCTCATGGTCCGAGCCAAGTTCAAAGGCACGGTCGCGGCCGAGGTTTTTTGGAGCACCGAGAAGGACACCGGCTACGATCAGAAACGTTCGGCCAAGCAAACCTGGACCGGCGCGGAACACATCGCCACCTATTTCATCCCGTTCACTGCCGACAGCCCGATCAACGGTCTTCGTTTCGATCCGATGGACAAGAAGGCCAGCATGCTGATCGAGTCGATCGAAGTGCATCGAGGAGGCAAACCTAAGCTATCCAAGCAGCCTCTGCAGAACCCTGTCGCCACGTTCAACCAGGGCAATTACGATGTGCCGCGTTCGATCGACGGCAATAACGGTACCGGCTGGGCCATCGCGGGCGGCACGGGCAAAGACCAAACCGCCACCTACGAACTCAAAACCGATCTCGACAACTCCCACGGTCTCGCCATGCGTTTCGAGCTTTTGTTCAACCACGACACCACCCACAATCTCGGCCATTTCCGCATCAGCACCACCACCGCCCAGCGCCCGTTCGGCGAGGGCTTGCCCGCCGAGATCGCCAAGGCGCTCGAGACCGAGTCCGGCGAACGCGACGACAAGATGAACAAGGAGCTACGCGCCTACTTCGAGAAAACCGACAGCGCCTCCCTCAAACTCGCCGGCGCTCTCGCAAAAGCCAAGACACCGCTCCCTGCCGACCCCGAACTCCAAAAACTCGACGCGGCCCTCGCTAGCGCCGAAACCCCGCTCAAACTGCATCCGCGCGTGGTCGAACTCAACCGCGCCCGCGATCTGTCTACTAAGCAGCTGCAACAAAAACGCCTCACCGCCGCCCAAGATATTTCCTGGGCCCTGATGAACAATCCCTCGTTCTTGTTCACGAACTGAGGTTCGGTCCCTTCCCTCTGAACGGGTTGGGCCGCTCCTCTTGTTGTTAATATTAATTTCTTGTTCCCATTTTAAATCCGCCACCGGCTTCGTCAAATTTATCGAGACGCATGCCGAGTACGACAAGATCGATGTGGAGAACCTTTAGGATCAACGATGAAACCGAAAATCATTAAAACCGCGAAAGACTATGACCGAGCTTTGGCCCGCGTCGAGAAACTGATGGATCTCGACCCGGATAAAAAATCGGCTGAGTTCGATGAGCTTGAGCTCCTTGTATTACTCGTGAAACAATATGAGGACCAAGAGTTCCCGATGGACCTGCCAGACCCGATCACGGCGATCAAGATTCGCATGGACCAAGGCGGAATGACCCGGAAGGATATGATCCCATTTCTTGGGAGTGCCTCAAAAGTCTCAGAAATCTTGAATGGCAAACGTTCTCTCAGCCTCACAATGATCCGCAAATTGTCGGAATTAGGGATTCCCGCTGAAGTCCTGTTGCAGCAACCAAGGGCTGGCTCCCAGATGACGAATTCATGAAGCGATGCGGAGATCAAAGCAAAGCCTTTGCACGGTCCCAACGAGTGCATCCCCGCGATTCCAGCAGGACGTATCAGGTACGCCTCTGAGGCTTATGACCGTTATACATCTCTAATTGGCAGCGGAATATGCCGCCCACTTTTTGAGTCTAGCTAAGACCTTAGCCCGCTAGTTTTTATGTTCGCAACAACTACGAACCCGGCACCGCGACAGGTTGCGGCGGCCTCTCAACAGTCACTACCGGACGCGGCACCCCACGCGCCTCCATCCCCGCCGCGAACCAAATAAACACCGCGATCAAAAACAGAATCGGATTCATCACGAACGCGGCCAACACTGCCATCAGCACCGCGACCCCACGCCCCAATTTCATCGCCAGTTGCGTCGCGCCATATTTGCCAAGTCGCGGCGTCAGCAGCGCGCGCAGAACGCGGCCGCCGTCCATCGGGAAGGCCGGCAGCAACAGGTTAAACAAGCCCATGCCAAGATTGAACGCGAACAGGCCGACCACAAACTCGTTATTCCAGTTACCGGCGACCAACATGCCGACCGCGAGCAAGCAGGCGATGACCGCGTTCACCGCCGGACCCGCCAGAGCAATGCGCAGTTCGTCATGTGCCGCCTCGGTATCACTCTTCGAACGATACCGGGGACCAATGCCGAGCACCGCGACGCCGCCGATCGGCAGCAGCACAATCTCCAGCGTGTCGATACCGAACCGCCGCGCGACGAGGCAGTGGCCGAGTTCGTGCAGGACGACGCAACTGTATGCCACCGCGAGAAAACTAAGACCGAACAACATGCCGCCGAGTCCCTCCGTAAAGGTGGCGGCGCAGACCATGGCGACGATTAACAGAAAACTCAGGTGCATCCGCACCGGGATGCCGGCGATGCTGCCAATTTGGTATCGGGCTTTTAACATGGTTGGTGGTTGCTGAGTAGAATATCGCTCAGGCTCGTCTATTTGTCTAATGGAGACAGCGCTCCTTGCCTATAGATTGAAATTTTTTTGAGATTTCTTACGGGGTCGGACGGTGAAACCGCGTATCCTTTTCAAGCTCACCAGTCACCCTGCACACCATGCGCCTGCCCCATCTTGTCCTCCGCGAACTTCGCCACCGCTGGCCCGGTTTCCTGCTCGCCACCGCGATGGCCGCGCTGTCGACTGCCGCCGTGCTCTGGATTCACCGAACGCTAGTCGACCACCGCGAACGCGCCGCCCAAGCCGCGTCCGAGTTGCAAGCCGCCACCGCGACGGAAGTTGCCGCGCTCGACAACCAGATCCGCAAACAGATGAAAGGCCTCGGCTTCAACATCCACATCTTGCCCGAGGGACAGGCGCTCGCCGACGTCTACGACAAGGGCTTCGCCAGCAAAACCATGCCGGAAAGCCACGTCACGACGCTCGCGAATTCAAAAATCGTCACCATCAATCACCTACTGCCGCGCCTCATCCGCAAAGTCGAATGGACCGAACGAAAACGCCAAGTAATCGCCATCGGCATTCGCGGCGAGGTCCCGTTCGCCCACAAAGACCCCAAAAAACCGCTGCTCGACCCGGTCGCGCCAGGGACCCTCGTTCTCGGTCACGAACTCCACCGCAGCCTCGAACTCAAGCCCGGCGATCAAACCAGTTTTCGCGGCAAATCCTTCGACATCACCGCCTGCCACCCCGAACGCGGCAACGCCGACGACATCACCATCTGGATGAATCTCGGTGAGGCCCAGCGCATGTTCGAACTGCCCGGTCAGATCAACGAGATCCTCGCCCTCGAGTGCAACTGCGCCAGCCTCGACCGACTCGGCGAGGTGCGCCGCGAAATTGGCACCATTCTGCCCGGCACCCAGATCATTGAAAAGGAAAGCCAGGCCCTCGCCCGCGCCGAAGCGCGCAACGTGGTCGCCGCAAACGGCAAACGCCGGCTCGCAGCTCTCGAGACCGCCCATGCCGCGCAGCTCGCCGAACGCACCCGCGTGGCTAGCCAACTGTTGCCACTGGTTGCGCTACTCGCGCTGGCCGGCATCGGTGCGCTGAGCTGGGTGAACGTGCGTGCGCGTCGTCCGGAGATCGCGATGCTGCGCGCCATGGGACTCGGCACCGGCTCGGTGCTCGGCGTTGTGCTGGCCCGTGCTGGCTTGGCCGGATTGCTCGGTGGCGCGCTTGGTGTGCTGATCGCGTTCGGTGGCCGACTCGCCCCGTGGACCTGGCCGCTGCTCGCTCTGCTCGCCGCCGTCATGGCGCTGGTTGCTGCTTGGCTGCCCGCCCTGCTCGCCAGTCGTTCGGACCCGGCCGACGTGCTGCGCGACGCCTGATCGATTGGGTCCAGTCGCAGCGCTTGCAGCGGCTACAAACGGGAGACCAAATTGCAATGAACGTTTTGCCGGCTCCACGGTACTATATAAGTCAGTGAGCAATTCTCCAGATTGCGATCCTCGCAGAGGCGCGGGTCTTCGGACCCGCGCCCTTTTTATGTCCGGATCGTGTCAGACTTCCATACCCGGAAGTAACAGAGGATGTTCTGCAGAAGCTCTGATGCTGGGTTCAAGAGCCGTCGATGGTTTCCAAATATTGTCGCAACCAAGGATACACGTCCTCGTTGGCGGGTACAAAGCCGTGAACCGTTTTGCCGCCCCCGTTAAAAATGAACCCGCTCTCTTTCGAGGAATGGTACCTCAGCGAGCGCGCCCCAGTTTCCGGATCTGTGATATGAACGAATCCTTTGGGTTCGGGCAAGGTCTTGGCGACGTTGATATGCTTCAAGTGCACCTTATTGAGGTAGTCTGGGACGTCCACCGCATCGAATACACGGACCTGCCAGGTTTGGCCGTTGCGGTCATAGGTCATCGCAAATCCGTGCGCGGTGATGCTATGTACCGGCACGCCGGCGATGACCGTATATTTTCGCAACGTGGCGTCGCCGACCGTATTCGGAGCAAGGCCGGCATCTGGAGCCGCAGACAAGGGAGGCTGCCAGTTGTTTTGGAAAGCTTGCTTGTCGGTTATCTGGTTAATCACGCGTTTCAACGAACTGGATAATTCGGGTGGCTCTTCCTTCGGCAGCAGAAAAATGGAGCCGATACCGATGCACACGAAGACGAGCAAGCATCCGAGAGCGATTCCCGCCGCCAAGATTCCTTTGTTTCCCATACCTAAATCTAGCCAAAGAGATTTGAATTTTCGAAGGTCATCGAACCAACGCCAAAGCCTTTACGCCGAATTTTCTACGACGAACCACGGAGTGGTGGCAAGCCCGTACCCGGGGGTTGCTGAGAGAACCGACCGGCCTACTTCTTTGCACGAGCGCTTCGCTTCATGTCCTGCCGCCGAAGAGAACATTGACGAACCTCCCGAGACACGAGATAAGGTCCCCATGAGATTAGGGTGTTTTGGCGTGTTAATTACTGGAGCTTTACTGTGGGGCGGCGGGCAGGAAACCTATGTCGGCCTGACCAATCGGAGCATTACGGAGGTCACGATCGAGGACTTGGTGAAGGAAAAGCCGGAGGCGAAATGGCTTCGGATCAGCAATGGCCAACTCGATTTCCTCGGCACCGTCTACTCTGGGAAACAGACCGGAGGGCCGGCCAAAGAATTATATATCCCCATTCGTGTGCCAAACGAAGAACGTGAAGGTGCACCCATTCACGCCCTTTATCACACCGATGATCCCGCCGACCTCGCCGTCTTTCACCGTATGCAGGAGATTGGCGACAATCCCGATATCGACGAAACGCAACTCATCTTGAAGCTCGTTGAGATGCGCGACGAACTCAATCCGGTCCGTACGGTCGAAGGGATGGTCGAGTTCGGGATCGAATCGGATAAAGGCGACGGCAAAGCCCGTGAGATGTTCGACAATTTGGCCCCAGGTGCGATCATGCTGGAAGGTGGGAATCAGCCAAATCTCTGGGTCGGGCTCGGTATGCTCGGGGCCGGTTTGCTACTCGGTCTGTTCTCGCTCGGTGGCCTGGCGAAATCAAAAAGCTAAATAGATAGCGCCTCTCCAAACCGCTCACAGACGACCGATTTTTTGGAAAAGTGCGCTTTTTCAAAAGAAAATTCCGAGTTGAGCCGTTATCCGTCCGAGTCCCCATGATCTTGCATAAATCCATTTCCGCCTTTCCTTCCTTTTCTACGGTTCTCGCTCTGTTGGTGTTTATCGTCGGTTTCGTGCCGTCCGCTATTGCACAGGAAGCGACCGAACCCGCTGCCGATCGTTTCGACGCCAAAGTCACTGCGTTCCAAGCAGCTAACAAAAACACCATCAACCGGGCTTTGGTCTCCTACCTCGGCATGCTTGATACCATGCGCCAAACCATGACCAAGCGCGGCGACCTCGACGCGGTGCTCGCGGTGAAAGCCGAGGAGGAACGCGTCGGCAAGGAGCAGCGCGTGAACGTCGCGGATGTGGTCGCCAAACCACCCGAACTCAACGCCCTGATGACGGCCTTCGTCCAAGGCATGGCGACGCACAATAAAACCCAGCAGGCCCGTTTCAAAACCTTGATCGAGCAAGAACGCGGCAGGTTGCAGCAGCAGATGACCGAACTCACTAAAGCCAACAAGATTGATGAGGCCATCGCGAAGAAAGCCGAATTGGCTGCGTTCGACGCGAAACTGCGCAAGATTTTCGTCGCCGCCGTCAAGAAATCGAACGCACGTCCGGTCGCAGCCGGTTCAGGCGTTGCCGCGCCGGAAGGAGTCCGCGTGGACGAGGAAGGCCGAGTCGATCTCACCATGGGACGAGACAGGGGCGCGGGCGCGGCCGTAGGCAAGAAAGCCGAAGGCCGGTTCAAACCCAAACCCGGCAAGCTGTTCGGCAACCCCCGCAACCTCGGCAACCCCGGCAACCCCGACAACCCCGACAACGCCGACAAACCGCAAACGCCCCTCGACAAACGTTCGTTCTTCGAGCGCTGAACCCTATGGCAAGCCCTTGCCATGGTATGGCAAACGCTTGCCACCTTGTGGCGGAATCTTGCCACGCTATGGCAAACACTTGCCATAACGCCGAGCGGCCCTAAGGATGTTCTTCTTATGAAATTGCAACAGGGACAAACGTGGCGGATCGCCGACCCCGACGAACCCAACAAGGCTTACGTCCGGATCGTGAAACTCGAACGGCTCGCCGTCGAATATAAATCCATGGGCCGGCCCAACACCAAGAATGGCCGCCACCATCACGTCACCAAAAAGCAATTTTGCCGCCTGATCAAAGGCGCGGATCTGCTCGAGGAAAATGCGGATGACAGCCCCGTCAATCCGATCGACGAGCTCCCGCCCGAACGACTGAAGCGCCCCGGTCGGATTCGCTAACCAGCGTTCGAAATACGACCGCAAGCCCGCGCGGCTTCCCTGACTACCAGCTACTGGCTACTAGCTACTGAAAATGGCCGAACTGCCTTACTACCTCCGGCATTTCCGCGAACTCACGGCGCACGTCGAAGCGCAATGCGCTTGGCTGGCCGAGACCGAGGAAGGCGATTTTTTGCGTGTTCTGCGCGGCGGTTCACAGAACGCTCAATCCCTGTTTCTGCGTCTCGCTAGCCGCGTGCCGACGGTGTTTCGAACCGACAAACTCGCGTACGACCACATCGACTTGATCGCCGCTCGCGACGAGCTGGTGACTGCGGGGCTGGTGGAGGAGGTGGCCGAGTTCCGTGACGATTTGCTTGGCCTGTTCACCGTGGCCGAACTCAAAAAACTGGTCCCGGCCGCCGCCAAACCCGCCGTCAAGTCGGCCAAACGTCCGGCGTGGGTGGCCGCCGCCATCGACTCCGAACCCGCCCGCGCCGCAGTGATGCAACACGACCTGATCGAGCAGCTCGGCAGTTGGGAATATGGCAAATTGCTCTACCTCTATTTTGGCAACGCCTTTCAAAACTTGTCCGAGTTCGTGGTGCACGAGATTGGCCACGTGCGGGTCGAAGCGCGTCCGGTAGAGACGACGCGCGGCCGCTTCGCCAACCGCGCCGAGGCGGACGACGGCTGGTTACTCGAATGTTTAAAGATGGGCGTTTGGATCGCCGCCGAGGAACAGCGCGACGCGGCGGGTGCCTTGGCGCTATGGAACGAATGGCGGAGCGCGCCGCGCAGTCTGAACGAGTTCACCCGCAAGAAGGAAAGCAAAATGGGCAACCGGGTGGGGCGCGCTTTGGAGCGCGTGAAGTCGGTCGAAGGCGACGAGCTGGCGCTCGGAATTTACGCCGTGTCCGAGCTGCCGCCCGCCCGCGAACGCCGCGCCCGCGTGCTCAAGCGGCTGGGCCGGATTGAGGCCTCGCGCGAACTGGCCGAGGCCATGTGCGTCGACGGCACACTGGAGGAGCAACAGTGGGCCGGCGATTGGATTGCCCGCCTGCCGGCCACGGTGGGTTCGGGTATGGGCAAGCGGAAGGGCGGGAGCAGCGGGAGCAAATGCCGCGAGGCCACCCGGATGCTCAAGGCGGCGCCGGTGCTCAAGGTGCCAGCGGTGGTGGCAGATGGTTCGTCGAACCCGCTGGGTTCGATCGAGTCGCGCGCGGCCGCCGCGCTGATGACGGTCGGCGAGAGAGGGGTAAAAGTGTGCGCTTGGCATGTGGAGAATCATCTGTGGAGCGCCTTGTTCGGACTGGTGTTGTGGGAGGTGATTTTTGATGCGGGATCCGCGTTCTCGAACCCGCATCAAGCCGTTCCCGAAGCTCTGTGGACGCCCACATTTTTCGCCGAACGCGAGGCAGAGGTGGAGACCGCGCTTGCTGCGTTCACTGCCGAATCCGTGCTCGCGCGCTGGCAGGACAAGGAGGGGATTTGGTCGCCGTTCACCAACTGGTCGCCCTATGTGTTCGAAGCGCTCAGCGCTTGTCTGGCCAGTGTCCCCTTGCCGGTTTTGCGCGAGATCTGCCGCAGCATGGCCGCCGATCCGCGCACCGCGCGGCGCGGCTTCCCGGATCTGTTCGTGTTGGAGGAACGAGTTGGGGCCGATGGGAACTCGCCCGTGCTGAGCGCGCGCGGTGTCGAAATAAAAGGACCCGGCGACAGCTTGTCCGACGTGCAAGTGGTCTGGTTGCGTCGACTCAACGAACTCGGCTTCGCGGCCGAGGTGTTGCGGGTGAAGCCGAAGGCAAAGGATGCGCGACCCTAGATAGATAGATAGATAGATACCCAACCGTAGCACCGTCCTTCTAGGCGGTGTCGCAACAGCGCGCTTCTAGCGGGCTGGAGGCGGAAATGAACGACATCCCTTCTTTCTCTCATTCGTCTGTTGCCCCCTCGCACGATCTGCCGTGAACGTGGTACAATCCTCTATGAAATCCTTCGTCATGCCTCTCGTTTTCATCCTCTTCTTCTTCGCTGAAAGCTTCGCCTTCGGCCAAGGTTCGCCGGTGCCGATTTCTTGGGCCGACCAAGTCCCCAATATTTCCATCCGGGTGGATATGACGGGTTCGACCGTCGAGCAACGCGGACTCGGTGGGGCCGACTCGCCCACGCTCACGGTCCGCCGAACCGGTCGCCCGAACCTCACCATCACGCCACGGGCCGGGAGCCAGAAAACCGTTGCCGCGACCACCGCGTCACAATTTGTCACCGTCGCCAACGGCCAGTCCGGCAGCATTTTGGTGGCCCGCCGCGTGCCTTACCTCGAATGGCTGACCACCTTCGGACGCGACTGGGCGCCGCCGCGCGACGGCTTCGATTTTAAGTTCGACGAGGTGGGCGCGTACATGAATTTGCACGCTCAGACCGGCGGTACGCCGTCCAAGCCCTGGGTCTATATCACGCTCACGCCCGAACTCCGCGGCACCGTCGATGGCCGCGCCGAACGGGTCTCGTTCACCCGCGCCAGCACGCGCGTGGTCGCCGGACACGGCCGCACCTTGCCGGTCGCTGCCGCCGGACGGGCGGCGGCGTTCTTCGGTATGTTCATGAACGACTCCGGTCCCGGCGGCCGCGCCGAACCGGTGACGATTTCGGTCACCCCGACGCTGATGTTCAAGCCCGCCCCCGACGCCGGCGGTCCGCGAAAAGTGCAGCTTCGCCCGCAAGTTCCCCCCGTCGAAACATTCCGAATCAAACGCCCGGACCTTCCGGAAATACCAACGATGCGTCTGCCGGCTTGGGCGAAATAGCCGTGGGCTTGTTCCATCAAACGTTCGGCTCGACGCCGACCATCCGTGCGCGTGCGCCCGGCCGGGTGAACTTGATCGGCGGACACGTGGACTACCTCGGTGGTCCGGTCCTGCCGATTGCCATCAACCGCTTTGTGGAGGTGTCCGGGGCCCCGAAGGAGCAGGGTGAGGGAGTCTCCGCGAGCTGTGAGGTGGGTTCGAAATTCGGCGGCGAGTTGCTGCGCGGCTCGTTCGATCCGGTCCGCCCCGAACGCGAGGCTGCGCCGACGTCGTCATGGCTCAACTACGTCATTGGCGTGGTTGCCGGCTATGTCGAACGCGGCATAGAGGTGCCACCGTTCGAACTCGCGATCGAGGCCAGCCTTCCGGTCGGCGCCGGACTCAGTAGCAGCGCCGCGCTCGAAACCGCCGTCGCTCACTTCGTCGAACAACTGACCGGCGAACGGCTCGAGGTCGTCGAACGCGCCAAACTCTGCCGACGCGCCGAGCATGTTTTTGCTGGCGTTCCCTGCGGCCTGCTCGACCAACTGGCCGTCGGTGCGTCGCGGGCCGACCAAGCCCTGTGGATCGATTGCCGCGACTTGAGTTTGGAATGGATTCCGTTTCCGCCCGAACTCGTCGTCATGGTCGCCAACACCGGCGTGAAACACAAACTCGGTGACAGTGAATACAAAAAGCGAGTCGACACCTGCGCCCGTGCCTGCGCCGAACTCGGCCTGGCGTCGCTGCGCGATCTGTCCGTGGCCGAACTCGAACAACGCGCCACTGCAGTGCCCTTCGCCGGCCTGGACGAGCTGGCCTTCCGCCGGGTTCGTCACGCGGTCACCGAAATGGCGCGGGTCGAGGCGTTCGCCGATGTGCTCCAGAAAGAACAAGGCAAGCTTCCCGGGCTCGCCGCCCTGCGCCCGATCCTGCACGCGTCCCATATGTCGCTGCGCGACGACTACGAAGTGAGTTGCCGCGAACTCGACCTGCTGGTCGACGCGGCCAATCGCTTTCCCGGCGACGGCTTTTTCGGCGTGCGCATGACCGGCGGCGGCTTTGGTGGCTGTACGATCAATCTGCTACGTGCGGATGTGGTGGAGCCTTTTGCGGCCCACTTGGACGCCGCGTTCGGAGGTGGTTTGAACTGGTTCCAAACGTCGGCCTGCGATGGCGCGGAACTCTGCGGACCGCCGAGCTAAAAGCCCTTCTCTCGTCGGGTTCGCCTTTAGGGGGGGGAAAGCACCAAGGCGGGCGAGATCCCGCAGGGTGGGTTGTGGTGGGGTAATGAGGTTCCCCAAAAGAGGACGACAATAGGATTGGTTTTCTGCCCGAGCTTTTGTCGCACCCGTTGGGGCGCCTCGGTCAACTTCGGACAATTCCCGGGGTTTCGTTCGTACCTCACTCCACCCGCGGGCTACGTTGTCTCGCCCATTTGGGGCTTGGCACCAGCCAGCCACCGCGGTGGAGCAGTTGTGCAAGCGAAGTTCGACAGAATCCTAGATAGATACGTCTTGAAAAGACAGGGTGCCTTCTCTGCGTTCTTGATCCGCGGCGGTGCGACCTGCTAAAATGGGGTTGTGAATATTCAACGTCTGCTCCTCGCTACTCTCGCCGCTTTTGTCTCGATATCCGCCCTCTCCGTGGGCCTCGCCCAGGAAATTGATCCGTCCCAGGCCGACTGGCACAAGCGATACCTGAAACAGGCGAACGCGCCGGACCCAGCCAAGCAACTCTTCAATGATGACGAGGAACCCGCCTTTGCTGGCGAAGGCTTTGTCGAGCTGTTCAACGGCAAGGACTTAAAAGACTGGGAAGTGCGTGGCGGCACTTGTACCTTCGAGGTGGAAGACGGCGAGATTCTCGGTACCTGCATCAAAGGTTCACCCAGCACCTATCTCTGCACCAAGCGCGCCGACTTCACCGACTTCGTCGCCACCGCCGAACTCAAATGGATCGTGGACAGCAACACCGGCATGATGTTTCGCGCCAAGGTCAAGGGTGACAAGAAGGTCACGGTGTACGGCCCGCAAGTCGAAATGGAAGAAGAAGGTAAGGGCCGCGGTTGGTCCGGCGGCATTTACGGCCAAAGCTGCGGCGGCTATTACTATCCCGTTTGGCTGGCCGACAAACGCCACGTCGCCGCTCGCGCCGCGCAGAAGAAAGGCGAATGGAACCGCATCACCATCAAAGCCGAGGGTGAGGTCATGAAGACCTGGCTGAACGGCGTGCCCGTGTCCCACGTGGTCAACGACGAATTTCTGGAAGGCTTCTTCGGCCTGCAAATCCACTCCGGCAAGCAGGGGAAAATCCGCTTCCGCAATATTCGGGTGAAGGAACTGAAGTAACGTCAGAGTTCGTCGCGCGGCACCGCGTGCAAGGCCTTCTCGGCCAAGCGGTTTAGGATCCGGGTCTCCGCTTCCGGGGGCTCTCGGTCATCATCCGGACAGAGGATCTCGTACCAGTCCACCCGTGGGTACAACAAGGTCAGGCAATCGTCGAAATCCATGCGAATGCTGCCCAGCACATTCTCATCGCAATCATCGCCGGGGTCCAAGTCGCGTCCGGTCTCGGTACATCCCGACAGTACCTGGTCCATTGGGATGTCGTAGAGATTCCGTCCGGAATGGATGGCAGCAAGAACGAGGACGATCTCGTGAACTCGGGTCGGGCAGCGGTCGGATAGATCAAAGAACTTTTGGTTCAACGCATCGACCACGGTCTGTTCGTCAAAAAAATCTTGGTAGAGGTGATGGACGACGTTGTGTCCGCCGGGGTCGGTCTCGATCGGCTTTGTCTCCAGGATGCCGCTCAGTTCATCATAGAGTTTTTCCCTTTCCATGATGGCCTCGACTTCAGCCAAAAAATCGCGTGAGCCGGGCATGAAATCACTGACGACGAACGCTCCCTTGGATGTGACTACCTTCTTTCCCAGTCCGTCGGAGCTGTCCTTCAGATCCACGATGTCCTCCCAGTCGAAGGAACGGCGACCGCGAAACAGGGAGCGGGTGAAAATACCCTGCGGTCCGTAGCGGATCTCCTCAATGAAAGACATCAAAACGGCGATGTTAACCACCACCAATAGCGCTGCAAAACTCACCTGTTCGCCGAACGGCTGATTCGGAAAATCCCACTTGGTGAGTATAAAAAGGAGGAAGCCCAGCAAGGCGACGCAAGCCCACGGGACAAGAGAGTGCAGCCTTAATCGGCGAAGACCGTCCTCAACGGGAACCTGACGCGAAGAGATAACGGCACCCAAGCCCAAGACGATGGCCGTCATGAGAATATAAAAGAAAATTTCGATCATGAGAAACTCCCTTTCTCCACCACCCGAACCGCATCGGCCTCGTCGGTGAACGGCCATTCCAAGGACTTGAACTGGCGTGCGAGCGCGTCGTCGAGAATGGGGTCGCGGCGTTTTTTATTGGTGGCGCGCAGCGCGGACACGGTGTTGCGGAAGGCGGCGATGGACACGAGGGCGTGGTAGTCTTCGCCGATCCGAACAAGGCGTTCGCGTTGGGATCGGAGCAGGGAGGTGGCATCCCAGATGACGGTTCGGGGCGAGTCGGAGGTGTGCGCTTTGACGCTGGGGTGGGGTAGCCGGAGTGGTCGGAGGGCTTGTTTGAGTTCGGCTTTGGCTTGTTGGAAGACCTCGCCGTTTCTCGATTGGTCGTCGCTTTTGCCGGTGAGTTGGAGGCGGATCTCATCCATGCTGATGACGGTCGCTTCGGGGTGTTCGCGGCGGATCCACGAACTCTTGCCCGAACCCGAGGGGCCAACCGTGAGGATTAGTTCGGCGGTGTTCGGGGTGGAAAAACGGTGAACGCGGGCCAGCACTTCTTCGATGCTGCGGCAGCGTCCGGCCCACAAGTCGCGGCAGCCGCGTCCGAGGAGGAGTTCGCGTCGGTCGGCGGCGAGCTGCGGAAACTGCGCGGCAATTCGTTCGGCCCATTCATCGCGCCAGTTGGGGGCCGAACCCGGTTCGTCTGGCCACACCTCCGCTTGCTCGCAGCCGATACGAAACAGGTCGAGCACCTCGAGCTGCGTCTTTAATTCCGGGCCGATGCGGCCTTTTAGGTCTGCTTGTTCGAGCAGCACGAGAAGATCCGGACGAACCATCGACGCGATTCGTTTGAAGGCGGCATCCGGGTTGTGCAGCTTCCGGTTCGCGGCATCATTCACCATTGTGCGCGGATCGTGATGAAGGCCGACCAGGGCGAGCACCTGCGCCTCGACCGGACGCGGCAGATCGAGTTCGGGAAGGCGCAAGGCGATGGCCGAACGCCCGCGGACGGCATGGCGCGGCGAGACAATGCGTTCGCGTCCGGCGATGTCGCGGGTGCGGGTGGTCAGCGGTTTGCCGATGTCGTGAAACACCGCCGCGAGCAGCAGCGTCAGCCGATCGGCCGCGCCCGCCTCGCTTTGCAGGAACTCCGAGGCATCGACAATCGCCGCCGCTTGTTCGAACACCATGCCGGTGTGAACATGGACCGATCCTTCAGCGTGCCATTCGGCATCCTGTGGCGTGTCGGCGAGTTCGGCGAGCAAGGGAACAAAGCCAGACCAGGCGCGAACAATGTGGTCGATGTCAGGGCGTTCGCCGTCCTGCATCGCCTGGGCGAGCGGGTGCATCAGGCGTCCTGCGGTCTTTCCTGAAGGGTCTTGGGTTTCTCGGCCAATTGGTTCGGGATCACCGCTTGGGCCATCCAGTGTTGATCGGTTTGCACGTGGTGCTTGCGCACCCACTTCGCGGCGTGCGCGGCAAAGTCGGCGTAACCAAACCCGGCACTGTCGCGCACCACGTACCCCTCGCAGATTTTAGTGTCGATCTCTTCGAGCGCGATCGCCTTGATGCGTTTTTTGTCCCATGGGCCGCGGTAGAATACGGCGGGTACGACGAGTCCGAGTTTGTCGGCGAAGGCGGTGGTTTCGTCCCAGGACAGGCAGTGGTTTTGTTCGGTCCAGACCGAGAACAGGTAGAAGTAGCTGTCCAGGTTCTCGTATAGGATCGAGTGTTTGGCGAAGACGTTTTCGCCGCACAAACGCCAGCCCTCGGGGATCTGCGGTGCGATGGTCGCCTGCAATCCTTTCACCCACGCGCGGCTCTCGTGGTGTCGGCTGTCGAGCGAACGCGCGTGCACATAGTCCGGCCCCATGGTCGTGTTTTCGCCGTCCAACTTTTCAGTGACGACCACGTCCATGCGGTCAAATTGCGCCACGTCGGCAAGCTGGGCGTCGTCCTTGTTCGGACGCGACCACGGCAGGTGCGGCGTGCGCGGATATTTGTGTCGGGCATTCATGCGGGGTTCCTCGGGGCGGCGTGACTAGCGAAAAAGCGTGGTTCGAGGCAAGCGAAAACCGAATAAAGGGTACTGCCGTGTTTTTTTTGTGTGAGAAATTAGACTGACCGCGGAAAAGGCGGAGCACGCGGAATTTCAGCCGCGAGATTCCGCGTTTTTCCGCGTTTTTCCGCGGTCCAAAATCCGTGTTGAGTCACACGTTCTTTGGTTCGGCTGTGCTCGGCTGTTTCGGGTTAGCCGCTGCGCGGAAGCAAAAAATGTTGGGCAAAAGAATGGCCCTTTCGGGGATCGTGTTCTGAACGGTTCCAACGCCAAGCCCCACACAATCCACTCGACCCCGAACGCAAGGTGATGCGCCACCAGATCGACGATCTTCGCATGCCCAAAGGCAGACCAAAAGTGGACGCGACGATCGCCGCCGATTTCGTTGAGTAGATCCGCCGAGGCTCGCCCGATCCACGCGCCGAACCGCCGAGCAAGGAGCACCTCGACCAGGCGACCGCTTGAAAAACCGTGTTCAAAGCGCGCCAAAACTGGTGATCGTTTCAGCCGATTGCGCCGGCGGCCAAGGGCGGCGACACGGTGGATATCGACCGGGCTCTTCAAGCCAATTAAAATTCGAAGGTCTGACCCCGACTGATCCGGCCGAGCCGCGCGCGCAGCTCCGTCGGCGGTCGTTCGCGCTGAAGCCGACGGCACAACTACGGCCTTCCGCGACGGCAAGCCCTATGGCAAATCGACCCGCAAACAGAACGTCGCGGTCGGGTTCAACAAGGGCGAGTCGCGCGTGGTATTGAGGTTCGAGATGTGAGATATTCAGGGTCGACGGCTTCGAACCAGCGTGTGACCGGATTGAAATCCGTCACAACGAATTCCGAATGAATTCCGAATTACCAGCCTAAGCCGTAGTTAAAATCGAGATGTGAGATCTCCAAGGCGACGCCTTCGCACAGCGTGTGACCGGATTGAAATCCGTCACGACGAATTCAGAATGAATTCTAAATTACCTCAGGGCGGGAGCCAAACGTTGGGAGGCGGAGGTACCGTGGAATTTATTCCGCGTTTGTCATGCGGAATTCATTCCGTAGTTTAGAGTCTGCGGCTCGGGAGGCCCCTCGCCCTGGTCGGCTTTTTTGAAATTTGAAATTCGAGATTTGAGATTCGGCTCGACGAACCCCGCTTGAACTCTGCGGCGCTTCGGTTCATAAGCGAACCATGAACGGGCCCATTCCAGACGACGAACAGCAAGCCATCCTCGATCAACTCGGGGTGGCCAACCGCGCTTTTCAAACCATCTATCCCGGCGACCGACCGGACCGTCAGCCGGTGCACACGGTGTACGGCGGGGCAGATATCTTTCGGGCCGATAGCGCCGAGAAAATGGGTCGCATCGCCTTGAAAACCTTGAACGACAACGCGGAAAATTTTGCCGTGCTGGCGAAGGCGATCGGCTTGAGCGGCCACGCCGAACTGCCGGACGATCCGGGCGCGGTCGCCGAACTCGGCGCAGCGCTCGCCGCGCAAAGCGCCGCCGATCCGGCTGCGGTGCGTTCGCATCCGGCATGGCTGGCCTGGGCGACCTACAACAAAGTAGTCGACAAACTGAAGACCGAACCCTGCGAGGATTTCCGCATCGACTTCGAAGACGGCTTCGGCAACCGCTCTTGGGACGAGGAAGACGCGGTCGCGGTGCAGGCGGCGAAAGAGGTGGCCAAGGGCATGGCCGCCGGGTCGCTGATGCCCTTTCTCGGCATTCGCATCAAACCGTTCACCGAGGATCTAAAGGCACGTGGCGCGCGAACGCTCAATCTGTTTCTCGGCACGCTCGCGTCTGAGACCGGCGGCGAGATGCCACCGCACTTCGTGGTCATGCTGCCCAAGGTGTCCATCCCCGAACAGATCACCGCGCTGGTGCGTTTGTTCGAGTCTATCGAGACGCACACCGCCATTCCGGCCGGCCGCCTGAAGATGGAAATGATGGTTGAAACCACCCAGGCGGTGCTCGACCAGAACGGCATCAATCCGCTCAAGCGATTTGTCGACGCGAGCGAGGGGCGGATGATCGCGACCGCGTTCGGGACCTACGATTATACCGCCTCGTGCAACATCACCGCGCGCTACCAGGACATGGGTCATCAGGTCTGTGACTTCGCCCACCACGTGATGAAAGTGGCGCTCGGCCACACCGGGATTTGGCTGTCCGACGGGGCGACCAATGTCATGCCGATCGGTCCGCATCGCGGCGATGATCTGACCGCCGAGCAGTTGGCCGAGAACCGCGCGGTCGTGCACCGTAGCTGGAAAAAAGCCTTCGAACACAGCCGTCATTCGCTGTGGAAAGGTCTGTACCAAGGCTGGGACTTGCACCCCTCGCAGTTCCCGATGCGCTACGCGGCGGTCTATTCGTTCTTCCTCGAAAGCTACGTCGAGGCCGCCGACCGGCTGCGTATCTTCGTTGCAAAAGCGGCGCGCGCGACCCTGACTAACGATGTGTTCGACGACGCGGCGACGGGGCAGGGCTTGCTCAACTATTTTCTGCGCGGCTTGAACTGCGGTGCGCTCAGTGAAGCCGACGCGCTCGCCACCGGGCTGAGTTTGGAGGAGATTCATACGCGTTCGTTTTTGAAGATTCTCGAGGGTCGGCGCGGATAGGTGTGATCAGTTGTCAGTAATCAGTGAGGCGGCCTCCGGCCTTAGAAGCTGCGACGCAGCGGCCCCACTAGGTGGCACCCCTTTCCAAAGGGGTGTCGGGCGGCCCCTCTCCAGAGGGGCCGACTCGCGTCGGAAGCGCGAGTGGGATCGCAGTGATATCTTTGGCTCGTTGGGTTAGTAGTGCCTCGGCCAAATCACCGGCACTTACGGGCGGTGGCGCCGGGACAACCGCTGGAGCGATGTTAATCATTATGCGTTTTTCCAAAGCCGAACCTTGCCAAGCGCGGTACCGGCGGAAACATTGCGGGCATGTGGTATTACGAATTCAACGACCAGCAAATCGGCCCCGTGCCCGAGTCCGAACTGCACGAAAAGATCGCTGCCGGCCTTGTCGGTCGCGCTTCCTTGGTTTGGAATGAGACGATGCCGGACTGGAAACCCGCCGGTGCCACCATGCCTGCGGCGTTTGAAGGCATCGCGATTTCAAGCAGCGACAACCCTTATCGCGCCTCCGCTGCATCGCCGGGTGAGTACACCGAGCGCTCCAGCAATGCCCCTGGTAGCACCGCCGCAAAGTTCGCCTTCGCCATCGGCATCTTCTCTGTTGTGGTCGGACTTCTGTTTGGCGTGTTCGGACTGTTTCTCGGTTTCTTCGCGATCTTTTCTGGGGCCCTCGTACGCAACAAAACCCGTCGCGGCGGTTTCCCGGTTCCGCGTCACGCTAGGCTTGCAATCACGATTGGCGCGATCGGTGTTGTCATCAGTATCATCAACATGATCGCTGCCTTCTACCTGCTCAAAGTTCGCGGCATGTTGTGAATCGAACTACTTGTCCGGTGTAACCGGTGCTCCGTTCGGGCTGGAGAGTTCAGCTCGAAGGACGAACACTTCGACCGCGTCCTGGTTCGGGCCGGGTGCCATGTTGCCGCCGACCACTTCCGTTCCGCCGCTTTCGACGATGAGGTTTCCCGTCCAATTTTGGGAATGGAAGACCGGCAGGCGGCGGCGTCCACCTCGCCTGCGGTCTGGCAATCACGAACCACCAAAACTCGTTGGCACTTTCGGTCTCGTGCAACTCAAAAGACCATCGCTAATTGGCACTGATTCCTCGAGTTCGCCCTTTTTTCTGCTGCGCCAAGCCGATACAATTTATCTCCGATGAAAAAGGTTTTCTCCCTACGCTCCTTCCGCTTCTCCCGTCCCGCCCTGCTGGTCACCCTGCTCGGACTTCCGCTGCTCATAGGACTTACCTGGTTTGCCGCCGCCGAACTCGATGAGGACGGCAATCTGCTCAGCGACGTCTTCGAGTTGATGCACGGCGACAACTTGGACCCCGCCGCCGACAGCGACGGCGACGGCCACTCCAACTTGCAGGAATCCGGCGCTGGCACCAATCCGCTCGACCCGGCCGATGTCGCCAACGTCAAACTGAGCGTCAGCCCCGCCGGCCTGCACCTCGACTGGCCTGGCGTGTTCGGCAAAACCTACGAGGTCCAGCTGTGCAACGACCTCACGGAAGGCGTGTGGAAATCGCACGGTCTGCAACTCTACAATGTCGTCAGCGGCCCGCGCGACATCGTGTTCAACGAACAAGTTCCGCTGCTCAACATGGGCGGTATCCGCCACCGCGTCTGGAACCGCGAGGGCGTCTGGTACGACAACGTTCCCGAGATCATCACCGAGCCGCCCGACAGCGATACGATTGCCGCCGCGATCGAGATTCCGGCCAACACCGGCGAGTATTACATCGACCAGATGGTCGGCTACGTGGTCCCTGAGACCACCGGCCCGCACCGTTTCTTTGTCAGCGGCGACGACGTCACCGAACTGTTCCTGAGTCCGGACAGCGATCCGGCCAACATGGCATCAATTTGCCGCGTTCCCGAGTGGACCGCCTACAACGAGTTCGACAAGTTCCCCGAACAGCAGTCGGCCGAGATCGTGCTGCAAGCCAACACCCCGTATTACATCGAACTGCGCCACATCGAAGGCAGCGGCGGCGACCACTTTCGCGTGTTCTGGCAACAACCCGACCAAGCCACCCCCGCCTTGCTCGGTGCCCGCCATCTCGCCCCGTGGCAGAGCAATCAGGAGATCGTCGAACTCGCCGACTCGCACTTTTTCCGCGTGCGCATTACCAACGAGGACGATGACAACGACGGCCTGAGCAACTGGGAGGAAACCGTGCTCGGCCTCGGCGTTGGCGTGCCCAATACCGCCGCCGAAATTTCCGCCGCCATGGTCGGCGACGACGCGGTTGTATCGCTCGAAGTGTTGCGCGAAGCGGCCTACGAACGTTTCAACGGCGCGCCCCGCCAAGCCGCCCGTATCCGCGCCAAACGCAGCGGCGCGAACTTTCCGCTATCGGTCAATCTGATCGCCGGTGGCGATACCACCGCCGCTGACTTTGACGGGCTGCCCAGCTCGCTCGCGTTCGGCGTCGGCGTGCGTGAGGTCGAGTTTGAGCTGATGCCGAACAACGACAACCAGACCGAACCGCTGGAGCAAGTCACCATTTCCATTGGCCCCGGTGCCCGCTACGTGCCTGGCGGCGTCGCCACCGTGACCTGCACTGTGGAGGATGGCGCGCCCGAGGTCTTTCTCGCCAATCTGCGCCCCGAACGCGGTGCCGTCACCGCCGCGTCCGGCCATTCCATTCTGCGCCTGGCCGCCAACGACACCTACTGGCACGTCGATCTGGAGTTCGGCGGGCTGACCTCCGAGCAAACCGCAGCGCACATCCACTTGGCGCCGCCCGAGATTATCGGTCCGATCATCCACGGGGTCGACTCGGGTAGCTTCAACGACTTTCCGTGGACCATCGTTCAATCCGGTCAGTTCTCGCCGGTCGACATCCGCAACGCGCTGGATAGCGGCAACCTTTACATCAACGCCCACAGTCAAAACTATCTCACCGGCGAGATTCGCGGTCATTACAAGCCGGTGCAGGGCGGACAAACGATCGACCCGCCGCCAGCGCCGCCCGCTTGGAACGAAGGTGATCTCTCAGACAACGTCGCGGCTCGCTTTCTCAACCAGGCCACGTTCGGCGCGACTGCGGCGAGCATCAACGAGGTGCAGGCGCAGGGCTACGAAGGGTGGATCGACAACCAGGTCGCCATGTCCCCGACCACCCACATGTCGTACATGGATTGGATCGAGACGCAGTTCCCGATCACGTTCGTCTACAATGAAGACGGGTCCTACAGCGAAACCGACACCGAACACCAGCAGCGCCATCGCTGGGAAGCGTTCTGGGATCGGGCCACCACCAAGCCTGATCAGCTGCGCCAGCGGGTCGCGTTCGCGCTGAGCGAGATCTTGGTGATTTCCTCCGACAACGATTACGTCTACAGCGCGCCACTCGGTGCCACCGACTACTATGACATGTTGGTGACCCAAGCTTTCGGGAACTACCGCGACCTGCTGGAAGACGTTTCGTTGCACCCACTGATGGGCAACTACTTGAGTTCGTTCCGCAACCCCAAACCCGATCCGATCCTCGGCGTGCGACCCGACGAGAACTACGCGCGCGAAGTCATGCAGTTGTTTTCCATCGGGCTGTGGCGGCTGCATCAAGACGGCTCGCTAGTACTCGACGAAACCGGTCGGCCGATCCCGACTTACGACCAGTTCGACATCACCGGCATGGCTCACGTGTTCACCGGCTGGGCTTACAACAGCGCCGACCCGGACGCCAACTTCTGGTACGGCCCGCGCGATGACATCAATTCGATGATGCAATATCCCGAGTACCACGACACCGGCGAGAAACAGATCATCGACGACATCGTCATTCCCGCCGGCCAAACCGGCGAGCAGGATCTCGACATGGCGCTGGACGTGCTGTTCAACCACCCCTCGATTGGCCCGTTCATCTCTCGCCAGTTGATCCAGCGACTGGTGACCTCCAACCCTTCGCGCGCCTACATCTACCGGGTCGCCGGGGTGTTTGCCGACAACGGCGTGGGCGTTCGGGGTGATCTCGGCGCGGTGGTGAAAGCCATCCTGATGGACTACGAGGCCCGCCATCCGACCCCGGCCGCCGCCCCAAATTTTGGCCACCTAAAAGAACCACTGCTGCGCATGTCGCACTTGATGCGCGCGTTCGACTTTACGGTGCCGCCGATCAACAGCGGTCGCATCAGCATCTACTGGACTGGCGACAACCTGCACCAAAATGCGCTGCGCGCACCGAGCGTGTTTAACTTCTTCGAACCCGGCTACAGCCCGCCCGGCCTGCTCTCCGAACAAGGTTTGGTCGGTCCCGAGTTCCAAATTGCCGACGAAACCAAGGTCATCCAGAACGCCAACTACTTCTATCCGATCCTGTTCGGCAACGGCCTGCATTGGTCTTCCTCCCGGGGCACCTTGGACCTCAGCGAGGAAATATCGATCTACCAAAACAGCGGCATCGACGCCCTGATCACCCATCTCGACACCCTGCTGTGCAATGGCCAGATCAGCCCTGAACTGCGTTCGCATATCGCCCAACTCGACGCGGACCTCATTGCCCTGAACAACACGGACAACACCCTCCGCACCCGCGTCGCCATCCGCCAGGTCGTCAACTCCCCCGCTTTCGCCGTTCAAAAATAGGACCGTTATGAACTCTTCACGCCGTGACTTTTTCCGCACCTCCCTGCTCGGGCTCACCGCCGGAGCTGGAGGACTTGCCGCCCTCGATGGCTTGCAGGAACTTTCCCTCGCCGCCGACCAATGTGACCTGACCGGCTACAAGGCTCTCGTCTGCCTCTACCTTGGTGGCGGCAACGACGCCAACAACTTGATCATCCCCCATGCGCAAACCGACTGGGATCAGTACAGTGCCGACCGCGGAAACCTTGCCGTGGCACGCGAAACTCTCCTGCCGATCAACCCGGCCACCAACGACGGTCGTGACTGGGCGTTGCACCCTGCCGCCGACAAGCTGCAGACGCTGTTCGGTCAGCAGAAGCTCGCGGTTCTCGCCAATGTCGGCACCCTTTTGTACCCGACCACGCGCGCCGATTGGCTAGCCGAGTCGGTGGCGGTGCCGCCGCAACTGTTCTCCCACAACGACCAAACGTTGCAGTGGCAAACCTCCTGGTCCGATCAGCTAGGCAAGCTGACTGGCTGGGGCGGACGGGTCGCCGATCTCGTGGCTTGCTCGAACAACAATGCGGAAGTCAGCATGTCGATCTCGATCAACGGATCGAACACCTTCCAGATCGGCAATGAAGTCTTTTCCTACCAAGTGTCGACCGGCGGCGCGCCCTCCCTGACTGGGTTCTGGGGTGGCGGCAACAATGAGCGGCGGGATGCGACGCGTGCGATGTACAACTTGCAAAACGAGAACTTGTTCCAACGCCAGTTCGCCGAACTCTCGGCCCGCGCGATTGACACCAACACGAATCTGCAATCGAAACTCGACGCGACGCCCGCCCCGGCCGCGTTCCCGACGGATGGAACGACCTACCTCACCGACCAGTTTCGCATGGTCGCCCACCTGATTAAAATTCGCGCCCAACTCGGTGTGAAGCGGCAGATTTTCTTCGTCGAGCGCGGCGGTTTCGACACCCACGAAGAACAGATCAACGCCCACACGACGTTGCTTAACGACGTCAGCGAATCGATGAACTACTTTCAACTGGCAATGGCCGAACTCGGCTTGGAAAACGATGTGACCACGTTTACCACGTCGGACTTTGGTCGTACGTACACGAGCAATGGCCGTGGCAGCGACCACGGTTGGGGTTCGCACTCGTTGATCATGGGCGGGGCGGTGCAAGGCGGCGACATCTACGGCAACATGCCCGTGTTGGCGGTGAACGGACCGGACGATACCGAGTCCGGTCGTTGGATCCCGAGTACGGCGGTGGATCAAATGTCCGCCACGCTTGCGCGTTGGTTCGGGGTTTCGCCGAGCAATCTGCCGCTGGTCGTTCCAAACATCGGCCGCTTCGCCAGTTCGGATTTGGGCTTTATGGGTTGAGGGCGGATCCGGCGGGATTTCAAATTTCAAAACCTGATGGCGAGTCGGCCTTGGGCTATTTGAAATGTGCAATTCATCTGGAGGGATGCCGGCCTCGGCATCTGCGGGTTGTCTTCGGGTTCGAGGTGATAGAACCGGCTCGCGGGCCGCTCGCCCTCTAAGTGTTTTATCGAATCCTCTGGAGGGATGCCGGCCTCGGCATCCGCGGGTTGTCTTCGGGTTTGAGGTGATAGAACCGGCTCGCGGGCCGCTCGCCCTCCAGGTGTTTTACTCAATCCTTTGGGGGGATGCCGGCCTCGGCATCCGCGGGTTGTCTTCGGGTTCGAGGTGATAGAACCGGCTCGCGGGCCGCTCGCCCTCCAGGTGTTTTACTCAATCCTCTGGAGGGATGTCGGCCTCGGCATCCGTGGGTTGTCTTCGGGTTCGAGGTGATAGAACCGGCTCGCGGGCTGCTCGCCCTCCAGGTGTTTTACTTAACTCATCTGGAGGGATGCCGGCCTCGGCATCCGTGGGTTGTCTTCGGGTTCGAGGTGATAGAAACGGCTCGCGGGCCGCTCGCCCTCTAGGTGTTTTACTCAATCCTTTGGGGGGATGTCGGCCTCGGCATCCGCGGGTTGTCTTCGGGTTCGAGGTGATAGAACCGGCTCGCGGGCCGCTCGCCCTCTAAGTGTTTCACTCAATCCTTTGGATGGATGCCGGCCTTGGCATCCACTTTTTGTCTTCGGGTTCGAGGTGATAGAACCGGCTCGCGGGCCGCTCGCCCTCTAAGTGTTTTACTCAATCCTTTGGATGGATGCCGGCCTCGGCATCCGCTTTTTGTCTTTGGGTTCGAGGTGATAGAACCGGCTAGCGGGCCGCTCGCCCTCCAGGTGTTTTACTCAATCCTTTGGCTCGAACCGGAACAAACCCTGCCGAACTATTTCATTTTCACATCGTCGGCGGTGTGCAACTCGCCGTCGGGGCCGCGGCTGACGACTTCCATGAGGTCTTTGGATTGGCTGTGGAACCAGAAGGGGTTGCCCCAGTGGTCGCAGAGTTCGCCGCGCTTGTTGATCGAGGTGTGTTCGGGGGAAAGATAGGAAATCTTTTTTTGATTGGCGCCGGTGAGCGTCGCGGTGATCTCGTAATTTTCGCCGACCGGGTTTTCTTTGTGGTGCCGGCGGAACTCGGTGAAAATCGATTGCACGATCTCAATCTCATCCGTGACACCGATGCCTTTCTGGCCGAGATCGGCTCCGAGCTTGAGGGCGAGAACGGGTTCGGGGACGGCTTTACCGGCAGCCGGAGGGCTTACGCGGGCGTTGAGCCAGTCGCGTTTGGCAGCGTCTTGCGCCGCCTTGGCCTGAACGCGGGCCCGTCTTGCTTCGGCGGTTTCCGGTGGCTGGACTGCGGCGGACCCCGGGGCGGCTGCGGCTGCGCCCACAATTCCCGTGCGGCCCGGCTGCGGCGGGGGGGCGGTTTGGCCGCCAGGCTTGTTTGGAAGCGGCGGAAGATCGGCTGGCTTGGTGGCCAAGTCGGTGTCGAGCACGATGGGCGGGTTCGTCGAATCGGACCCTGCGCTCTCCGTGGGACTGGTTGTTGCCGTTTTTGTGGCGGCGGCATTCGGGTCTTTTGCAACGGGACGCCAGACCAGAACGGCAGCGATAGCGAGGGCGGTGAGGCCGCAAGCGACCCAGAGGAGTTTGTTCATCAGGAAAGAAAGCCGAGGTCGGGATTGTGAAAGCGGCCCAAGTTGGGAAAGACTTTAGCGAGGTGAGCGAGGTGGGTTGGGGTCAGACCATACCATTTGGTGACGGTGACGCTGGATTGGTCGACCGAGGTGCTGGGGATCCAGCGGCCTCAGGAGACTCTGCCGTTGGCGGTGAGTTCGGTGTTGTCGAGAGCGCCGAGCGTGAGGTTGGGCATGGTGCCGTAATTTGGTGGACAGGTTGAGCTGCGAATCGGCGCTGTTCGGATTTGTACCAACCGTCGCCTCGTCGCCATTGCGCAGTCCGTCGCCATCCGCATCTGCGGAGAGCGGTAGGGGAATGGGTTGATAGAGGTTTTCCCAGAAATCACTGAGGCCGTGGACGTATGGGTCCACCTGCGCGCCAACGACAGCGCACAACGCAAAACAGCTACTAAAAATCCAACCCAAGATTCGCATTATTCCGCTTCAGTACGTCAATTCTAACCGTTTGTAAATTTATGATGAGGGGATCCAGTCTCCATCAGCTCTAAAGGGCTTGCCGCATCTATCGACGACTCTTACACACAAATCGGCGAAAATAGGATATACTCAGAGCGTATGTTTTCTCCTCGATTGTTTCACCTCTTATTCCTCCTGTGGATCCTGTGCGCGGGCATGGTCTCGGCGGAAGATGCGGCGTTGTCGGCGTTCGGACTGGAGGCAACCGAGGAGAGTTTGGCTTCTTATTTCCAGACGCTCCGGCCTGGTAGCCCGGAGTTGGACAAGATGGAAGCCGAGTTCGAGGGCTTGGGCGCTGCCACCTACGCCGAACGCCACCAGGCCTATGTCAAACTGCGCGAACGCCCCTTCGTCCCGCGCGTGCGCGTGCTCGAGGCCGTCCGCGACGACGATCCTGAAGTCCGCATGTGGTCCGAACGTCTGCGCGAGGAGACGGCCGATCGCAACCGCCGGGTTCTCATGCAGGTACTCGCGACCATTTCGAACCGCGACCAGCCCGTGCATGGACTCACCGCCGAGCTCCTCCACCTCACCGCCAACCTTCCTTCGAGCCGGTTCGTTCATCAGACGCGGCAAGCACTCCTGGCCACGGCGCAAACCAACGACCTGAATATAATCCTGGCTGATCTCGACGCGCGTCCGGCGCCCTACCAGCTCAATCTCCTCGAGCACTTATTGGCGGAAGACGCCGTCCCCCACGTGGCGCCGTATCTGGACGGTGCAATCAACAGCAAGGAACCCAACAGCAAGGAACCCAACCGCAAGGAACCCAACCGCAAAAAAACCAACAGCAAAGAACTCAACCTCTGTGCCGCTCGCTTACTGCTCAAGCATGGTCAGCGCGAGCCCTTGGCGATGCTGGCCTCGATGGTGGACGAGGAAGGCAAGTTGCCCCCCAGCGCTTCCGGACTGCTAGCCTTGGCGACCGGAAAATATTTTGCCGACGCAGCCGGTTGGCAGACGTGGGTCGACGAACATGGCGCGACCGCCGAACTCAACGTATTGGATGGTGCGCCGGACGTTGTTCACCACCGCCTCCTCGTTGCCATCTGGGATAGCGGCGAGGTCTTGGAGTTTGATGCGGACGGCAACGAATTGTGGAAGTTCGAGGCCAAGAACGCGACCAGCGTACAAGGCTTGCCGAACGGCAACCGTCTCCTCGTCGGACACAATGATCGCGAGGTGCGCGAGTTCGACGCGGTCGGCGAGCAGGTCTGGTCGGCCAAGCTTCCCGACGACCCGGTGTTCGTTCAGCGCTTGCCGAATGGCAACACCCATGTCGCCTTAGAACGCGCGATGCTGTTGTTCGACCCCACTGGAAAAGAGCTCCGCAAGGTGGCGTTCGAACACCGCGCCTGGTTCTGTGCCCGGCGGCTCCCCGACGGCAACACCTTGGTCACCTTCATCGACCCAAAGGGCGTGACCGAACTCGACCCGGACGGCAAAATCATCTGGCAATTGAAAACAGAAAAGCGACTTCGCGACGCCACCCGCTTGGCCAATGGCAATACGCTCGTCGTCGAAATGAAAGGCCGAGTTCTCGAGTACTCGCCGGATAAAAAACGGGTGTGGGAATCGCCGCCAGGCCTCGACCCGGTCAACGCCGTTCGCCTGCCCTCTGGTAACACCCGCGTGGTCACCGGCGAGGGCATGATCGAGCTGACACCGACGGGTCAACGCATTGACATGTTACAGCTGAAACTCCATAAAACACCCAACGGAGCTAGTTTCTTTTGACACTCAAAAAATGAGCCAAAAGAAGTGAGCCCCGCTTGAGTTTACACCTGCCCGTTGCACCAGGAGAACTGATGAAAAAGAACACCAAGCCTATCCGCCCGAACGGGTTCACGCTGATCGAATTGCTAACCGTGATCACGGTCATTGGTATCCTGATCGCCCTCCTTTTTCCGATGATCAAAAAAGGCCTCGCGATGGCGCAGCACACCGGCTGCATCACCAACGTCCGCGCCATCGCCAGTGGCATGTCGGCCTCTAAGCCGAAACTAAGCCGAACCGCGACGGCACCAACTTTCAGTACCCGGACGAAACAAAAACAGAACCGCACCGCTGCATGATACTCCCTGCGATTTTTCTTCTGCTCATCCTCGCTGGTTTGGCGTGGCTCCATTTCAGCGGCAAAGAAAATGTGCCGCTTCAGGTGCTGCTCATCGTGTTGGCGCTGGGCTGTGTGTTCTGGTACCTGAAAAATTCGGGCGACGATCCGCCGACCAGCATGAAGCGCGAAAGGACCCGCAACGTGTCGATCGGCCACGTGCTCGCCAAGCAATCACTGGAGCAACTGGTCACGGGCGATGAAGTGGTGTTGCTCACCACCTCGTTCCCCGCGTGGAAAACCGTGAGTGAGGACATGGCCGAAGGCGCCAAGGATGCGCTCAGAAAACAGAAGGGGCTGACAGTCCGAACCATCGACATCATGACACTCGAAGGTGGCAAGGGAGTAGAAGCCGACGGCCTCACCGTGCTGCGTTCGGTGGCGCCGCAACTACAAGGGGTCGATGCGATCATCACCGCCTTCCCGATGATGGGCGAAAATCTTAATCCGCGCGTCCTGCCCAAATTGCCACCGGTCTACGGTTACTATGACGGCCGCAGCATGAACTGGCGGAATCTGGTCAGCAAAAAATATTTCCACGGGGTGGCGGTGCCGATGATCTGGCAGGAAAAACCCACGGATGAAGAGTTCAACGAACTCGAGACCTTGTTCCGGCAAGAGTACATTCTGGTTACGCCGGAGAATATCGGCGACTTCAGCAGCCTGTGGTAGCAGCCGGTAGGTTCTCTATCAATTACTCGTCCGCTATCAACCACTCGTCCGCTATCAATTACTCGTCCGCTATCAATCACTGGCAATCGCTGGCATTGGTTGTCAAAATGCGTAACTTGGTGAACGTTTTACCCATCTTTTACGATAAACGATTGAGTTAGAACCCGTTCTCGACGGGAAATCATGCACGAATACGACGAATCAGAGTTCCCCGAACTCGCTGGAAAGCTCCGCGAGGCCTTGCGTCCGCCCGCCCTTGACCAGGCTGGCGAGGCGCGTGAAGAGGCGTTTCTTGACGAGCTGCTCAGCGGCAAGTTTGTGGGCGCGAAGGCCGGGGCAGCCGGCCGCGGTCGGATTCTGGGCATGCCGTGGCCTGCGGTCGGAGGCGTGCTTGCTCTTGCCGCCGCGCTGATGCTGACCTTCTTTTTGATGTTCCCCGATGACCCCTCGTCGCGGAAAGATTTCGCTACCGCTGGGGCCGGCGAAATTGCTCCGGAGGTCGCGTCTGATGCGGTGCATGCGCCCGAGTCCGAAATTCCCCGCGAAATCAATTCTGAGGAACAGCAACAGATTGTGTCCGTGTCCGAAACGATCATGGACGCCAGTGCGTCCCCAGACTTCGCCGATTATCCAGGTGCCGTCGCTTCTCCAGACTCCGTCGCTTCCTCTCCATCTCCCGTTGCACCAGCCGTTGCATCACCCGTGGCAGCCGCACCCACCGCGACGTTCGCCTCGTCGCGCAGTGCATCCGATCCTTCGGCTAATTCCATCCGCGCTAAAGTGGACACCAAACCCGTTCGCGCGCTGGCAGGAAACGAGATCGCCAGTCGTGCTTCGGATGGCTCGGATGCTGTTGCCGATATGGAAAGGGCTGCGGTTGATGCCGGAGCCGGGGCACCCGCTGCTGCGACGTCGCGTGCTGAGCCTTCTGTCATTGGCACGCCCGCTGTTGCTGCCCCATCATCCGTTGCTGCCCCATCATCCGTTGCTCCCCCATTATCTATTGCTGCCGCTCCCGCTGCTTCCGCGTCCTCCATTGACGCAGCAGCGACCCCTGCCGCACCGCGCCTGCCTCGTCCTTCTGTCGCCACTGCGCCGCCCGCCGCTGTGACGCCGCCCGCTGCTGTAACGTCCCCTGCCTCTGTTTCTCCCGCTGCATCTGTTGCTCCTGCTACCTCTATTGCGCCTGCTGCCTCTGTTGCCGCGGTTTCCGACGCGCTGAATTCCGAGGTACGGGCACGTCGAGCAGCCCTTCCGCAAACGTTCCCTGCCATGCCGCGGGAGCAACTCGCTCAATCCCTTCCGCCTGCAAAGGCTGCGCTAGCAGTCGCCTCCGGCGGTGCCATCGCCTCCGCCGCTGCTCCAGTTTCTCCTGAAAACGCCACCAAAGCCACCAACGCCACCAACGCCACCAACGCCACCAACGCCACCCCTTGGCGAGCCGTCGTATCCGCAGATTCATCTTCGGGATCTACCCCGCGCGGCAGCTTCCAATCGGCGCCGCCTGAACCCAACCTCCGGGTTCGTTCTGCTCGCCCATTCCCTGGTTCTCCTGCTCCCTCCGAGTTGGCGCGGTCTGCCCCTGCCCCTAACTCCCGCCAAGCGGAATCGTCCGGCGCAGTTGGTGGCTATCGCCCGTCAGCGGTCCAACGCACGCCGACGATAGGATCAAGCAATTCGACAATGAACTCCCCTGCGATCGGTTCCGCTAGCGGAGGGTCTGGTTATAGCTCGTCAGGCTGGTCGCCGGCCCAACCCGGCGCCGGGGTGGCAAAATTGCGCAAAAAATCAAAAGCGGAATCTGCCACCGCCCGGCCCCTCGCCGAGGTTGTCGCGACGGCAACGACCGCCGCAGCTTCGGTCCCGGAAGGCAAGAGTGGCGAACTCCGCATGGACCTGTTCGTCGACACGACCAGCGTCGATACGCTAGGGAGTTGGACCATAGAACTTCGTTTTGATCCCACGAAGGTGAGCATTCTCCGCGTCGAGTCCGCCTCCGGGTTCGGCTCGGCCCCGCGCCATGATCCGAAACAGTTCAAGAGCGGGCGCGCTCGGTTGTCAGAGAGCTCCGCCAATACAACCGGTTTTGGTTCGGGCACGATGAAAGTTGCACGCGTGATCTTCCAATCCAACGGGGGCTCCGCCGCGCCTTTTCAGGTCAACCTCCCTCAAGCCGTCAATCCTGACGGACGTCGCATCACCGCGCGGGGCCGCGCCCAATTCGTGCCCGCCGTGGGTTCTGCTCGACCCTGAACTCGACCCTGAACTCTCGCAGATCGGGTTTTTTTGGTCGACGTCATGGATCGAAAAAATCCTGTCAGAATCCGGTCGTTTGCCGCACACAAATAGCATGAGTGATCCACAATTTCCCGCCGACCTTTCCTTGCCTACGAAACAGGACGCCCACCGCAATGAGGTGCGCGACGCCTACGCCCAAGTGGCGAAAGCCAGCGACGAGGGTGGTTGCTGCGGCATCGAGTCCTCCTGCTGCGGCGTGTCCGAAGATGGCGCCATCAACGCGCTGATCTCCACCCGCCTCGGTTACAGCGAAGCAGATCTGGCCAGCGTCCCGAGTGGCGCCGACATGGGACTCGGCTGCGGCAACCCCAAAGCGATCGCCGCGTTGCAAGCCGGAGAGACCGTCGTTGATCTCGGCGCCGGTGGCGGCTTCGACTGCTTCCTCGCCGCCGGTGAAGTCGGCGATAGCGGCCGGGTGATCGGCGTCGACATGACGCCGACCATGCTCAGCAAAGCCCGCTTGAACGCCGAGAAAGGCAAGTTCAGCAATGTCGAGTTTCGCCTTGGCGAGATCGAACATCTGCCCATCCCCGACGGCACTGCCGACGTGATCATCTCGAATTGCGTGATCAATCTGTCGCCGAACAAATCCCAAGTCTTCCGCGAAGCCTTCCGGATTCTCAAATCCGGCGGGCGTCTCGCCATCAGCGATGTCGTCGCCACCGTCGAACTCCCCGAAAAGATGCGCAACGACCCCGCGCTGATCGCCGGCTGCATGGGCAACGCCTCCCTGATTGGCGATCTCGAAACGATGATCGTAGAGGCCGGCTTCTCCAACGTCCGCATCGAACCCAAAGACGAGTCGCGCGCGTTCATCAAGGATTGGGCGCCCGGCCGTGGGGTTGAAGACTATGTCGTGTCCGCGACGATTGAAGCGGTGAAGGGTTAGGAGTAGTCAGTAGCTGGTAGCGGTAGCTAGTAGTGAGGGTGGGGCGCCCTTTGGGCAGTTGAGTTATCAGTGAACAGTAATCAGTAATCAGTGATCGGTATTCAGTGGTTTAGCCCTTCGGGCGTTTGGAGTGATTAGTAATCAGGAAGTTGCGCCCTTCGGGCTTCTTCGGAAACTTCTCGCGCCGATCCCGCCCGTGGCAAGTTCCACTGATTACTGACAACCGATAACTGATCACTCAAAACCGCCCGCAATGGCGAGTCCCACTGATTTCTGATGACCGATAACTGATCACTCCCGCTCCGCCCGCAAGGGCGAGTCCTCCTTACTAACTACTCGCTACTGGCTACCGGCTACTCCTTTCCCAAGAAACGTCCGTTCCATCACATCGCCGTTCTTCACGATTTTCCGGTACCACAAATGCCGCAGCCGCTGCCGTTCGGACGCGTCCAATTCCCAGGCTTCGGTGGGTTCCTCGCGGAGGCGTTCGGCGAGCCGGCCCATGGTCAGGGCGACGCAGACGGAGATGTTGTAGCTTTCGGTGAAGCCGAACATCGGCAAGCACAGGCGATCGTCCGCAAGTGCCAACGCTTCGTCGGTCAGACCGTGTTCTTCGGTCCCGAACCAGATCGCGGTTTTGCCGTCGAGCGGCAGGCTGGCCAGGGTGTGTGGTTCGCCACGTGGGCCGGCGTGCGGAGAGGTCGCGACAATCCGGTAGCCATCGGCACGCAGAACGGCGGCGCACTCGGCGGTCTCGGCATGTTGGCGCAGCGTGAGCCACTTGCTCGCGCCCATTGATACTTCTTTGTTCGGCGCGTACTCGTGGCGCTTCTCGACCACGTGCACATCTTGGATACCGAGGCATTCACAGCTGCGTAGACAGGCGCTCGCATTGTGCGGTTGATAAATATCTTCGAGGGCAAGAGCGAGTCGCCGCGTTCGCACCGCCAGCACCGCCTCGATTTTTTCGCGCCGCGCCTCGGTCACGTATTGTCCGAGAAAGGCGACCAGTCCGTCCAGTTGTTCGGCGGACAGATCTGCGGGAGAGGCGTCCATCTTAGAATGCGCCTGTTTGCAAAAACCGCAAGGTCGCCGCTTGCGCGGGCTTGTGCGAGAGCATCGGCTTGTGGGCCTTGCGGAAAAAGATCACCGCGGCTGCGCCGTCGAGGTGCGTTTCGGACACGCGCAGGATGAGGTCGTCATCGCCGCGCAGCAGCGGGTTGTAGCCGCCCGGCTTGTTGCCCTTGCCGCCGACAATGATGCCGAACGCACAGGGGGGCGTGCCAAGACGCTGGTCCAGATCGTGACAGATCAGATCTTGGCCAACGCCTTTCATTACCACGTGAAAACCCGGAACGTGTTCGAATAAACGCGCCAAGTCCGCCCCTTGGTTCGGCGGCGTGATCATCGCGAAGCGACCGAGTCGACCGGAGTTGATCAGCCGCTTGGAAAGCTTCGGGTCGCGCAGATACTCACGGACCACAAGATTGCCCAAACTGTGCGCGGCGAAATGAATACGCGTCACCTCCGGTCCGAGTCGGTCGATGACCGCGGCCAGATCAGCGGCATGCGTGGAAATGCCGGCACGTGTTGAGGGGTAGCCGACGTTGACCACCTCGACCGAACCCGCGGCTTCCAAGTATTCGCCGAGCCGTTTCATGGCTCTTCGGTGGCTGAACGTGCCGTGTAGCATCACCACGACCTCGCCGCGGGCGGCGGTCGCGCGTGGCGAGGCGTCCAAGGCGCGCAGGCAGTGGTCCGCCGAACCCCACGCCCGCCGAACCTCGGAAGGATCGAGCAAACGATGGTGGCCCGTGGTCACGTTCCGCTGCACGCGCCACTCGGAACGAACGGCGACGTCGGCCCAGAACTGCGGTCCGCCCATGGTTTTCCAGGGCACATTGAGTCCGGCAAAAATCGCTGGCGCCGTGAGCAGGCCAAGGCCCACACCTGCGGCAAGCCAAGCCTGTCGCAGGTTCAGACGAAGAGGGCGCCAAGACATGTGATGTTCCTCGGCTTAGCTGCAGGAATCCAAGGCGGCTTTGATGCAGGCGATGCCTTCGGTGTACACTTCCTCGTCGCTGGGGAAGATGTCGCGCCAGATGCGGGTGGCGGCAGCGAGGTCGGGCAGGGCGTTGCCGAAGGCTTCGATGGTGAGCCAGCCGTCGTAGCCGGCTTTGACCAGTTCGTGGATGGATTCTTTGATCGGGGTGTGTCCCTTGCCGGGCGTGCCGCGGTCGTTTTCGGAAATGTGTACGTGTTTGATGACATCAATGTTCGGGGCGATGACGCCGACCGGATCTTTCTCTTCGATGTTGGCGTGGAAGGTGTCGTACATCGTGCCGAAGTTGGGGTGGTCAACCATGCCAACGTATTCGCGGGCGGCGGCCATGGTGTTGAGGAAGTAGCACTCGAAACGGTTTAGGTATTCGATGGCGCAGACGACGTTGCGTTCGGCGGCGTAGGCGGCGGCTTCGTGGTGGACGGCGGCGGCGCGTTTCTTTTCTTCTTGGCCGGGCACGGGGCCGAGTTCGTCGACGAAATGTCCGAGCGGTTGGTAGTAGGGGCCGAGCAGGGTTTCGGCACCGCAGGCGGCGCAGGAGTCGAGAATGCCTTTCAGGTAGTCGAGGCCGGCGGCGCGGTGGGCGTCGTCCGAGGAGGCGAGGTTGGTTTCGACCGAGGGGATGACGGTGACGGCGGTGCAGGCGAGGCCGTTGTCTTTCAGCGCCTGGCCGACTTTCTCGTAGTGGGGTACGTCCGCTTCGAACAGCGGCAGTTCGACACCGTCGTAGCCGAGTTCTTTAAATTTGGGGAACAGGTCGAATTGCTCTTCGCCGATTTTTCCGGACCAGAGTAGCATGTTAAAACCGATTTTCATGAGGGGTTCCTAAAGTGGGTGTTTTTGTTTGTTCAGGGGAATGATTACCAGAAACTGCAAAGAGCTGCCAATCTCTTTTAAATCTTCAACTTGTTCAAAACCTGAGGGGCTAGGGGCCCCTCGAGCCGAATTTAAAATTTCAAAACACTGCGCTCCTACTTGGTTCATGGAACCCTAGTGTTCCCCGGCAAAAGTGGCGGGCATCCGTCGTTCGAACCTTGCCCGGAGTCCGCGCTTTATCTGTATATGGAAAAGTAGCATGGGCGTGTCGCCCGTGTTGGAACAGGCGGTCTCTGGCCGCCTGTTCCATTTCGGCCTCCACTTCGTTGCTTTATGACTCTCTGGGGCGTGGGGGATGATAAAATGATCGAAGTGAAAGGGGATTGAAGGGTGGCCGGAGACCACCCGTTCCAACACGGGTCACAGCCTCGTGCTACAATTCTTGACCCGGAGACATCCAACCCGCTTCTACACGTGGGTGAGCCGGCGGATCAACTCGGCGTGTCTGGGGAACGCTTCCAGCAAAGCCTCGCGTTCGGCGATTTCAAAGTCGGCAAAATCGAACCCGGGCGAGACGGTGCAGCCAGCGAGAAACCAGGCGGGGTCAGGTGAAGGTGGCTGTGGCGAAACCGCCGAACCCGACTCCGCGAGTTCGGCGGCGAACCACACACCCGCCGGAACCACGCCGGTGAGCTGCGCCCCGGATCCGAGTTCGAGGCATTCGTGGCGTCCGTCATCCGGATGCAGCATGTGGACATGGAGCTGGGTTCCGGGCGAACCCGCGTAGGCGTGCCACATCTCATCGGCCTGCGCGAGTCGGTGGAAGCGGGAGAAGTTCGGCGCGTCGAGCAGGTAGTAGATGCCGGTGCACCAGTTGCGTTCGCCGCGCGGGGTGGGGGAGGTTTCGGCGCAGCGATAGTGTTCGGCAAAGTAGCCGCCCTCCGGGTGTGGGGCGAGCTCGAGTTTTGCGATCCAGTCTTGGGCGTTCATGCCCTCACATTAGCAGAGAGCGGCGCGGATCCCAGCATCGACCGATCACATGGAACCCGAAGAAAGCCCGCGGATGCCGAGGCCGGCATCCCTCCAGAAGATTTGAAGAAAGCCCGCGGATGCCGAGGCCGGCATCCCTCCAGAAGATTTGAATAAAGCCCGCGGATGCCGAGGCCGGCATCCCTCCAGAAGATTTGAAGAAAGCCCGCGGATGTCGAGGCCGGCATCCCTCCAGAAGATTTGAATACAGCCGCGGATACGAGGCCGGCATCCCTCCAGAAGATTTGAAGAAAGCCTGCGGATGCCGAGGTCGGCATTCCTTCAGAAGATTTGAAGAAAGCCCGCGGATGCCGAGGCCGGCATCCCTCCAAAAGATTTGAAGAAAGCCCGCGGATGCCGAGGCCGGCATCCCTCCAGAAGATTTGAACAAAACACGTGGAGGGCGAGCGGCCCGCGAGCCGTTTCTATCACGTTTGCAGCGGCTCCGAACGCCCGGGCGCCGGAGTGAATGGCTGTATACCCTACTAATGCTGTACCCACAACACGTGCCATCACTCCGGCGCCCAGGCGCGCGGAACTCACCCGCCGAGAAACTCCTCGACCGAACTCAGCAGGGACTTGGGAGAAAATGGTTTCGAGACGTAGGCGCCGTTGCAGGCTTCGAGCAGTCCGTCGAGACGTTCGTCTTGGGCCATGCCGGTGACCACCATGATGCTCGCGTCGCAGGCGCAGGCCTTCAACCGAGCCACCGCCTCTTCTGGGGTCGGACCCGGCATGGTGAAGTCCATCAGGATCAGGTCGAACCACGCGGGGTCTTTCTCGACCACATCCAGCATCTCATTGAAATCGTGGGCCTCCTGAACAATCCAGCCGTCATTCTGGAACACGCGGACCATCAGGCGACGGATGATGTCTTCGTCGTCTGCGAGCAGCACGCGCCGGGTGGACAAGGCGGCCGGTGCCGTGCCGAGGTCTTTTTCTTGTTCGACCACCGCGTGCATGGTTTCGGGGAGGGGGAAATATAAACTCGTGGTGGTGCCTTGGCCGACCGCAGAAGTGACCTCAATACAACCGTCGGCCTGACGCATCATGCCATGTACCATCGGCAGGCCCATGCCCTTGGCGAAGGCGCGTCCGTGGGTGGTGAAGAACGGGTCGCGAATGCGGCGCAGCACTTCCGGCGGCATGCCACAGCCGTTGTCGCCGATGCTTACCCGGACATAACCGAGCGTGTTCGGGTCGAACAGAGGCGCGTCCGGAACCACCTCGGTGCGGACTCGGATGGTGCCGTCGGTGGGCATGGCGGTGATGGCGTTGCGTACGATCTGAGTGATGATCTTGCGGTAATTGCCGTGGTCGACCATGACTGGCGGAATGTTCTGCTCGTAAGACTCCTCGAGCGAGATGCCGTCGGTTCCGGGTTCGAGATTCATGGCGCGGCGGATGAGCGAGCCGGTGGTTTGGCAAAGATCAGTGGAGCGCGGCGTCATGACACCGCTGCCGCTGTAGGATTGGATGTGCTCGATCAGCCCAGTGCAGGCGTTGGCCTGCTGCAAGGCGATTTGCAGATCGGCAACGTTCGGGTGGTTGTGGCCCAGATCTTCAATCGCCAGTTCGATGAAGCCAGTAACAGGGGTAAGATGGTTGTTGAACTCATGGGCGACGCCGCCGGCTAGAGTTTGAATCGCTTCCAGTCGCAAGGCCTCTTGCAACGCCAGTTGTTTCTCGATGGTCGAATGGGCTTCCTGAAAACGAACAATGTGCCAGCCGTCTCGTCCGGGGTCGGCGACCTGTCGTAGGCGAACCCATATCGGACTACCGCAGACCTTGCGCAGGCGGACTTCTATTTCCTCCATCAGGCCATGGAACAACGCGTTCCACTTGGTTTCGAACGCAGAACGGTCCGCCTCGAACACGATTTCGGACAGCATTCGTAGGGGTGGCAGAACGTCGCCGGCGGGGTAGCCGAGAATCTGGTGGCCGATATCGCCAAACCATTGAGTCTTGCCGGATTCGGGGTGAAAATGACCAATCACCTCACCGCCGGCCTGGCTGATCAGGGTGCTGCCTCGGGCGTATTCAGCGGGCGCATTCTGAGCGGGTAAAATGGCAGTTAAACGATCCATGCCTGTTAACAAAGCAGGTTGCTTGCCAACAATACCGGTGACCTGCGAATTGTTTACATTCCCGTGCCAAAACCCTCTGTGGAATCCGCTAAATCCAGTTACGCAAGGGGCGAAAAGCCCAGTTGGAAAGGGAACAAAAATAAGATCGGGGCGAAAACGTAAAGTGTTGCTATTGAGGTACTTGCAGAAACAGATTTTGGTTGATGCCCCCCTCTCTTTGTGGTTATTTTGAGAAAATACCCTAGAATCATTTATGAGCGACGACGCAACGAAACAGAACCCTTCATCCGAAGATTACGGATCAGATAATATCACCGTGTTGGAGGGCATAGAAGCTGTACGCATGCGTCCGGCAATGTACATCGGGGACACCGGCGTACGCGGCTGCCACCACCTCGTTTATGAGGTCGTCGACAACTCGATCGACGAGGCGCTCGCGGGATACTGCAACCACGTCCACGTGAAGATCAATGCCGACGGTTCGTTGTCCGTGAATGATGATGGACGCGGGATTCCGGTCGAGATGCACAAGGAACAGAAGAAGCCTGCCGTCGAGGTGGTGCTGACGGTTCTGCACGCCGGCGGCAAGTTCGACAGCGATACCTATAAGGTGTCCGGCGGCCTGCACGGCGTTGGCGTCTCCTGCGTGAACTTCCTTTCTTCTTTCCTTGAGGTGGAGGTCCGTCGCGACGGAAAATGCCATCACATGCGCTTCGAACGCGGAGTTGCCGTCTCTAAACTCGAGGAGATCGGCAAGAGCGACTCGACCGGCACGAAGATCACCTTCCAGCCCGACCCCGAAATTTTCGACCACACTGAATTCCACTGGGACATCCTGTCCAAACGCCTGCGCGAGCTCGCCTTTCTCAACAAAGGCGTCGAGGTCATCCTCGAACAGGAAGAACCCGAGCGCAAAGAAGTGTTCAAATACGACGGCGGCATCCGCGAGTTCATCGAACACCTCAACGTCAACAAAACGCCGGTCCACCAGAAGGTCATCTACATCGAAAAAGAACGCGACGGCATCGCGGTCGAGATCGCGATGCAATACGTGGACTCGTACCAAGAAACCGTTTTCACTTTTGCGAACAACATTAACACAATTGAGGGAGGCACCCACCTTAGTGGCTTCCGCACGGCGCTCACGCGCACCATCAACAATTACCTCAAAACGATTAAAACGTTCAAAAACGAAAGCAGTATGGGCGGCGAAGATTGTCGCGAAGGTATCACTGCGGTCGTCTCGGTAAAGATTCCCGAACCGCAGTTCGAGGGTCAGACCAAAACAAAACTCGGTAACGGCGAAGTCGAAGGTCTCGTGTCCTCGATCGTCGGTGAAGAACTCGGCATCTTCTTCGAGGAAAATCCGAACGTCGCCCGGTCCATCGTCGAAAAAGCCATTCTCGCCTCGCGCGCCCGCGAAGCCGCGCGCAAAGCCCGCGAACTCACCCGCCGCAAAGGCGCGCTCGACGGCGGCGGCCTGCCCGGCAAACTCGCCGACTGTTCGGAAAAAGATCCGTCCAAGTGCGAATTGTTCATCGTCGAAGGAGACTCCGCCGGTGGTTCGGCCAAGCAGGGTCGCAACCGCGAAAACCAAGCCATCCTGCCGCTGCGCGGTAAAGTCATCAACGTGGAGAAAGCCCGCCTCGACAAGGTGCTCGCCAACAACGAGATCCGCACCATGATCACCGCCCTCGGCACCGGCATCGGCCAAGAGGAGTTCAATCTCGATAAGGCGCGCTACCACCGCATCATCATCATGACCGACGCCGACGTCGACGGCGCCCACATTCGCACCCTTTTGCTCACCTTTCTCGCGCGTCAGATGACCCCGCTCATCGAGGCCGGCTACGTGTACATCGCACAACCGCCGTTGTACAAAATCACGCGCAAGAAGAAGGAACAGTACGTTCAAGACGATCCCGAACTCACAGCCATCCTGCTGCGGCTCGGTGGTGAAGAGTTCCAGCTGAAGTCCGCCGACGGAAAAAAAGACCTCGTCGCCACCGACAACATCCACAACCTCCTGCAAGAGTTGGTCGGCATCGAACGCCTCGCCAACCGGATCACCCGCAAGGGCTTCGACTTCCAAGAGTACTTCCGCCAACGCGACAAGAAGACCGGCAATTATCCGCAGTACCACGTCACCGCCCACCTGCACGACGGCGAAGCTGAAACGGCTTGGGCCATGGACGAGGCCCACTTGCGCGAGCTGCGCGAAGGCTTCGAAAAAAAGAACGGCGAAGAAGAACTCATCGTCCAAGAAGGCGAAACCAATCTGCCTGACACCAACGTGTTCGGTTACACCGAGCTGTTCTCCGGGTCGGACATGCAGAAAGCGGTCGAGAAACTCGACGCGTTCGGACTCGATCCGGCCCTGCTCGCCGCCGGTGAAAAACCCGCGCTGATGCTGGTCGACAAAGAAGAAGAAGAAATCCCCATCCACTCCCTGCTCGACGTGCTCGATCGCAGCCGCGAAGCCGGGAAGAAAGGCATGACCATCCAACGCTACAAAGGACTCGGCGAAATGAACCCGGAACAACTCTGGGAAACCACCATGGACCCGAAAACCCGCAAGCTGCTCAAGGTCACCATGGAAGACGAAGTTAAAGCCGACGAGGTGTTCACCATCCTGATGGGCGAACACGTCGAACCGCGTCGCGACTTCATCTACGCCAACGCCCTCAACGTTCAGAACTTGGATATCTAGGGAAGGAGCCGGTAGCGAGTAGGTCGTAGCCGGGAAGCAGACTTTTTGGATTCTTGGCTTGGACTGGTTGAAATTGGGATTCCAAATGGCACGCACGCAGCTAAAAGTTTCAGGGTTGGAACGGGTTCTTGATGAACGCTTGCAAGACCCAAACCGAGAACGCCTGGACGCCACATTTTGGCAAGCACTCAGGGACTAGGTTCAGCAGGCGTCGCAGACGTAACGCTCCGAAAAGGTTCCGCGTCCTTCCGCGGTCAATCCTGTCGGGGACACGCGGTGCGTCGCGACGACATAAGAGCGATGCTACCGCCGGATCATCCGAACGCCGTCCATCTCGCCGACGCTGGCAGGATCGATCATGGCGGCGGTGGACAGCGCGTCGGACTCGGACCCGTTCGGCGCGAGCACCCAGACGCGTGCCACGTCGGTCGCCGCCGAACCCGTTCGGGGATCAATGATGTGCTCGCCTTTGACGGCAAGTCCGCTGCCGCTCAAGGCTTGTTCTTTCAAGGCGACTTTTCGTCCGTCGATCCCAACCAGCCACGGACGCGGTCCGAAGGCGAGCGCGGTGCTGGTCGCGTCGAGTAGCATGTCTTCGATGCCGTGTTCGTCGCGGAGCAGGACCGCCATCTTGTCGAGCGCGAAGCCTTTGCCGATGCCGCCGAGATCCACTTCGAACCCGGTCACCGGCGGTCGCACCACCATGCGTTCGGGCTCGAGTTTCAAGCCACTCGCCGCCGCCGGTTTGCCCGCCATCTTATAGGCGACATCGAAGCGGCCGCCGGTCGCGGCCTTCATGCGTTCGGCGATTTGCAGACATTCCATCGTTTCTGGTGAGACGATCACCGCCGAACCCGCAGCCGCGTTTTTGATCCGCGACACATCGCTGTTGGGGATGTAGCTACTGAGGATTCCTTCGATCCGATCCAGCTCCGCGAACCCGGCCCGCGCCGCGCCAGCCGCCAGCGAACGGTCGTCGTGCACGAGGTGCATTTGCCACTTGCTCGCCATCGCCTCGTGGCGGAACGGCTCTTGTTCGGGCGTCTGCCCATCGGGGTCGACCAGCTTGGGCCAGAGGTCGGCGCGGATGTAGACCGGCAGAAATTCGCTGGTGCGCAGGCCGGCGAAATCGGGGAAGTACGAACCCACCAAAGCCGCGTCCAAGTCCTCCTGCAAATCGGCGTGAACCATGATCACATCGGCATCCGGAAAGTCCGGCACCTCCGTCCAGAACCCGGCTTTATAATCGCGCAGCTCCCAGGGCAGCGGCCAGGGATTGGGGTGGATAACGTGCACGCGCAGGTCGGGTTGCAGTGCGGCCAGCGGTCTGAGGCGTTCGTCGAGCCAGCGGCCAAGATCGGTGCTGGTTTGGGTGTAGGCGTAGGGATTGCGGCCGTCGGAGTGGTAGCGGAAACTGACTTTGCAGGCTTGGTCGGCGAGTTGGATGAACCCGAGTCCGATCACCGGCAGCGCGAACCAGCGCAGCTTGCCGATCCAGCCGGTATCGCTCCAGAACGCGGCGCCGACCAAGGCGAGTCCGGGAATGATGTTCACGATCAGCCACGGGGTCTTGTATTGGATCAGCGAATAGATCGCGAACAGCACTGCAGTGTAGACCACGAAGAACGGACCGAGTCCGCGTTTGAAGCGAACCAGGCAGGCCAGCACGCCGAGTCCGGCGAATACCAGCAGCATGATCTCGGTGAGTTTCAGTCCCTGCGAGTCCTGCCAAGCGAGCAGGCGCGCGTAGTAGTCCCAGGGCTTTTCATGGCCCTCGCCACCCGCCCGGTCGGCCATGCGGAAATAGGTCATCACCGAGTCGACCACGCCCTCCCAGTGAGTCCCGAACGAAGAGAAGAACAGCACCGACACGCCCGCCGCGCCAAGCAGCGCCACTGGAAAATGTTTGAAGCCGCGCTTCCATTGGATCGGCCCCATGAAGGGCAGGGCGACCAGGGTCGCGGCGCAACTCAGCACAAAAGTTTCCTTGGTGGCGTGCATCAGTCCAACGAACAAGCCGATGTTCAGCGCCCACATCAAATCCGGTTTGCGCACGTAGCGCCACAAGCTGCCGAGGAAGCCGAGCGTGAACGCGACCAGCATCATCTCCTGCACAAAGTAGCGACTGTAATAGACCATCGCCGGACAGACCGCGATGAACGCGCCGGCGACCAGCAGCCCGGTTCGGGAAAAGCCGTCGCGGAACAAACAGAGCAGCACCAGTCCGAGCATGCCGGCGGCCAGCGGCACCAATCGTAGCGTCGCCTCGGTCAGGCGGTAGGATCCGTCGGGCTTGGTTTCCATCAGCCCGCCCCACGCGATCGGCAGCGTCGCATAGTAAAGAGTGGGGCCGTGGTGGTCGTGCGGGTCGTACTCGTAGGTTCCGTCTTCCAACAGGATCCCGAACTTGGTCGCCTGGTTGGCCTCGTCGGCGTGGAAGGGTTTCAGTCCGAGTTCGGCGTAGCGCAGCGCGAACGCGCAAGCGAACACCGCCAGCCAGGCGAGAAACCATCCTAGCCTATGTATTGGAGAAATCGGGGAACCCATGCGCTCTCGCTACAGGTCTAGACCGCGTTCGCGCAAGGTTCGAAGCAGTTCTCAGGCTGAAGTCGTGGCCGACACCCGAGGCTGCGAAGAACTACCGGTATCCGATCCGTGCAGGCTGCGGATAAATCGGAGGATGCTGTCGATATCAAATAGCGTCTGCTTCTCTGGATAAATGTCTCGCCATTCCCATAAATCGGTTCGGTGAAATTTGACGTAACAGCGACTCAGTTCGGATTGAACGATTTGATCGCTCGCGTTCATCTCGATCAATTTTTCAAGGACCGTATTGAGGTGGTCGAGTGGTTGCAGGATCAGGGCCCACTTCCGAACCGTGAACGTGGCCTGTCCTCCTCGAACCTGACTCCCACGCACGAAATCTTTCAAGGCTTTTGTGGCGCTGTAGGAAACGACCCGGCCATCTGAAGGCTCTGGCGGACGGAAGCTTGTCACCCAACCGGAGCGGACCATTTCCTGCAACGATTTTGCCACCGCCTGTGGAGAATACCCCAATATTTTAGCGAGTCCCGCAGCATGGAAGGTCATCGAACCATCCGTGTTCAAGGCTAAATAGAGACTGCAATCCGCGCGCGTTGCGATCCCCATAAACGCGCGAAGGCGAAGCATTTGGGCGGCGGGATGATCCGCTGGAAAGTCCCTGGAGTAACCGCGGAATTCTACTGGTGGTCTGACCAAGCCGTGATCTTTGAAAATTGGATCGGCTTCGCCAAAGAAGGGGTTCGTAGAAAATAGCACCTCTTCCGCTTCCACCTTTTTTGGTTTTTTCGATTTCCAAACCGGCCCATCATCTTGGGCGGCAACGGCATCGAGCATCGCGTTCGCCACCCGCTGCCCGGAAAAGTGATAGGTCTTGCTCAAGGTACGAATCCGTGAAGTTTGCAGCAAGGAGGCGTGGCGGTGCATCCAATCCAGAACTTCATCAAAAAGGCGGGCATCCAACCGACCCCAGATCGCTGTGGCCAGAATGAGGACCTCGGGGTCGAGCGGAGATCCGATCTCCGACATTTCTCCGGAAGCCGACAGGCCGAGATTTCCCCAGGCATCCCAGAGAAAATCCAGCATGGCTTGATCGAGGCTATGTTTGATCTCGGATGGTGTTTGCTGCTTCATGATAATCTAACGACTCCAACATGGAAATGGCCATCTGATGAAACCCCGCACTGGGATCATGAGTTCGGCACCACTGAACCGCCCCGACCAGTTCCTCCGATGAGGGCGACAAGGCATTGAGATCGTCCAAATGGCGGCCGGGGCCCGTATCAATGATGGCGTAAACTTTCGTGTAGATCAGGTCGAGGCGACCCGTGAACCAGATGGTCAGATGCGTGCCGAACTCCCGCCTCTCCGCCCGCGAAACAACGCCATCGGGCAGGCCAACTTGGAACAGCCCAAACTCGTTTCTGCTCGGCCCGTTGTTCAGCCAGTCTGCCGGAAGATCGAGATCATCGGCGACAATCCTTGCCTGTTGCTCAAGAACTTCCGGTAGTGGGGCAGGGTTCGTCGCGAGACCGTCAGAGACCAGAGATAGAACGTCGACATCCTTCGTCACCCGTTCACGAAAATTCTGGATGATCATGGCCGCGCCGCCACAAACCAGAAGTCCGATCGGCTCCACATTTTCGTAGGCCAATCTCTCCGAAAGATTCGAAAGAGCCTCTGATAGGTCTTTTTCCGACAAAGTCATGACGCCGATTAGGTACCAAATAGTTGAGATGTCAACAACTAATAGTTGCTATTAAGACATCTAATAAATGTTGATTCGAAGTTTCCTCGCTGTGTCTAGGGCGGAAAAAGAGAGAGCGAAGAACTCCCGCCCCGGCACTTACTTGCGGAACAATTGACGGAAGCGGCCACGCGGCACCGCCTGCCACGCGCGTTCGTGCCCGTAGTACAGGAGGAGTTTGGTGACCACCTCGATCCCGCCAATCGCGAGGGCCGCCTTGGTATTTCCGGTGAGGAAATAGGCGACGAGAACGGTCGTGAGCGTTCCGACCACGCGCCAACTCAGCCCTTTCAGCAGGCTGCGCAGATGGGATTCCCCCTTCGGCTCACCGCCTTGTACAGAGCTGCGAGTCCAGAGACGCCGAACCCTGCCGAGGGGGACATGCTGCCAGATGCGTTCGTGAACGTAGTAGAGCACAAACTTGATCATGGTATCCCAGAACGCGATCCAGACGGGAATCCCGGAGGCGGCGTGGCCTTCTTTGAGAACCAGCCAAGAGATCAGCAGGGTGTCGAGGGTTCCGACAATCCGCCAGGTGATGCCTTTGGCCAGACTGCGGGCATGGGATTCTTTGGCGGGCTGCGACATGATTGATTTTTAGAGCGCTCGCCATAGGTGGTTTGCGAAGCATTACCAAGCTTAACAAACGCTTGTCCATCCCATGCTCTCGCCGAGGGTCGAAGGTTCTCGATCTTCTGGTGTCGGGTTCCTCCGCGCGCCGTTTCGCGGCCATCTCTTTCAACAACGTACGGGCGGGGACGCTCACTTCTGGATCCTCCGCCTGAGCAACGCGCGCAGCGTGGGGATCGCGTCTTCGCCGCCCGACATCAAAAGTGTTGAGGCCGTCTTCTTGAACTGCTCGGCCGTTGGCGGGTCGGCTTTCGCGTTCGTCGCCAGAGCGATCAGCGAACCCTCGCCAATTTTGGGCACCAGTTCGGCCAGGTGGCCTTGGCATCCAGCAACGACATCAGATCGCCCTCGATAAGGTCATGCCTTATCCTTGTTTCCACACCTTGCTATCGATCTCCGCCAGCCGCTTTTTATGCAGTTCGGGTGAGTACTCCAGATCGGGATTTTGCGCCATATCCTGCATCAGTTCGCCGAACACTTCTTGCACGGCGAGCAAGGCCGTGAACCGATCCAATCCCTCCATTTCAAGCCGGTCGACCGCTGCCTTTACCGGCATCTCGTCGCCCAGTGCGACTTGGTTCTCGGCCACGGTCAGCAGCATGCCGAGGACTTGTTTCTCTTCGATCGATTCATCGATGCCGTCGAGGTAGGCGAACACCATGCTGAGGCGTTCGTCTTCATCGAGCGCCAGCCATTGGTCGGGCGTGATTGGGTTCAGGGGGTCGTATTTCATGGCATCCGTGGGTTATAAAAAATGAAAGGCGGTGAAAGCCGTATGGCAAGGTTCTGCCATCGTATGGCAAAGGTCTACCACCTTATGGCAAGACCTCGCCACCTTATGGCAAAGCTCTGCCATAGGTCGAACCTGTTAGGCCTTGAGCTCGTTCTTGAGTTGATCGTGGTAGCCGGCGAGCCGGCCTTTGGCGTCGGCGTCGAGTTCGGGATAGTTCATCTTGAGTTCGTTGAGATGACGAAGGATGATCTGCGCGACGATCAGGCGCATGTTGTGTTTGTCGTCGGCGGGGATGACGAACCACGGACTCTCGGGGGTCGCGGTGGCGTTGATCGCGTCTTGGTAGGCGGTTTGGTATTCGTCCCAGTGTTTGCGTTCGGCGAGGTCGCCTTCCTCGAACTTCCAGTTTTTTTCTTGGCGTTCGATGCGGTCGATAAAACGCCGCGCTTGTTCGTCTTTGGACAGATGCAGGAAGAATTTTAGAATGCGCGTGCCGTTGTGGTGGTTGTAGGCCTCCATGCCGCGGATGTCGGCGTAACGCTGTTGCCACATGCGTTCGAAGTCGGCGGTGAACTCGGCCGGAACGCGTTGGCTGCCGCTGACGATTTCGGGGTGCACTCGGCAGACTAGCACTTCTTCGTAATACGAGCGGTTGAAAATTGCGATGGTGCCGCGGCGCGGCATGCGCACATCCGAACGCCACATGTAGTTGTGGTCGAGTTCGAGCCCGCTCGGTCGTTTGAAGGCGTGCACGTCGACGCCGTGCGGGTTGACCCCGCTCATCACGTGGCGGATCGTTCCATCTTTGCCGGCCGCGTCCATCGCCTGGAACACCAGCAACATCGCGTAGCGGTCGTGCGCGTACATGATTTGTTGTAGGTCGTCGATCTCCTCGCGGAACTCGCCCATCTTGTCCCGGTAGTCGTCCTTGTCCTTGTAGAGCTTGTCGATGTTGGTGGGCGTCTTCGCGATCTTGAACTTGCGTTTGCCGGTGAAAAGAAACTGCTCTAAGTCGGTGTCGATCTTCATGATGGTGGGGAGTGGCCTTGAGATGGAATCTTTCGCTTATCGCGAAATCAGATGAAGTCACGGCTTGAAACATCAGTTTTCTAAAGGACGCAGGATTGCTGCCGTGAGGCCGGTCTCCTCTCTTCGATTCCTTTGCCTCAAATTCTTTTGCCTCCGCGAAGCGGCTGACCTTTAAAAACTTAAGTTCAAATCAAATAACCTGGAGGGGCGCCGGCCTCGGCGTCCGCGGGCTTTCTTCGATACAAATCGGAGAATCGGCTCGGGAGACCCCTCGCCCTCCAGATGAATGTAAATTCTCAAGCCGGCGTGAGTTCGTAACCGTCGGCGCTGTCTTTGATCTGCCAGCCAGCGGCGGCGATTTGGTCGCGCAGCTCGTCCGAACGCGCCCACTCTTTTCCGGCGCGTGCAGCAAGTCGCTGTTCGGCGAGGGCGGTGATTTCTTCCGGTACCTCGACGGCCTCGGCTTCCGGTAGATCGGCTTCGAGGCCGAGGGCGTAAAGGATCGACATGAAAAGGTCCCTGTCCGCGGTAGTTGGATTCGCGCTAAATAAAAAGCCCAAGGCACGGGGAACGTTTAAGTCATTGCTTAAACTCTGCCATGCTCCTGCAAGTTGTTCAGAATTAACACCTGTGGGCATCTGCCAGCCCTTGTCCTTAAGTCGTGTCCAATCATCGGGCCCGATGTTTAAACGCGCTTTGAGCTTGGCGATCTTGCCGAGCGCGCCACGGGCAGAGGACAACGAAGCGAAATTGTTGTCGGAGACAAAGTTGAGCGGCTGACGGTAGTACGCGGCGATAAGCGCGTAGCGTAGTTCGAGGGCGTGAAAGCCGGCCGCTTCGATGTCGGCGACGGTGAAAAAGTTGTTCAGGCTCTTGGACATTTTGCCGCCGTCGACCATCAGGTGGGTGGTGTGGAACCAGTGCTTGGCGAAGCCGCCGCCGTGGCAGCAGACGCTCTGCGCGATTTCGTTTTCGTGGTGCGGGAACTGCAGGTCGATGCCGCCGGAGTGCAGGTCGAAATCGGTGCCGAGATATTTGTGGATCATGGCCGAGCATTCGAGGTGCCAGCCGGGTCGGCCGTCGCCCCACGGACTCGCCCATTTGTTCGGGCCGTCGCCGTCTTTCCACGCTTTCCACAGCACGAAGTCGGCGACCGTGTCGGCGTCGGTCTCGTCGTCGGTGCTAGCGGCGCCAAGGCGGATCTCGCGTTCTTTGAGTCGCGAAAGTTCGCCGTAGTCGTCGAACGAGTCGACTTTGAAATACACCGAACCCGTTTCATCCGCGTAGGCGTGACCTTTCTCGATCAGGGTTTCGATCATCGCGATCTGTTCGGGAATGTGTTCCACCGCGCTCGGTTCGTCGTGCGGCGGCAGCATGTTCAGCGCGGCGCAGTCGGCGTGGAAACGCGCGGTCCACTTCTTGGTGAAGTCGGCGAGGCTGCTGCCCTCGGCCTGCGAATCGCGAATGGTCTTGTCGTCGACATCAGTGATGTTGCGCACGTGGTAGGGCTTGAGTCCGGCGACCTCGAGGGTGCGGCGGAACACGTCCTGAATGACGAAGGTGCGAAAGTTGCCAATGTGCGCCGGGGCGTAGACGGTCGGGCCGCAGCAGTAGAAGCGGTAGCGTTCGTCGTCGATCGGGGTCAGTTCTTCAACTTGTCGGGAGAGGGAGTTGAGCAGCTTCATTGGGAAAACACTAAGAGCATGGCTCCGCGAACATCAATCCTCTAGCCAAGAAGTTCACGGCCGGTTTTGGTGACCACAAGGAAATGGACCAAGGAGATGACGACGGTTTTACCAAACCATTCCTCCACCTCGCGTTTTGCCCCCTTGGGCTGTCCCCGCTTTGTGCAGAATTCGATAAATCCTTGTTCCTCCATCCAAGTGACAAAGGTTTTCTCGGGCCGGAGTCGTTTGTGCTCATCCCGGCTCATATTCACGAGGATATAGACCTCCGACTCGTCACTAGGATCAGTAAAAGCCCAGTCCCGGTCGATCGCCTTGATGATCTGAACGGCTTTCTTTTTTTCCTGTTTCGTCACGGTCTCAAGCCTGTGGCGCGCGGCGCACGATCTTGGCGAAGGCATTGTGGGTGTGAATGCTTTCGAAATTAACGATCTGCACGGAGTAGCGGGGGAAGCGTTTTTCACCGCGGAACTGCACGGCGACGCGGCGGGCGACGTCTTCGACGAAGCGTGGGTTCTCGTAAGCCTGCATGGTGACGTGGCGTTCGTCTTCGCGTTTGAGGATCGGGTAGAGCGGGGCGGAGGCGGCGTTCTCGGCGACGGTGATCAGTTCTTCGACGCAGATCCGAACCGGGGCGGTGCCCTCGTGTTCGGTCTCGATGAACAGTTCGCCGCGTTGGTTGTGGGCGCCGTATTCGCTGATCTCCTTGCTGCACGGGCAGAGGGTGGTGATGCCGGCGGTGACCGATTGGCGGCGCTGGATGCCGTCGGGGCCGAGTTCGCCGGTGAAGCGGACGCGGTAGGCTTGCGGCGCGGTCTTGCGTGATTCCGGCGCGCTGCGTTGCAGAAAGATGTCGAAATCGATCTCAATGAAGGCGCGTTCGGCTTTTTGGCGTTCGCGGATGTGGGTCAGCATGTCGGCCAGTCGGTCGAGCGAGAACCCTTCTTCGCAGGCGAGAAAGGACTCGATCAGGCGGCTCATGTGAATGCCCTTGTGGTCCTCGTCGAGACTGACCGACATCGACACGAGGGCCTGCACGGACTGGGCGCGGGCGGCATCGCGTTCGAGGCCTTGAATGGTGAGCGGCATTTTGAGTTGCGACACTCCGACTTCGTCCAGCGCGACGTGCCGTTCGTCCGGCAGTCCCTGAACATCCTTCATCTGATTGGCGGTTTTTGTGCCCATATCTTCGTTTCGTTCGGCTATTCCATGTTCAGAAAACCCGGAGATGCAACTATTAAAGGGGGGGGAAGATTTCGGCGTTTCCCTTGCGAACGCACAAGCTTGAGGTTATTTTAAACCATGTCCGTAAAAGAAAAGATTTTGGCGTCCATTCAGGATCTCCCAGACGATGCCACGGCCGAGGCTATCCGGGGCAAGGTGGAACTCGTACTTGGAGTCTATGAAGCGATAAGCTCGGTGGACGCAGGACGCGGCGTTCAGAAGAAGGACGTGAAACCCTTGGTTCGCAAATGGGCGACGCAACCTGGGCAGTAATCTTCTCCCTCGAGAGCCTTGAAGACCTCGAATCGATCGTCCTATTCATCGCGAGACAGAATCCGACGCGAGCAATCACTTTTGGCGACGACCTCGTTGATCGAACAGACGTCCTCGAAGACGTTCCATATTCGGGCCGCATTGTTCCCGAACTCGGCATCGAAGCGATCCGCGAATTACTCCACGGATCCTACCGGATCATTTACCGGATTCGCGCGGTAGAGCGAAGCGTAGACATCCTGCGCTTCTGGCATGGATCCCAATAGACCTTGCCGGACGACATTTCCCGATAACGTTGCTGGAGCCAGAAGGTCGACGGTCATCAAAACCTCCCCGGTTTTCGAACTTGGACCAAGCCCCCGCGCGGTGCTAACAAGGCGCATGTCTATTAAAGTACTCGTCGTTGGTTGCGGGCACATGGGTCAATCCCATGCGCGCGCGTATCGTGATTTGGATGGTTTTAAAATTTGCGGCTTGGTCGCACGCGGCCCCGAACGGCGCGGCAAACTCAACGCCGAGCTCGGCGGCGACATCGCCGAGTTCTCGGACTACGCCGAGGCGCTCGCGGCGACCAAGCCCGACGCCGTCTCGATCAACACCTACCCAGACACCCACGCTGAATACGCCCTAGCCGCGTTCGAAGCGGGCGCCCACGTCTTTCTCGAAAAACCGATCGCGAACACGGTCGCGGAGGCGCAGGCGGTGGTCGACGCGGCCAAGGCGGCCAACAAGAAATTGGTCATCGGCTACATCTTGCGCGTGCACCCGTCGTGGATGAAGTTCATCGAAGTCGCACGCACCCTCGGCAAGCCGCTGGTGATGCGCATGAACCTCAACCAGCAGTCCAGCGGCGACAACTGGAACACCCACAAAGCCCTGATGAATTCGATTTCGCCGATCGTTGACTGCGGCGTGCACTACGTCGATGTGATGTGCCAGATGACCGAGTCGCGTCCGATCCGGGTGAGCGCGATCGGCGCGCGCCTGAGCGACGAACTGGTCGAGGGCATGTACAACTACGGCATGCTGCAAGTGACGTTCGAGGATGGCAGCGTCGGCTGGTACGAGGCCGGTTGGGGACCGATGATGAGCGAGACCGCGTTCTTCGTGAAGGACGTAGTCGGACCCAAAGGCTGCGTCAGCATCAAGGCCGACAAAGCCTCCGGCGACAGCCAGTCCGACAATGTCGATGCGCATAGCGCCACCGAAAGTTTGCTGCTGCATCACGCCGCGATGGACAAGAACAACAAGTTCACCAAGCCCGACGAAATCATCGGCACCGACGACGAACCCGACCACGACGGTCTGTGCCGACGCGAACAAGAAGTGTTCCTCAACGCGATTGTCAACGACGTCGACCTCACCGCGCACATGAACGACGCAGTCAATAGTTTGCGCATCGTGCTCGCCGCCGACGAGTCGTTCCGGACGGGCAAAACGGTTGAGTTATAGAAATTTGAATGATTTCCCTTGTCGCACGACCTCGGTCAGTTAAACTGTAAATATGAACAATACTGTTGCAGAGTTTTTTGCTGGGATCGGCTTGATGAGGGTGGGTTTGGAGCGGGCCGGTTGGGATGTTCTTTGGGCCAACGATATGGATCCGGCGAAATTCGAAATGTATAAGGAACATTTTGGAGACGCAGGAGACTCAGAAGAGTCGTTTGTGCTAAAGGACGTGCATCAGTTAGATGCGAAGAAGTTTCCTAAAGTCGCTCTTGCAACGTCCTCTTTTCCCTGCACCGACCTGTCTCTCGCTGGTAGCAGGCATGGATTGTCTGGTAGAAGTTCTAGCGCTTATTGGGGATTCATTGACCTCTTGAAAGGACTCCCAAAATCACGATTGCCGAATCTCATTCTTCTAGAGAATGTTACCGGCTTCCTCTCTTCCAATAAGGGGGCGGACTTAAGGGATGCATGTTATGCGCTAAATGAACTCGGATATGCTGTGGACGCATTTATCATAGATGCCGTTCACTTTGTTCCTCAAAGCCGTCAGCGTCTGTTCGTCGTTGGTTCGCGGAAAAAGGCGACGGGCGTCCCGGCGTTATTCCAATGCCAATGCCGTCCTGACAAGCTGGTCAGCTTCATGTACGAACATCCGGAGATCCAGTGGCGCCTCAGTTCCTTACCTCCGCTGCCCGCCCGGCAGGCGAACCTCCACGATGTGATCGATTCAGAATGTGACGATTGGTGGGATGAAGAAAGGGCTCAATACCTGTTGAGCCAAATGAGCCCCAAGCACCGAGAGATTGCGGACGGTATGATTGGTGGATCTTCAGTAACGTATGGAACGATATTCAGGCGTGTCAGAAATAAAATCTGCCGTGCAGAACTTCGAGTGGACGGGGTTGCGGGATGTCTCCGCACACCTAAAGGGGGGAGCGCGCGTCAAATTTTGTTCGCAGCAGGAAACGGCTCTTATCAAGTCCGGCTGCTTTCTGCTATCGAGTGTGCACGCCTCATGGGGGTTGGATCATATAAAATGAAGTCGGATCTCACGGTGAACAAGGCCCTGTTTGGCTTTGGCGACGCCGTCTGTGTGCCGGTTGTCGAATGGATCGGCCACCATGTTTTGAACCCTCTAAAAAACGGCGTACATAAAAATGGAAAATCAACCAAAGAGCTTACCCGCCAGACTGCGTGAGCTAACTCACGACCTTGCTGAAATAACCCTCGAGATCGAAAGCTATCTGAACACGACTATTCCGAGTTTTGACCTGCCGGTTGGTAATTCAAAGCATGGAATATACGCGTTTTTCGATTACGATGGAGAGCCGATTTATGCGGGCCAGACTCGCGAAAAATTGCGCATTCGGATTCGCAGGCATTTGACCAACCACAGGACGGATGCCGTTGCGATGAGTGTTTTGGATCCGTTTGAGGTGGCCATGGTGGAGGTTTGGCCGCTGGACGAAATTTTTTCTAAATTTGATAAAAAACAGATAAAAGACTTTCTGGGCCGGGCAGAGGTGACCGTCATCAAGAAGTGTATTAAGGAGTCGAGCCTGGGGGCAATCTTAAATGAAAAAACGCCGGATATGAGTCTCAGGTCGGTGAAACTTCCGGAATCATTTAAAGCGAGTATCATTCCCGATCATATATTCGAACGGCGCAGTCATCCCGATATTCGCTTGGCTCGACGAGCAGCCACGGTCGCTGATTTGGCGCGGATCATCAGTGAGCGGAAAGTGTCTGCAGGCTTGAGGCAAACACTTCTGGTCCAGACACGTCGGATCGAACTCTTAGCTTCGATGCGATTGAAACAGCTTGGGCTGGAACCAAACGACGCCGTCTGATGCGCATCATCCACTTCGGCGACATTCACCTCTGGCATTGGGCCATGGACTGGTCCGACTGCCTGTATCCGAAGCGCTGGCTTGCCTACGTGAACCTCGGCCTGCGCCGCCGCCAAAAATTTCCGCCGGAGTACGGCGAGATGGTCATGGCCGAACTGGTGAAAATGGACGCGGACGCGGTCATCTTCTCTGGCGATTTTTCGACTGGTGCAATGACCCAAGAGTTTGAGGCGGCGGCGAAGCTGATGGCGCCGGTTCGGGAAAAGTGGGGGGACCGCTTCATTGCCATTCCCGGCAACCACGACCGCTACACGCCGAAGGTGATTCGTCAGCGCCGTTACGAACAGGCCTTCCCCTACGGCGAACTCGATGGGCTGCGTTCGGTCGAGCTCGGCGACAACACCGTGGTGGTCGCGTTCGATGTATGTGTGCCCTGCAAGATCCGCTCCAACGGCGTGTTCGACGCGCCACGCGCCACGGCTCTGCGCGCCGAACTCGCGCGTCACCAGGCCGCCGGCAAGACCGTCGTTCTGGTCGGCCACTATCCTTACGACACGCTGCCCGAGCATCCGGAAAGCTGGGAACACAAATTGATCGGTGAAGAGCTGCTGGCCGAGGTGGTCGCCGAACACAAACCGGCGATATATCTGCACGGCCACAAACACGTTCGGTGGTTGATCCGACCGGGCGTCACGCCCGACACGCTTTGCCTCAATTGCGGCAGCGCCGGCATGACCTCGTCCTCGTTCGAAAAGATGGCCGGTTTTGTCAGTTTCGACATCGCGCCGGACGGGGTGGTGTCCGAGGTGCGTTCGCATACGCTGGTGCCGGACGAGGCGCGTTTGGAGACGCGGGACCTAGCCGTGTTCGAGGGAGAGAAGTTAATAAGGATACAACGATGAGAATTCAGGTGCAGCTTCTGTTGTCCATGCTCCTCCTTTGCGCTGGATGCGCTTCCATACTAACAAAGAGAAGCCCGGCCACGGAGGTGGTCATCAGGCAGGCGATGGTGCCGCCGATCAGGCCGCGAACCCGCGTCCCTGCTGATTGGGAGCTCCTTCAGCCTGGAGATGAGCTTCAGATTCGTCTTTTAAAGTCGGATGGAGATCCGATCAGCGATACGATCAATTCGACCGGACATATCGCCCTGCCTTTGGTCGGCGAGATCAAGGCGGCGGGTTACACAATCTTCGAGTTCGAAGAAATCCTCCGGCAAAAATACGTGCCAGACATCTATGCTGCGGGGACGTTCGACGCGGGGTTGGTCAATGTCTATACTTTCCAGAGCCCAGGGTTACCCTGCGATTGCTCGGATGATCCTCATGAAACCATTCCCCTCAGAAGGGGTCAGTTTCCGCTTCGAAAGCCGGCTTCGCTTGCGGATGTGCTCCGGGATTGCGGCCTTGAACATTCGGATCCACGCTGGGAATTCTTGAGGTATACCGTGCGAAGAAGTCGAGATGAGGGCTACGGATTGAACACTGCCGACTTGGAAACTTTTATGGTTCAAAACGGCGATTGGATCCAAATCCCCCATAGTTTTTACACCTTTTAAATATCCCTCGAAAATATCGCCTTCTATCAGCCGGTGGCGGGAGCTTGGCCGAACCGAAACCACGGAGGTTGATTTTGTGCCACCGCTAACGCGGCTCTTTTCAAACCTGCTCCCAGGAATCACGGATTGAAAATCCACGCGACCGACACGGCAGACGGTCTGTCCCATTAAAAGCCATGCTGCAATCGCCGCCCCGGTCTTAGATCGGCGTTTCTTATGGTGCCTTGTGCCACCGCTACGCGGCTACTTTTCTGATGACGTTGTCACCCCGGCCTTGCCCTGCGGGCTGACAGCCAGGGCTATTCAGGGTGCCACCGCTAACGCGGCTCTTTTCTATCGCCCCGACGGCTATAGCTCATCTAGCTGCCTAACCCAATTTCGGTCACGGCTCGACTTTTGAAAGTTTGCCGAAAATGGCGTTGGCCGAAATCCATCCATTGATTCCACCTTGGTTGTTCCCGATTTGAAATCGTTTTCCTTGGATGGCTTTGATCAAATGCAGATACTGCGAACCTCGAACCTTGAAGAGAACGATATCGCCCACGGCAAGGGCGGCCGGATCAGCGATTGGCTTGACGGTACAAAGTTGGCCCGATTCGACTTTGCCTTTCATCGAGTGTCCGCGCGGTCGAAACTGAACCGTTTCGCCCTCTTTTAGTTGCGCGATGTATTGCGTAGCCCATCCCATAGTTTTCCTTTTAGAAACGGCTCGCGGGCCGCTTGCCCTCCAGGTTTTCCACCACGTTATTCGTTGGAGAACCAGCCGCGGTCTGCAGCCTCGATCCGAAGGTAGCCTGCCAGGTGCTGAAAGTACGGGAACACGCCGTAGGATGAGAGTCTTGTCTGGTCGGCATCTTCGTAGCCGCAGCTCACCGGAATGCAGCGGATCACTTCGTGTTCGATGTCGTAGCACCAGGCGTCGCCGTCGGATTCTCCGGTCCACTCCGCAAACGCGAACAGCCCGGAGCCTGGGGCGATATTGCAAACCGGGGCGACTTGGTCTTGGTCGGAGCGCATCTGTTCCAGACCCCAAAGGCAGAGAATGTTGCCGTGGAACGAAGACTCCGGCATGACTTCGGAAAAGAATCCCACCACGGCCGGATGTGGTTCGCCGGTCGATGAACGGGACCAAAGCTCTTGGACAACAGACGCCACACGGTCCCGTGATGCGGGCGGCGGAGAATCGGTGTAGCCGAGGTCGGCGAACAATTTGAGCAAGTCTTGGCCACCCGCCTGGCCGTCTTCAAATGAGTTTCCTAACGCCATCTTCGACCCTCGATCTTTTGGTCTCTAAAGCGCTGCTTTATATAGTCCGGCAAAATCATCGACCGACACTTTACGCGGATTGAACTGACCGGTCCATTGCAGCGAGGCTTGGTTGGCCATGTCGGGAATATGAACCGGGTCGAGACCGAGGGCGGTGAGGCTGGTTTCGAGGCCGCTGAGTTGGAGCAGGGACTCGACCGTGTCGATGCGTTCGTTGTCTTCGCCGTTGAAGCGCATGACGTGAGGCAAAAGCAGACCGACGGCTTGGCCGTGGGTGGTGCCGAGTTTGGCGGTGAGTGGGTTGGCGGCGGCGTGGGCGGCGCCGAGCATGCTCGACTCGATGGCCATGCCGGCGAGGCAGCTGGCCCATTGCATCGCCTCCCAGTCGGCGTCGTTCGCCTCACCGCGCAGAACCGCCGGCAGGTGGGCGGTGATCAAGCGCCAAGCTTCGTGCGAGTGGATTAGCGAGACCGGATTTTTGGCGCGGGTGACGCCGGTTTCGACTGCGTGCGAAAGCGCGTCGATGCCGGTGAGCGCGGCGACCAAGGGCGGCTGCGTTTTCACCAGTTCGGGGTCGAGAAAGGCGAGGCGCGGGGCGCAGGTCGGGTCGCCGCAGGCCATTTTCATTTTGCTGTCGGGCACCGAAAGTACGGCGAACCGCTGGGCTTCGCTGCCGGTGCCAGTGGTGGTTGGCACGGCGATCATCGGCAGCAGGTCGACCGCGTTTTTCTGGTGGCCTTTATAGTCGGCCATGACGCCGCCGTTGGTGATCAGGAAGTTCGCGCCTTTGGCCGTGTCCATGCTGCTACCACCGCCGAAGCCGATGATGGCGTCGATGCCGAGTTCGCGGGCGAACTCGGCACAGGCGACCACGTCGTCGGTGGTCGGGTTCTCGGCGACGTCGTCGAACACATGCACGTCGATCTGCTTCATCTGCAGCGCGAGTTTGACCGGTTCGATGTGTCCGGCGCCTTCGATGCCGGTGTCGGTAACAAGCAGGACGCGGCGGCCGAACTCCGGCACGAACTCGGCCAGACGGGCAATACAGCCCGCCCCTTGCACAATGCGGGTACTGCGTTCTCGGATTTCGCGGTTAAACATACGCGCCGTGCTTACACGTGGAACCCGCAGGGGTGCAAGCTGTTAGCGTCTTGCGCGGCGAGATGATGCACCGTTTCGCGACGGTGCCGTTGGCCTGAGTTGGCCGCGTTCGTCGAAGCGGAAGTCCACATCTGTTGAAACGCAGAGCGAACCGACGTAAAACCCGCTTGAACTGCGGCCCAAAAAACTCCGAAACTCTCCTCGTGAACCCGCATTCGGAACTCGCCCAACCACGCCCCCCTGTCTACAACCAGTCGGGTCCGCGAGTCGAACTCGCGGCCCTCATAGTTGCCAACTTACTCCGAACTCGTTCCCGCCTCCGCTGACTCCGACCAAGAAAACCCGCTTGAACTTCGACCCAAGAACCCCAAAACTCCCCTCATAAATCCGCCCTCGGAACTCGACCCCAACCACCGGGTCCTTTTACCCCAGCGACTTCGATTTGCACGTTGCCATCTTTGCCGATGACCACTTCGATTTCTTGAAGTTCCATGTCTTCTCCTTGGGATAAATTTATCAGGCCATGCGCCGCAGTACGAGTCGCGTCTGGCCGTTTTCCTCGTTCTTTTCGTCGATCAGTTCGAAGCCTTGGTCGGCCAGTTTTCTTTTACCGCGACGGTCGCGTAGCGCTGGTTGACCGCTTGCTTGAACGCCGCCTGTTTCACGCCGCGAACGCCGTACCAATCGGCGACAATCGAATAGCTCTCGTCGCGGCTACGTACAAAGCCGATGTCGTACCGCGACTTGGTCTTCACGCGGATTTCCGCCTTGGCGGTTTTCGCGGTGTAGCCGCGGATCTTGAGGGACTCGCCTTCTTCCACCTTGTAGCCGAGTTCGGTGAGCGCGGTGACGATGTGCGAGCGAACCATCATGCGAGTTTTGATGCGGGTGAAATGCGACATGCCAGTATTTTATGGGATGCGTTCGCCTGCGGCAAGGGCTTCCATTCGACGCCTGCCGATGTCGTCGGAGGCCTCCTCGCCCTTTCGGTGGTGGCGGAATAATCTGGAGGTTGTGGACCTCCGCAAGCGATTGGGCGTTTAGGTTCGCTATCCCAATCGGCTTGGGAGGCCTCTCGCCTTCCCGATGGTTTGGATGGAAACACCCGCCGAATTCCGAATTCGAAAGGCTTGCAGTCCGGCCAACATCCCGTAAGCGGACGCATCTAACACCGATTTACCCCCCACTTTATTATGAGCGAAAAAACGTATTCTGTCGTCCTTCTTCCTGGTGATGGCATCGGCCCCGATGTCACCGAACAGGCGGTACGCGTCCTCGAAGCCGTGGCCCAAGCGGGCGGCTTCGCCTTTGATTTCTCCACCGAAGTCGCCGGTGGCGCGGCCATCGATCAGGATCAGGACCCGATGCCCGATCGTGTCGTACAAAAATGCCGCGCGGCCGACGCGGTCATCCTCGGCGCAGTCGGTGGTCCGAAGTGGGACCATTTCACTGGCACCATGCGGCCGGAAAGCGGCCTGCTGAAGATTCGCAAGGAACTCGGCGTGTTCGCGAACCTGCGTCCGGTGTCGGTTCCGCCTACGCTGGCCGAAAGTTCGCCGCTGCGCACCGAAGCGGTGTCCGGTACCAACTTTCTTGTGGTCCGCGAACTCATCTCCGGCATCTACTTCGGCCAGCCACGCGGCAACGACGGCACCGAGGCGTTCAACACGATGCGCTACCACCGGTCCGAGATCGAACGCGTCGCCCGCGTCGCTTTCGAATGGGCGCGCAAGCGCGACAACCGACTCTGTTCGGTCGACAAACACAACGTGCTGGACGTCTCCCAACTCTGGCGCACTGTCGTCACCGAACTCCATCAAGCCGAGTTCGCCGATGTCGAACTCACCCACATGTACGTCGACAACGCCGCCATGCAACTGGTGCTCAACCCGCGTCAGTTCGACGTGATTGTCACCGGCAATATTTTTGGCGACATCCTGTCCGACGCTGGCGCGACGCTGCCCGGTTCGCTCGGGCTGCTGCCCTCCGCCTCGCTCGGCGGCGTGACCGGCTTGTTCGAACCGGTGCACGGTTCCGCCCCCGACATCGCCGGCAAGGGCATCGCCAATCCGATTGCCTGCATCGCTTGTGCGGCGATGCTGCTCGACGACCTCGGCGAGGCGACCGCCGCCGCCGCGATCCGTTCAGGTATTGAAGCCGCGCTGAACACCGGCGCGCGCACCGCCGACCTGACCAAAGACAATCCGGTTGGCACCGAGACGATGGGCTCACTAATTCTCGAACACACACTCGCCGCGATGGGCTGAGTTCCAACGAGCCCGGTACCTCGCCAAACAACCTCGCCAAACAACCTGGCCAAAAAAACTGGCCAAACAACCTCGTCAAACAACCTAGCCAAACAGCGCATGAGTCGTTCAGGGGAACCTCCGCAACCAGCCGAAGCCGGGTCCAATGACCGTGCGCTGAAGAAGGGCGTGCGGCCGATTCCGCTGACCATTTTTTGCGCGCTCGGCTTCATGTCGTTCCCGCTGTATTTGTCGCAGTATGGGGCGGCGCATTTGCGCGACATGGAGTTCGCGATAAATGGACGCGAACACTTTCACTGGTTCTTCGTCATCTATGGCGGGTTCCTCGTCGGCTACCTCGGTCTATGGATGATGCGTCGCTGGGGGTTCAATATTTTCATTTTGGCGGTGATGGCGATGACCGTGCATCAGTTTATCGGCACAAAAAATATGGTCGATTTCCGCGAACAGTTGATCGCTGAAAAAGCCGCGGTCGAGGCGGGCCACCCGCTTCTGCCCGAGTTGCAACGGTTTGATTCTAGCTTTCTCGAAGGCCCCGCCTTTCAAGCTATTCCGGACAAAGACGGGCGCACCGGCGAGTGGAAAAAAGGCGAAAGCCAACGGGAGGCCATTGTTTCCGCCCCCGCTCATCAGCCGTGGCTTGTGTTCACTCTTGGTTTATTGCCGCCGTTATTCGTGATTTTTGTCGCGATCTTGGTCCGTGATCGCTTCCGATGAGGTGTCGCGGGATTTCCAAGGTTGAACTTGAAAAGCAGTAGAAAGGTACCTACGTTACCAATCGAATAAAATGCGCATCCCTCTCATAACTTTTTCCAACCCTGGCGGGTTGATCGCGGCATTTAGTTCCGTTCTCTTTTCCTTGAGCTTGATCGTTCCCGGCGTGTCTGCGCAGACCTCGAGTGTGATCTACGACCTTCCCGCGATCGGCGGCAACGTGTTCCCGGGCGTCGATGGACGGCTCACCGCAGACGACGCCCAACTGGGTGGCACGGACCGCGTTGCCGACACCTTGACCATTCCGGTTGCTGCGTTGGGCACCGGCACCGCCGACGTTACTGCGTTTCTCTACGAAGATTCCGGCGCCGGACCTGGCGCGCTGCTCTGGCAGGCCACCACGGTCGGCCAACCCTTCGCCGCCGCCGCCGGCTCTGGCGATTTCCGCGACCTCAGTTGGACGATGATCAACACTCCGGTTCCGAACAACGTTTATTGGGGCATCCGCTTCAACAACGTGAGCAATGGCATCACCACCCTTGGCCCGCGCGAAGGCAACCTGGCCGCGATCTCTCCGGCCGGCGCCAACAGCGATTCGCAAACGCTCTATGTGCAACCGGTCGGTTTCGAAGGCGGTGAGTTCCAGCAGTTCGACTTCTTCCTCGAAAACAGTGGCACCGACATTCAGGATAATCTTGCGGTTCGGCTCACCGGCTACTCGCTCGCGACCGTTCCCGAACCCCGGGTGCTCGGCTTGTTCCTCGCCGGCGGCATGGCGCTGCTGCTGTTCCGTCGTCGCGCGCGCGACTAAAACCATTCGCGATGAAGTGGATCATCGCCCTCCTTTGTTTTCTCTTCGCCGGCTTCTGCGTGTTCGGCTTCGTCGCCTCCTTCGAACCAACCGCAAACGCCGTCGCCTTCCGCCTCGGCTATTCCGTGTTCGGCATCGGCAGCATCATGCTCGGGATGGCCGCGCTTCGGTGGAAGCGGCGGCGGTAACGCACGGAGACGAACAATTCGGCCGTCGAAATTCCGACGCGGCTGGTATGGGATCATCGCTCCACTGATAGCGCAATATGGCATTGAGGTTCTCGCCGCTTCGCGTCGGATTCGATTATGACGACGATCACGACAACGACCACGAGGCTCCAAGCTCAGGCAAATCGTGGTCGTGATCGTGGTCGTTTTTGGAATCGGAATCGGAAGGGCAAGTCCCGCTGTGGCGTTCGTGCGCAAGCGCTCGGCCCTGATTTATTTGATCACGTTTACATCTCCATGTTCCCCAACGGCGCGGGGATTCCGTAGCGGTTTGGTTTTTCCTGCCTTTGCGACTGCTCCTTGGAAGAAGGCGGTGCGGCCCCTCTTTAAAAAGAGGCGCTACCCGGTTTTCGGCATCTCGATGAGGTGCACCGAACCGCCGTTGGCGATCACGGGATGCTCGGCGAGCAAGGCCACTAAGTCGGATTTGTTCTCGGCGTCGAAGCGCATGTAGCCGGCGAGGAAATCGATGGCGTGGGCGGTGTCGGTGTTGCCAAGAATTTGCGCTGGGCCGAGTTTGCTGCCGCCTCTGAAATATCCGCTGGCGCTGGCGCGTTCGAAGAACGCGGTCCATTGCTCCGGCGCGATCGGCATCGTGGCGTTGTTCTCGATCAGTAGAAGATACTGCTTCATCGGGATGCGAGGGGCGGGTTTCGGGGGGCTACTTTTTCTTCACCAAACGTGGGTCGAGCGTGAGATCACTGCTGCTGACTTTGACGTTATATCCGGCGATCGCGAGGGTGTTGCGACCCGCGACCAAGACCTCGGACAAGTCTTCAAGCACGAAGGAATCCTCGCCGCGCGCTTCGTGACTCTTCACCTTCAATTTGCCTTTCGGCTTCTCGCCGGAAACGCCTTGTCGGGCCACTTCGCGTCCGTTGATGTAGGCGATGAAGCTGTCGTCAAAGCGGAGGTGCAAGGTGAGTTTGTTGACCGGTTTCTCGAGTTCGAACCCGGTCCGGATGAACAGGCCGCGATGTTTGTCCTCCATCTCGACCACGGTTTTGTCATCGTCGTCCCCATAACCGAACCCACCCGGTCCGGCCGGCCACGCGCGGTCATCGAACTCGGCGGCGGCCCAGTCGGCGGGCGCTTGGTTCGCGGCCAAGTAACGCCATTCCGCGCCGCGTGCCACCAAGGTGCCGGGTTCGGGTTTGGCCGGGTCGGCTGCTTTGGCGCCGCCCGCGATGGCGTCCGCGCCGGTGTGCTTCGCTGTCCGGTCCGAACGCGGCGCGAGCGTATATTCGTCCGCCACGCCCCCTTCGAGTCGCAGCACCTCGTAGTCGATTTTCTCCGGCTGTACATGCAGCACGGTGACGTTGTGTCCGTGGCTGCTCATGCCCGGCGCGTCCAGATACCAGCGGCCGGGTTTGGGGATCCGTTGCGGAACGCCGAGTCCGCCTTCACCGATATAAATGACGCCGCTCGGGTCGTGGCGTTCGTTGCGGATCGGCACGGTGCGTTTGATATTGTGGCCGTCGGCTTCTAGGGCGAGGTCGAGATTATGGCGTTCGAACAGGGGGACCCACGCGGTCTTTGCGCCGGCCGGACTCTTATAGGCGGGGTACATCGGTCGATGGTATTGCGCGAGCAACCAGCGATGGGCGGGTCGACGCTTTTCCAGTTCGAGGGCGAGCCAGTCGCGTTGCGATCCGGTCGCGGTTTCGGTGGAGGTGTTGAGGGTCAGCAGCGCCAGTTCCGACCCCAGTTCGGTGGTGAAGTAGGCCTTCGGATGGGAGGCATCGATGCCGAACACGCGGGTGTAATGCTCGCCGCCGTCGTGGTTGCCGCGCGCCGGAATCACCGGCAGGAGCCGGCCGGCGGGTGTGTTGGTGAGTTCGTGGTCGGTGAGCCACTTTTCCCAGAGTTCCCAGCGTTTGCCACTGACAATATAATCACCGCCGTGCGCCAGCGCGACAATGTCGGGGTGTTTGACGAACAGGTCGGCCATCATGCGGTTAATATTTTTGCGGTCGGCGAGGCCGGTGCGGGAATCACCGCCGACGAGCAGGCGGAAGGCGCGGTCGTCGGACGGGGCGGTGATGAAATGGACGGTGGGCGTCCAATCGCCGTCGGCGGAGGCACGCAGATGATAGGTCGTCGATGGTTTAAGATTGGTCAGGTTGACGTGGTGCCACCATGGGCCGCCTTTCTCATAGGCGCCCGACCGTGATTTGTGCGGTTGCGGCGCGGTCGATTCGCCGTCGGCCCAGACTTCCAGTACGTTCGACGCCCCTTCGTTGTCCGTGGTCCACGAGATGGTCGCTTCGCGGTCGGGCTGTTCGATCCACGTTACTCGTAAATGTCGCGGGGCGGCGGACGCTTCGGCGGCGACGAAGACGGTTCCTGCGATGAGGCCGGCGAGGAGATAGCCGGCGACGAGGAACGTGCGTCCGGCTTCGAACGCGGCTCGGGTGTGGGCGCGGGTGCGGGCGCGGGCGCGGGTGTGGGTGTGGGCGCGGGTGCGGGCGCGGGTGTGGGAGCGGCCACGGGAAACGTCTCGCGTTGCGCATCGCCGGACGGCGTAAAATCCCAGTGGGCGGCAGGGTCGGCGGCGGAGGTGTGTCGTTTGGAATGGATGGCGCATAGTAGGAGAAAAACTACGAAAGGCGCCGCTGCATTGCAAACACGGAGCAGTACCTCCGGCCAGTCTCCAGCCCCGTTTGCCGTGACCCGCGAGACGGCCGCGACCCCGCCCCAGACCGCCATCGGCAACGCCAACCAGCGCCAGCGGGTGAGCAAGAGAAGGCTGGCGCAGATGATGTCGGCAATGCCGATGGCGCGCAGCACCGCCCGGGTTTTTTCCTCGGGCCACTTGATGTCGGTGTAGTTTGTGAAGGTGTTGTCGATAATTTCGAGGTAATCCTTGTAGTGCAGCACGTCCTTGATTCCGTGGCCGATAAAGGTGGCGCAGGAGGCGATCAATAATACCCACATGGCCGAACGCGCCCGTCCCGCGACCAGCAAAATCAAGGCCACCGGCGCGAGCCAGCGTACCGCTTGGGCCGCCGGGGCGACTTGGTAAAGCAGGGCGTTCGCGTCGGTGGCATAATTCAACCAACTGGTGACCGCGTTCAGCAAAAACCACAGCGCGATGACACTGAGCACCCAGTAAACCGGACGCGCCAGCACCATGCCGCCGAGTAACACGAGTCCGAAGCCGGCGATGTAGTCGACGGCCTGCGTCGGTTCCATGCCGACGCCGCTGCCGATCAGAAAACTGTTGATTGGCGTTGCACCAAATAAATGCATCCAGCCCAAGGCCACGCATTGGCAGGCAATCGCGATTTGCAACACGACCACCGAAACCCGGCCCAGTTTTCCAACACTCAACACTCGTCCGAGCTATGGTTCGCACCGGCACTTGTAAAGGCTGGGGTCAGCCGTTAGATTGTCTGCGTTAGATTGTCTGGACTTTATTTATTTTTAAAAACCATGGAACGCGACCTCAGCCTCGACGCTCTTCTCCGACCCTACGGAGAATACAGCTTCTTCGAAAATATCGAAGCGGTTGGGCCGGTCTTTGCCTGCAGCCCCGGTTCGTCGGGCGGATCCGAGGAGGACGGCAGTCGCTTCGACCCGACCATGGCCTGGCTACTCGCCGAAGCGTCGATGCTTGCCTACGCGCGCGACGAAGAACTGGTCCGTAAGGCTTGGGACTGCGTCGGCTGCACCGACCTGCATTTTTTCGACGGCAACGGCGCCCAAGGCTACATTGCGATCCGCGACGACGCGGTCATCCTCGTGTTCCGCGGCAGCGAACCGGACGATCTGCACGACATCCTTGCTGACATGAAGTTCATGCTCGTGGCACACGAGAAAACCGGCTTGGTGCATTATGGATTCATTCAGGCGTTGAACGATGTCTGGGACCAGCTCGCACCAATCTTCGAATCCGCCAAACCGCGTCCGGTCTGGGTGGCCGGCCACAGTCTCGGCGCGGCGCTGGCTTTGCTGGCCGGCGAACGGCTGGGCGACGCGCAAGCGGTCTACACCTATGGCGCGCCGCGCATCGGCACGCGCGGGTTCCGTGACCAGTATCCCTGTCCGGTCTTCCGAGTGGTCAACAACAACGACATCGTCACCATGATTCCGCCACCGGTGCTGTACCGCCACGTTGGCGAGGAATGGTTCATCGACCACGAGGGTCGGGTTCGGTGCGAGGAGGCGACCAGTATGCGCGAACGGATGGAAAGCCGTTTCCGCGGCCACATCAACCACGCCAGCGAGGTGGTAAAGCTCTGGCGCCAACGCGAATTTCTCAACGCCATTCCGAACTGCAACGTTACCGACCACGCCCCGGTGAACTATGTCCGGCCGCTGCGGGCCGCGATTGGCCGGTCGACGTTCCGAGTGGACCGTCTGCTCAAAGAGGCGGATGATTTTACGCCCGAAGAACGCGCAGACTTGGCGCGTCGATTGATGGAAACCAATCAGCAGCGGCTGGCATCGGACGCGTCCGGGGAATCGTCGGGCGATGCCTGAACGAGGCCGCAGTAGGAGTCGCCGACGGCGGCCAGCGCGCGAGCCGTCGGAGGACGCGGATGTTCCCGCGAGCCTCGAGGCCTTTCTCGAGTTTTCGGACATGCTGCGGCCGAACTTTTCGCGCAGCCTTGGTCGTTCGACGGTGTTGGACGCGGAGCCGATCCGGATCGATGGGGCTCCCTTGCCCCCGTTTCTGTTTGCGATTTATTCCCGCGTTCAAGGTACCCGCTTTGTCGCCGATGCAGAACCTGGCGAGATTGATGCGACCCTGCTCGACTTTCTGCCGGGTTACCGGCTGCTGCACCGCGACGAACTCACGGCCGCCGCTGCGGCCTGTCGCGCGCTCGGGATCGCCGGGGCGGCCGGCAGTCCCGAAGAAGACTTGGCCGCCGACGCGTGGTTCCCGTTTTTGACCAACCACAAGGACGACTATTTTTGTTGGGCCGGCGGGCGTATTTTCGAGATCAGCGACGAGGCCGGTCTGCCGGGTTTGGTTCACAAATCGCCCACGCGTTTTTATCAAACCATCTGCGCGTTCTACACCGAAGGCGTCTATTATTTAGATGACGACGGTTTTTTGGAATACGATTACGCGGAAGAAGAATACGTCGGGTTCGCTAACAATCCCGGTGTTCCGTATTGGATTTCGGGGTAAGTGATGAACGCGTGATTCCAAACTTCGCTCGTTGCACTGCTTTCGATGGCGGCTCTCTCTATTCCAATTTCTGGCCTGCTGGAAGCAGGCGTACCGACACCGCCTAGAAGACGGCGCTACCTATGGTTGTAGTTTAGGCCAACAAGCGTTGGTATAAATCCCACGTTTTCTTTGCCGTGTGCTGCCACTGGTATTGTTCGAGCCAGGCGGCATCTGGGGCGGAGCCCAGGGTGGCTTTGATTGCGCTTGTCCAGGCATCGACCTTAAACTCATTGACGACCGTCGCCGCCGAACCCAGCACCTCGGCGAGGGACCCGGCGGCCGAGGACACGACCGGGGTGCCGCAGGACATCGCTTCTAAGGGCGGAAAGCCGAAGCCTTCGTACTTGGACGGAAAGACGAAGGCCTCCGCGCCGGCGTAAAGCGCGGGCAGATCCTCGTCCGGCACGAACTCGAGATAGCGGATGCGCGGGTTGGCGGCGATGCGCTCGAGAATTGGTTCGCATTTCCAGCCCTGCATGCCGGCGAGCAGCAGGTCGCCGTCAAAATCGGACGCGGAAAGGGCCTCGAATACATCAAACAGAAACAGATGGTTTTTGCGCGGTTCGAGGGTGCCGAGATGGAGGAGATAGGGGCGTTCGATGTTGCGGCTGCGCTTGAACGCGGTCGTCTGTTCTGCGGTCGGCGCTTCGAACTCCAAGCCAAGATGGATCGGATGAACGCGCTCGCGCGGCACGTCGAGCAGTTCGGAGACTTCGTCGGCGATGGCGGCGGCATCGGTGATGATCGCGTCCGCGTCGCGCACCGTTTGGCGGATCTTCGCGTTCTGGTAGCGGAAATTTTTCTCCTCCATGGTCTCGGGAAACTTAAGAAAGGAGAGGTCGTGGATGGTCACCACGCTGGCGCCCCGGCGCAGCGGCGGCCGGACGAAGTTCGGGAAATGGTAGAGGTCGGCGGGTCCGGCGAAGCGGTCGAAGGCGGGCATGCCCAAGCGCTTCCACGATTGCTGCACCACCCGTCCCGGCAGCAGCCGACTCGCCGCGAACGTGGCCCCCTCAACCGGAAACGGCCGCCCCTTGCGTTTGAAGTCGAAGTGGAACAGCCGCAGTTCGTCACCGGACGCGGCCGCCAGTGGTCCGAGGTGTTGCACCAATTCGTGGGTGTACCGCCCGACGCCCGCGCGCTGCGCCACCGCCGACTGAATATCCACACAAATTCGCATGGCGCTTCATAGGCCTTTGGCCTGAAGATGGAAGGTGGAATATGGACGATGGCGGACACCGCGATCTTATGGAGACGCTTGATGCCAGCGAATGGGATGAATCCCGAACCAACGTCCGCCACCATCTCGTTCGTCCTCGATCGCCCCGGCTCGGGAGGCCCCTCGCCCTCCACGTTTTTGATTTGAACGAGCCAGGCCGGTGGATTTCGAACGAGAGATGCCGCGTTTTTCCGCGTTTTTCTGCGGTTCACTAAAGGTCAGCAAAGAATCCGCCTCAAAGGCTCCGATTTGGACGATGGCGGACACCGCGACTTATGGAGACGCTTGATGCCAAGCGAATGGGATGAACCCCGAACCAACGTCCGCCACCATTTCGGTCGTCCTCGATCGCCCCGGCTCGGGAGGCCCCTCGCCCTCCACGTTTTTGATGTTGAACGACCTAGGCCGGTGGACTTCGAACGAGAGATTCCGCGTTTTTCCGCGTTTTTCCGCGGTTCACTAAAGGTCAGCAAAGAATCCGCCTCAAAGGCTCCGAGTTGGACGATGCGGACCCCGCGATCTTATGGAGACGCTTGATGCCAAGCGAATGGGATGAACCCCGAACCAACGTCCGCCACCATCTCGGTCGTCCTCGATCGCCCCGGCTCGGGAGGCCCCTCGCCCTCCAGGATTTTGATGTTGAACGAGCCAGGCCGGTGGATTTCGAACGAGAGATTCCGCGTTTTTCCGCGTTTTTCCGCGGTTCAATAAAGGTCAGCAAAGAATCCGCCTCAAAGGCTCCGAGCTGGAAGATGCGAACCCCGCGATCTTCAACCCGTCAATCTTCCATCTTCGCGACCGCAGGTCGCCCGCCTTACTCGGACTCGTCGCGCTGAACGCTACAGAACTCAATATCGGACTGCAAAAACACCAAGTCGTTCAGTTGGAGGTGCAGCGGGGTCGGGTCGACTTTTTTCAAGTTGGGTTTGGCGAGCTTGAGCACGCCGCTGTATTCGCCTTTCACGGTGCGCAGTCCGAGGATCACAGTTTTGCCGATTGGCAGGCCCATTTTGCGTGCGAGTTCGAGTTTCTTGTTCTCGATATCCGCCTGGAAACTGTCGTAGCCGACCGTGTCGCCTTGGTCGAAAAACAGTTCTCCTTGAATCATGTCGTCGTTCGGTTCGTTCATGGAAACGTCATGCTAATTCCGCCGCTACACCCTGACAAGCAGAACTGATCGGCGCGGCGCAAATACTTGCTTTCAGCCTGCGGTTTAAGGCTGATGCGGAATAATTCCTTCTTCTGTTGGCGATCAGGATCAGGATCCAGAGAAAGGTTTCGGACACGGGCGTGCCATGTTGAAAAGGACTTTCCGGGGTAGACCGGTCGAACGTTTCTAACGACCGGAGTTCTGGGGTTCAGTCGTCCCTCGTTCACCGCCAGCGGGGCGTATTCGCCAGCCTAGAAGGCTGACGAGACGATACCGTCTGGAAGACGGTACTACTTCACTTTTGACGACGAGTTCCGTTAACCACTCGTGATTTCAGAAACGCCAACTGGTTTCGTCCGACCCTTCGCTCTCGCTGACCTTTTCACGGATGGACACGACGTTGGACCGCGGAAAAACGCGGAAAAACGCGGAATCTCTCGTCCGAAATTTCACGGCCAAGCCGCACAAATCTGACATTCCTTTGCCGCTCATTCTTTTGCCTCGGCGGAGCGGTCTAACCCTACAAACACCTGCGAAGGGGCGCATCCCGCACCCCGCATCTCGCAAGCCGTACCTACTTGGCCTGCGCCAAACCCGCCGCGCCGGTGATCACCGCATCGTCGCCCAACTTGGCGGCGACGACGTCAAAACTGTCGCGATAGGGTTTCATCGTATTGCGGTTTACCGTATCGCGAACTTCGTCGAGGATCAGTTTGGGCATGGCTTCAACCATGCCGCCACCGAGCACGATCTTGTCCGGGCCGAGCAGATTGACCGCGCCGGCGAGGCCGATGCCGAGCCATTTGGCGGCGCGTAGGATGATGCGTTCGACCGCTTCATCTTTGGCGGCGGACGCGGCCAGGGCACCGCTTTTCATTTTGGAAATTTCACTGCCGCTGATCGCGTCGAGCGTCGGTGCGTTGCCGCGAATGACTTCGACCGCGCAGTCGCGCGAGATGGCCAGGCGGCTGGTCATGGTTTCGAGGCAGCCGGTTTCGCCGCAGCCGCAGCGCGGGCCGGAGGGCATGACCTGAACGTGGCCCAGTTCCATGCACGACAAGCGGGCGCCCACGTAGATTTCGCCGCGCACCACGAGTCCGCCGCCGAGTCCGGTGCCCGGAAACGCGCCGAGCAAGACCTTTGACCCCTTGCCAGCGCCGGCGAGGTATTCGCCGTAAACGCCGAGATCGACATCGTTGCCGGCGGCGACCGGGCAATCGAAGCGCTTCTTCAATGCTTTGCGTAACGGTACGTTTTTCCAACCGAGATTGCCGGCTTCCTCGAGCACGCCTTTTTCCATATCGACCGGGCCCGGGGCGCCGATGCCGATGCCGGCAAGATCGTTGTGTTTCACGCCTTCTTGGTTGAGCAAGTCCTCAATTAACTCTTCGATCCGCTTCAGGCCGTCTTTGCCGTTGATCGAACCATCGCCGGAGTCGGGGCGGGTTTTGCGTTTGATTTGCGCGAGTTTGTTGAGCTTTTTGTCGAACAGCGCGGCGAGCATCTTGGTGCCGCCAAGGTCGAAGCCGATAGTGTACTGTGCCATGATAGGGTCCTGCTTGAACCCGCACTCAAAAATGGTGGCGGGCGGTGTTTATGCCTCGAGGTCTTCGAGGATGTTCATGAGATGGGGCAGTAGCTGCTTTTTGCGGCTGACCACGCCGTTGAGTTCGAACAAGTTCGGCTCTTCGCGCGGATAGTCAATACCGGCAATCACACGCGGTTCGCCGGTCACCAGCAAGTGGCTGCAATGGCGGGTGATGTCGGTGATCAGGAGGCAGGAGAAATGCAGTTCGTTGATTTCGCGATGGGCCTCGAGCGAGTTGAGCAGCTCTTCCTTGCGATCCCAGAACCGGTCCATGCCGAGTTCTTCAACCTGCGAGACGGAGATGTCGATGCCTTGTTCGCTGTATGATTTGCAGTCGGACTGGATCACCTCGGCGGCCTTCATGGTGGCCAGCACCGAACCCGCCTCGAAGAACTCCTTGGCGTACTCTTTGAAGTCGATCCCGGCGTAGGGCTCGAGCCAGGCCAGTAGATCGCGGTCGACGTCGGTGGTGGTCGGAGAAGTCAGGAGAAGCGTGTCGGCGATGATGCCGGACGCGAGCACGATGGCCTCGCCCGAACTCGGCACGACCGCGCGTTCGCGGAACATACGGGTGACAATCGTGCAAGTCGAACCGAGTGGTTCGTTGATGAAGCGGATCGGTTCGCGCGAGATCAGTCCGCCGCCGAGACGGTGGTGGTCGATCACTTCGAGGATGTCGGCTTCGCGCGCGCCGTGCACGGCCTGGGTGTATTCGTTGTGGTCGACCATGATCAAGCGTTGCTGTTTCGGGTTCACCAGATCGGACTTGCTGAACACGCCGATCATTTTCTGGTCACTGTCGAGCACCGGAAACAGATCCTGCTTGGTGCGTTTCACCGCCTCGCGGATCTCGACCAAACTCGCGTTCTCGTTGAACGCCAAATACTCGGACTCGACCGCGCCGGAGATCAGACGGGCACTCTTGATCAGCATCGCCGACATGGCCGTGTCGTGCGGGCTGCCGATCACCGCGACTTTGTTTTTGACCGCTTCCGCGAGCAGTTCGTCGCGCATTTTGAAACCGCCGGTGATGACGATGCAGCGCACCCCGTATTCGATCGCGGGGCGGTGGATGGTCGGCCGGTCGCCGGAGATCAGGATGACTTGGTCGGGTGGAAAGCGGTGCAGGCGTTCGGTGAAGCCGGCGGCGCTCATGGCGCCGATCATCATCACCAGATGTTCGTCGGTGTTGTGTTCGACGTCGTTCTGGTAAACGCCGCCGAGCACGCTGCGAACGCGTCCGAGGCTGGTCTCCACCTGCCGGGTGCCGCCGAGGTCCTCTTGTTGCGGCAGGATGAGCTGCACCAGGTTGAGCAGCGGCAGCATGCCGACCACGCAGTCGCTGGCGTCGAGCACCGGGATCGTTTTCAGCCGGTGTTGCTGCATGCGTCGGTAGACTTCGAGAAAGGGTTCGTTTTCGCGGGCGTAGAGGACGTTGCGGCGGCACAGCGTGGCGGCGGAGGGGCTGACGTCCATCAGCAGGCGCGGCGGCTTGATGCCTGCCTTATCGAGCACGAACTCGGTCCGGACGTTGACCGTGCCGCAGCACGCCGCTTCCGCGTCGGGGTGGGTGGTGCGCTTGAGCAGCGCTGCATAGCCGAGCGCCGAACAAATCGCGTCCGTGTCGGGGTTGGTGTGACCGATGACATATAGTGGCATGGCGCGTCCTTAAGGCTTTTGCGAAGGATGGCAAAGCTTGAGTTCGGCCTTTTGGGGTTTCAGCCATCCGAGATCAGTAATCAGTCCCCAGTGTTCAGTGGATGCGACCTTCGGCCATTGGAGAACATGAGTTTTGTAATTGCTTAGATCCTTGCTTTGTCGATTCGTGACTAAATGAGTCAAACTTTTCCAATTCCCAGACGCGGGCCTGATGATGCGTTCGCCCAACAATGCAGGGAGCGTATGGCCTCGGAGCCACGAGGTCGTTCCGCCCGGACCGAAAGTGAAGGGTTTCTTCAAAGGACAGGCCGGTCGGTATCACAAAGGCTTAGCTCCCCCCGGGTTCCGCTCGTACCTCGCTCCACCCGCGGCTACTTTCTTGCCACCACTCCGTGGTTCGTCGTAGAGGGTTCGTCGTAAAGGCTTCGGCGGTCGAAATTTTAAATATCTTTGGTTAGGTTTCTTCGTGATTCAGTCCAATCGGCTCGGGAGGCCCCTCGCCCTCCAGGATTCAGTCCAATCGGCTCGGGAGGCCCCTCGCCCTCCAGGATTCAGTCCAATCGGCTCGGGAGGCCCCTCGCCCTCCAGGATTTAGTCCAATCGGCTCGGGAGGCCCCTCGCCCTCCAGGATTTAGTCCAATCGGCTCGGGAGGCCCCTCGCCCTCCAGAATTTAGTCCAATCGGCTCGGGAGGCCCCTCGCCCTCCAGGATTTAGTCCAATCGGCTCGGGAGGCCCCTTGCCCTCCAGGATTCAGTCCAATCGGCTCGGGAGGCCCCTCGCCCTCCAGGATGGGCGTTATGAAATTTGAAATTCGAAATTCGAGATTTGAAATTCCTTCCATGGCCATGGCTTCAGAACGCGTGTGACCGAAATGAATTTCGTCACGACGAACGCGGACTGAAGTCCACGTTACCTGTCTGGTCCACAGCTTCAGACCGGTGCGGCCCAGCATGAATTTGAAATTTGAAATTCGAGATTTGAAATTCCTTGGGCCTTAAGCGCGGAACCGGAACCGGCGGAATTTGCTGCGGCTGATCAGCACGAATTCATTGGGTTTTTCAGTAGCGCAGCAGCGGGCACCATGGAAGTCGGCGGCACTGAGATCCAATTTATGCAGACGCTTGAACATCCCATTGCGGGTACTGAAAATCCAGGTGTGGCCGTCGTATTCGGCGATCGCATGTTCTGGCAGCAAGCAATACACATCTCCGGCGACGCGATGTATCGTGGGTCGTCCGGGTCTGAGGAAGCGAGCGCCGTTCGCGGTATTGCAAATCACCATGTTGCCTTGCACCAACACGTTGCTGAGCTCTCGGACGCCGTTGCCGAGTTCCTGTGTCGGATCGGGTGAAATCACTTGGCAGAATTCGCCGACGCGCACCACGACGTTTTCTCGGTTCAACCCGCCGGCAAACACTTCGCAATCTCCGACCGCCGACCGGTCCAGGGGCGCGCTACGGACCAGCGCGCCGTTGGCATCGTAGAACCGGAGATCGAGCCCGTCCGGTCCCTCGACCACCGCCGCGATCAAGTGCTGTCCGGTCACCGCCATGCCGAGGGTGCCTTGGGGCAACCAGTCCGGACTCTCGAACGAGAACACGCGGTTGGCGAGGCGCGTCGTCGAATAGCCAAATCCCATCGGGCCGACCGTCGCGCCGATGAAGCGGATCTGGCGGGTGCCGCCCGGGTCGGCCGCGAACAAAACGCGTTCCGGCTCTTGCTTCTCGACGGCCGCGCTGAACACCTCGGCCTGACCGCGGCGGTTCCAAATCTGGATGGTCACTCGGCCTTTACCGCGGGGTGCCCAGATGCTGACAAAGCAGGATCCGTAGCGGATGATCGGCACCCCGTCCGGCAAGGCCGGTTTGAAATCGACCGAGACGATCTCCTCGAAGTCGCGGATCCGCTTGGGCGCGTCCGGGGGCTTGATGTTGATGTCGTAGAAACGTTGCAGGTCACGCGGCAGTAATTTGTCGCCGGGCGCGAACGCTTGCAACAACTGACCAAGCTGGGTTTTGTTATCGTGGGTGAGGGTTTCGCTGATGATCGCGCGACCGGTCTGGCGGGCTTGCTCGCGCACCGTCTGGTCGGGGTACTTGTCGTACAGTTTGACCAAACTCGGTAGGGGCACGTCGTCGCGGTGGCGCAGTTTGGACAGGGTCTCAGCGGCGCGTTCGTGATCACCGGTTTCGCCGAGCAAGCGGAAATAAAAATCGAGGCACGCCGGCTTGCCGGGAAAGCGCGCGAGTTCGTCGAGCGCTTCGCCGGTTTCGCCGAGGTGGTGGTGCAGAATTTTCGCTGCTTTGAGCGGACGGCCGCCATTGCGGTGAATCAGCATGGCGGTGTGATACGCCTCTTCGGCGCCGGCCTCCATGCCGATGCGGCGGAACAGGGCCCCGGCCTTTTCATGCTCTTTGTGTTCGAGATATAGGTCGGCCGCCTCTTCGAGGTAACCGCCGCGTTCGAGACAGGCGGCCGCCTTTTTATATTGACCAAGTCGGGAGTGGATTTGCGCGGCGTCACGGAACAGTTTGCCTTGCTCAAGCGCGTTGGCGGCCGCGTGCAAGTCGTTGAGCAGCTCGCCGAAGATGTAGGCGGCGCGGCCGAAGCGACCGAGTTCGAGTTCGCGGTTGGCGGCTTCGAGATAGGCGGCACGGAGGCGTTCTTGCAGGTTGGCTCCGACCGAAAAGAACGAGGCCGAACCCGACCGGTCGCCCGCGCCGAACAGGTTGCCGAGGTTGAACTTGATCGGACCGCGGTCGCCCAGGCGCGCGCCCGAACCCGCCGAGCGCCCGCCGCGTCCGCGGAACAGTCCGCCGATCGGTAAGGCGTGCCGCAGGCCTTTGTCCGGATTGGTTTTGATCAGGTCGAGCAGTCGCTTGATCTCGCGGTCGTGCTTGCCAGACGAGCCCGAACCACTGAGATCCGGGGCGCTATCCTTTCCGCCCAGCATGCGGCGAAAGAACGAACCCTGTTTGCCGCCCTCGTCGCCGAGACCTTCTCCGGAGTCGTCGTCTTGCATGAATCGCTCCAGCCCCGAACGCGGTTGTTCCAGCGGCAGGACCGCGACCACGCGTTCAAGCCGGTCGGCGAACGACACCCCCGGTTGGGCTTCGGACCACGTCGAGGCCACGACCGCGTCCGCGCCGGATGGCGTTCGCGGCGGACCGATCGCCAGCAAGTCCGACGGCCGTAGCGTGTCGCGATCTTCAAAACGAATCAGGCCGAGTCCCGGATGGAACAGCCAGCGTTCGGGGCCTGCCGGAAACAGGCGTTCTCGTTCCTCCGCCGTTAATGCGGGGAGCAGTTCCGCGTCGGCTGGCAGGAAAAGGTTGCCGAGTCGCCGGAACGGGACGCCATCGACGGGCCGCGTTCGCGCCTCCGTGGACGAACCGGGTAGGGGCACCAGCAAGCCGGCGCACTGCGGGTCGGAGCGGGACAGCGGCAGGGGGTAAAGTGGGGTATCATTGTCGAGTCCGAGTTCGGCGAGCAGCGCACACCAGCGCGCAACATCGGAACCCGGCAACAGCAAGGCGCGGGTCGGCCCCAGCGGACGCGCGCCTCGGCGCAACCGAAGCGGCAGCGTCAGGGGTAATGAAAGGCCGGTCGGCGAACTCATGTGCGTACGCTCCGCGCGAAGCTCGCGATTGCCGCCATCACATCGGTCGAATCGCCTTTGGCCTGGTCGACCTGCAAGTCGCTGCCGACCAACACGCCGTCCGAGGTCCACGCGGCACATTGCACCTCGAGCGAAATCGTCACGCTTTCAGCCGCGGCATCATGGGAGCGCAAATGCAGCAGTCCACGATGGTCGATCCAGACACGACTGCCGCAGTCGAAGGTCGCCACCCGCAGTTTGGTGCCCCACACCGGCGGTGTCTCGGCTCGGCCGAACTCACGGAAGACCGAACGGTCCATACGCAGCGCCATGCCTTCCCATTCGAGTGTTCCGTCGCGGCGCCGTTTGAGGGCGTAAAAGTTTTCTTTTCGTTCGAGAACCACGCGCCGATCCCAGATGCCGACCGAGGTGCAGTTGACACTGATGGTGTTCTGGCCCAGCGGGCTCAATCGCTTTCGGAGATTCCAATCCAGAGGTTCGAGTTTGAGCGTCATCGCTTCCAAATCGATGCACTGGCCCAGGCCAAAATAGAGCCCGCATTTGGAGAAACCAAAACCATCTTGAAATCGTCTTCCATCCAGTCCTCCATCCTGTGCGTTCGGAAATACCGCACAGTTCTTGGACTCGCCCACTTTCCTCACGGTGGTCATAGCCGGGGAGAGCATGAAAAACTCTCCATCGCTGGGTCGGCGTAGCAGCGTACCGCCAGCGTCAATCTCTGCTTTCACGTCCAACTGTTCCCAGTCCGGTTCCCCACCGGCTTTGCTGCGCAGAACCCAGCCTCGTGGCGTGAAGCCCCATTGGTTCAATGTGCCTTGCGAAGAATGCCACTCTCCTTCACCGGTCTTCGTGCCATCCACGTCCCAAGTTTCCATTCGGTTCGTTTTGGGAAAAAACAGGTGCCACTTGCCACGGTGGATCACCGCGTGACTTAGCTTGCCCGAACTCTGCTGATCCTTCCCTGAAAACCCACCGTCTTCCCTCTGCTGAACAAAGTGCAACCTCCGACCTTGATTGACCAAGGCAACCCAGCCCGCTCCGCCTTCGCCATTCCAAAACGGGCCAAAAGTCTTATTCCCGCGCGTGATGAAACGAAGCGACTGCGGAAGCTTTGTGTGTTCCGGGAAGTTCGGATCCGCAGCCCCCGGAATATGTACGACTTCCCCATGTTTGGTGATGCCCAGAGCTCCTCGCCTCGGGCAAAAGCAGAGGTTCTCGAGAGAGAGTTTGAAGTACTTATTGGGCAAGCGGATCGGACTCGGTCCAAGCCGGAAGTAGTCCGGGAAGCGGTCGCTGAGCAGAGTCGGATCGACAATGTTTTCGTTCGGCGCGATGACCGACAAATCGAGCTGACCGGACTGGAGCATTTTGCGGCTGCGTTCGCCAATGTGCCACAGGCAGAAGCGGCCGGCGCGGTGCACCGTCGCGATGTAGACGGTGTGTTCGGGTGGGACGTCGACCGCGGCTAGAAAGTCGGGGTCCTCAAAAATTTCTTCGTTCGTCACCAGCAAGGTCTCGGTCGCGGGTTCGCGATTGGAACCCACCGGTGGTTCGATCAACGAACCCAGTCCACCGCTCGGCAAGTGCGCGAAATCGAGATGGGCGAGATGCGCCTTCAGTCCCTCCGCCGAACCAAGGTCGACCGCTTCAAGATCGTCATCGTCGGTATGAAAAAATACCATCTCGCGGCCACGCCGGGCGGTGTTCTCGCGCGTGCCCGAACGCAGCACCACCGCCAGCCCCACCGCCAGCGCAAACACGCGCGGCACGCCCCACATGCGCACCGTGCTGTCGAGCAACACCTGACACGTTTCCGGACGCGGTACCGGCGGCGATTCGCGACGCAGATACAACGCCTCACGCATCGCGATGCGGCTCATCAGCACGTCGTCGTCATGGGCCAGTTCGCTAAGTAGCAGCCGGTCGATTTGCCCTTTGTTGGTGATATCGGAAAAGCCGCCGAGCGGCAGGTCTTGCGGATCGCTGACCGACTTCGGTAGGTGCACCAAGCCGAGCAGCTTGCGCGTCAGTTTGGCAATACCGGCCAGCGTCGGATCTTCGTCGAGCTGACCCATTATGCTCGCGACGCGGTCGGCCAGTTCGATCGGCTCGGCGGCGACCGGCGCTTCTACCAGACCGGTCTCGGCTAGGTGTTCGAGTTCTTCCGGCGACTTGGCGCGCAGTTCGGCGAGGCCGGCGAACAGTCCACCGACCTCGGTCAAGGCCTGTTCGCGGTCCGACCAATGCGGCGAACGCGGCGGTGCCATCGGCACGAGCAGGCGGTCGATCATTTCTGATCCCTGGTGGTGATCCAGCACCCGCTCCACCGTCTCGAACGGAATCCTGATGTTTAAATCCGTCGCCAGCGGATCAAGGACGATCTCCTCAAGATAGGCCACCACGAGAGGAAAGCGAGGCAGACCACCGTTCCCGTACAAATTGAGATCGCTCAGTATTTTCCGCAGCAGGAGGCGGTGCGCGATGGTTTTGCTGCCGTCGCTGCGTTCGATGAAGTCACCGCTGTCGTCCCATTGCCAGCTCGCGTTCGAGGGCGGATCGAAGTAGCGGCGGCGTATTTCTTCAGTCGCCATCGATTTCCCCTCCGGCCAGCTCCACGTGCTGACAGCTCAGCCGCACCGCGCTGCGCGACGCGTTCATCCAATCGCCGGGGAGGACCTTCTCCCAGGTTCCGTCTTCGTCAAACAAGGCCATCTGGCCCGCCGTCAGGCCGCACACCCGAACGAGGACCGAGGCGTGCATGCGTGGTGACCAATCCCAGCCACAGGGTCGCGCCACGGCCTGGTTCGCGTGCGAGTCGAGGTTGTAGCTGCGCCGGGCGGCCAGTGGCAATTGGGTCGGTTCGCGCACGTTTCGAATCAAGACCTCGCCGTTCGGGTTCATGGCAAATTGGAACGCGGCCAGCTCCTTGGTCGACACGCCTTCGACGAACTGGCGCAAGACGTTCACGTCGCAACGCAGCAGCTCCGGCGCCGTCCAGAGTTCACCGCGAACCAAATGCAAACCCACCGGCGGATCGACCACCTGGCCGGGCAACAGACTGGCGGGCGCGTTCACCCGGATCGCCTCGGCCAGCGGGATCCACACCGCGTCGGCGGGCAAGCGTCCGCTCGGCACCCGTTTGCCCAGTGGCACCAAGCCGCCGTTTGGTTGCAATGCGGCGAGTTCGAGGTGGGGGAACGAACGCAATATCTCACCGCCGCGTAGCCACAAGTCGCCGGACTCTGAACCCGTCTTCATGACCTCGACCCCAGCCGTGGTGCGCAGCGCTGCCAGTCGTTCGAGATCGCTCGAACGGATACGGGCGGCGAGTTGGGAGTGGTCAGTCATCGGGTTTGGAGTGCGCCCTGCGGCGTTTTTTAGTGATCAGTGGGCGCCCTGCGGGCTTTTGTAAGTGATCAGTGATCAGGGGCCCTTCGGGCTTTTTTAGTGGTTGAGTGTTGGCGGCCCTTCGGGCCTTTGTTGATTTCAAATTTCGAATTTCAAATTTCAAACCCTGGAGGGCGAGGGGCCTCCCGAGCCGATTGCGTTTCATCCACGTCGATCCTTCCGGGACTGGGGTTCGGGTCTCAATTTTATTGTCAGTGCTCATTTCAAATCTCGGTTGTTTCAACTGGTCAACACCTGGAGGGCGAGGGGCCTCCCGAGCCGATAGCGATTCATCCACGTCGACCATTCCGGGACGGGGGTTCGGGTCTCAATTTTTTTGTCAGTGCTCATTTCAAATCTCGGTTGTTTCGGCCTTGCTGATTTAAAATTTCAAATTTCAAACCGTGGACGTTCACACACGCGCCTGCAATTCGTCGACGCGCTGCGCAATAAACTGGCGTTGCTCTGGGTTCGCGATCCATTGCAAGTCGGTTTGAATGGCCTGGAGTTGCAACGGATCGACGTCGGCCTCGGACCCGAGCGACTCAACCGCCTGCAACAGGCGTTCGGGATCGACGCGGCGTTCGGTGCGGGCGTTGGGATGGGCGGTGGTGGTGTCGATGTCGTGTAGCGCCTCGGTGACCAATCGGTCGAGGAGTTCGACTTCTTCCTCGGCTTCCCAGATGTAGCGCAGGATCCACAGGTCGGAGGGCAGCACGTCGCGGCGACCGCAGAGCAGGGCGCTGGCGGCCATCAGTCCTTGCAGCTTCACCGCGCGCCGGTCGGAGATGTCGATGCCGGCGTGGCGCAGGCGCAGCACGAGTTCGAGATAGGCCTCGCGAACCGGCGCGAGGTTGGCGCGCGGGATCAAGGCGCTGAGCGCACGGACTTCCTCAACCGTCACCGTCGCGATGGGATCGGCGCGGCCGCCTTCGAGATTCCAACCGGCGTCGAGCACGCGTCCGAGATCTTCCTCGGGCACGCCCTCGCATTGCACTCGCAGCAAAAAGCGGTCGAACAACGCGCGCAGCGCCTCGTCCTCCGGCAGGTGGTTGCTCGCCCCGACGATCATCAGCGTCGGGATCCGGATGCTTTCGCGGCCGCGGCGAAACACGCGTTCGTTGAGCACCGTGAGCAGGCTATTTAAGATGGCCGAGTTGGCATTGAGTAGCTCGTCGAGAAACGCCAGCGAAGCTTCGGGCAGCATCCCTTCGGTGTTGGTGACCAGCACGCCCTCGCGCAGTTTGGTGATGTCGAACGGCCCGAAAATCTCGTTGGGTTCGGTAAAGCGGGTGAGCAAATACTCGAAGCTGCGGCCTTCGAGGCGGCGGCACAGATCGTTGACCAGCGCGCTTTTGGCGGTGCCGGGCGGTCCGAGCAGAAACAGGTTTTCGTTGGCGACCAGCGACACGCCCAGCAAGTCGATGATTTCATCTTTGCCGACGAAGGCCTGCTTCATCGGGTTGAGAACATCTTCGACAAGCCGGCGCGCGGTCTCGAACGCGGGTGGGGTCGGGGAGGGCATGGCAGTGGTCAGTAGTTAGTAGCCGGTAGGTAGGAGCAAGGGGGGCGGCCTTCGGCCTTGGGATTAGTAATCAGTGATCAGTAATCAGTTGTGAGTGGCGGCCTTCGGCCTTTGGGAGTGGGACGGCCTTCGGCCTTTGGGACGGCCTTCGGCCTTTGGGACGGCCTTCGGCCTTTGGGAGTGATCAGTAATCAGTAATCAGTTGTCAGTGGGTAACGGCCTTTGGCCTGTGGAGTGGGACGGCCTTCGGCCTTGGGGAGTGGGACGGCCTTCGGCCTTTGGGAGTGGGACGGCCTTCGGCCTTTGGGAGTGATCAGTAATCAGTGACAAGTAATCAGTGGGTAACGGCCTTCGGCCTCGGGAGTGGGACGGCCTTCGGCTTGGTAGGGATTTCTTAGTTTAAATTTCAAGGGGGGCTTTGGGGTTGTGCGAAGGATGGGACGGGAACCAGCCAGGGGCGTTCGACCGGATCGTTCGGAGAAGGTTGGGCGGGGTCGCGGTCGGTTAGCACGGCGGCGATGAACGGATCGGCTGGCCAGTTTTTTAGCGACCAGGCGGCGAGTAATCTGGCGAGAGCGTGGCTCAGTACATCGTCTTCGGACACGGCGCAGGCGCGGTGGAGCAGGTTGGGTAAAAAGCGGAAGGCCAAATCGGCGGACCAGGCTCGAACGGGGTCCGGCGGGTTCGGCGCGGGCGCATTCATCATGGCCTGCACATCGCCCTCTTCGATGTCGCGGAACAACAGACAGCGCGCGCCCTCGACCAGTCGGGTCGCCGCCCAGGCGGCGGTGGCGATGTCAACCCGTGGATGCAAGGACGGCGAACCGGGCGCCTCCAACTCGCGTTCGGAGGCGATCTCCCACATGGCGCGTTCCAGTTCGCCCGGTTCGACGACACGCGGCACCGCCAGCGACCCCGTCTGGTGTAGCTGCAACATGATTTCTGCGATTGAACGCACCTCCATGGTGGCTTTGTCGCATAGCAGAGGAGCCGTCACAAATCTAATCTAGCAGCTTGTCGACCTTTCGTTTCTCGTCCGCTCTGCGGAGGCAAAAGAATGGTTGGCAGCACCCTTACGTGGGTACAACAATCGGTTTGGGATTCTCCAAAACTCCGCTCATCACCAAGGTGGAGTGACGAGTGATGAATGACGAATGACGAATGTTGAGTTTGAGAGTTTGAGTGGTGAAGCTCGGACAACAGTCAAAACTCAACCTTCAGAACGCATCATTCGGTTCTCGAACCATGCAACCGTGAAAAGCCCGGGTGGGCGCTTCCTCCCCTCAAAGGCTCGCTAGCCGTGACCGGACTCATTCCTTTGCCACACATTCCTTTGCCTCCGCGAAGCGGCTAAGCTTGGGGGTCGGGAAAGGCAACAAACCACTTGCACGCGCCCGCAGAATCCACGACCCTCCCCCCATGCAGCAGCACGCCAATTTAAACCGACGCGACATGCTCCGAACCTGCGCCACCGGCTTCGGACACCTCGCGCTGCTCGGGATGCTCGGACGCAACGCCAGCGCCGCCAAAGACACCCCAACCGCCGCGTCGCCCTTGGCGCATCGCCTGCCTGCCACTCACCACGCCGCTAAGGCCAAGCGGGTAATCTTTTTGTTCATGCACGGCGGGCCGTCGCACGTGGACACCTTCGACTACAAACCCAAGCTGTTCGAAGACGACGGCAAGCCGCTGCCCTTCGACAAACCCCGCATCCAGTTCGCCCAGACCAGCAATCTGTTTCGACCGCGCTGGGATTTTAAGCCGCACGGCGCCTGCGGGCACATGATCAGCGAATTGTTTCCGCATACCGCCACCCACGCCGACGAACTCTGCCTCGTGCGTTCGGTGCATGGTACCAACGAAGCGCACGGCGGGGCACTGCTCAAACTGCACACCGGTTCGGACTCGCTGGTGCGCCCGAGCATGGGCAGTTGGATCACCTACGGACTCGGCACCGAGTCGCAAAACCTACCCGGCTTCATCACCATGGGCCCGACGCTCGGCCATGGCGGGTCCGGTAACTGGTCCTCGTCCTTCCTGCCCGCGTCCAACCAGGGCACCCGCATTGGCAGCACGCGCCAGCCGATTGCAGAGTCCAACATTCCCTTTCTCGAACCGATCCAATCCGACGCCGCAAAGCAGCGCCGCCAGATCGATCTCGTGCAGGCAATGAACCGGCAACACATGGCTTCCCGAACCGACCCAATTCTCGAGGCGCGCATTCGCTCGTTCGAACTGGCCTACAATATGCAGATGGAAGCGCCCGAGGTCATGGACCTCTCCGGCGAGAGCAAGGCGACCAAAGAACTGTACGGCATAAACAATCCCACCACCGATAACTTCGCCCGTCAGTGCCTCCTCGCACGCCGCTTTGTCGAACGCGGCGTGCGCTTCGTTCAATGCACGCAAGGCTACTGGGATCAACACAGCAATCTCGAGCAGGAGCACGCCTCGCTCGCCGAAAAATGCGACCAACCGATCGCCGGTCTGCTGGGCGACTTGAAAGGCCGTGGCTTACTCGACGAGACCCTGGTGATCTGGGGCGGCGAGTTCGGCCGCACGCCCACCCTCCAAGGCAAGAGCGGACGCGACCACCACCCGCACGCCTTCACCATGTGGATGGCCGGCGGCGGTGTTCGCGGCGGCATGAGCTACGGCGAAACCGACGAATACGGATTCTACTGCGTGAAGAACAAGGTTCACGTTCACGACTTGCACGCCACCATTCTCCATCTGCTCGGCCTCGACCACGAACGCCTCACCTACGCCTACGGCGGCCGCGATTTCCGGCTGACCGATGTGTACGGCGATGTGGTTCACGACATCATAAGTTAGTAGCTGGTAGTCGGTCGTTAGTAGCTGGTGGGGAATGGGTCAGAGCTGTCAGAGCTACAGACATCTTGCGGCTAAAGTCCGCTGACCAAACACGAGGGAAAGCCCGCGCTACATTCGAGGTGGGCGCTGGCGCTACGTGGCATAGATCCTTGCTTTGTTGATACTGAAACACGACCGGGACAAAACCGGGCATAGCCGCGTTACAGTTGTCGCAGGTGGCACCGTCTCTCCGAGCGGTGTCGGGCCGCCTCTCTCCAGAGAGGTCGGCGCTGGTTATGGTGGTCGTTCGCCATCGAAACCGGAGTCGGGAGGCACATGTCTCTCCAGATTTTTGAATTTCTGCCTCAAAGAGCATGACAATCGAGCCGCCATGGTTCGTCGTAGAGAGTTTGGTTTCGGTTCGGACCTTCGAAATTTCAAAGATCTTTGGTTCGGTTTCAACCTGTGTTTGCCCGGCAGGTTTCAACCCGCCGATTTTGAACGTCAGTCACACAGGAAAAGTCCGGTGGTGGCCGCAACCTGCGTCGCCATTCCCGCCCAAGACCACGTCTGATTGGCTTGCATTGCCCGCAAATTTTCCAAGGCTGGCCGCATGATGATCACTCCTCCCTTTCCCCGACTTCTCCTGCTGTTTCTGTCCGGCTTCCTTCTGTCCCATCTCGCCGCGATCACCTCAGCCGCCGCCGAACACGCGGGCACGCGTCCGAACATCGTGTTTATGATGTCCGATGACATGGGCTGGGCTCAGCCTGGCTACAACGGCAGCAAAAAGGGGCTCACGCCGAACATGGACGCGTTCGCGGATGAGAGCATGCGCCTCGACAGCTTCTACACCCACTCGGTTTGCGCGCCGACGCGTTCGGCCTTTCTCACCGGCCGCTATTCCTTTCGCACCTGGAGCGATTGGCGTTCCGAGGACTTCGGCAAACCCTCTTATCTAGCAAAGTTAGGCCTGACCCTCGCGCATACGCCTGACGGCACACCGACCCGCCGCATTCACGCCCTCGACAGCGACGAACGCACCATCGCCGAAGCACTAAAAGACGCCGGCTACTTCACCTCGCTGGTCGGCAAGTGGCACCTCGGCGAGTGGCTGCCTGAACACCTGCCCATGGGGCAAGGCTTCATGCATCAGTATGGCCATTACGGTTGGGGCATCGGCTACTATTCCAAAATGATCGTGCACAATGCCCCGGCGCGGTTCGCCGTGTACGACTGGCACCGCAACCAGAAGCCGATCCAAGAAAAAGGTTACGCCACCGAGCTGTTCGCCAACGAGGCGGTCCGCGTGATCGAAAAACAAACGAAGGAGAAACCCTTCTTCATGTACGTCGCGTTCAACGCGGTCCATGGGCCGCTCGATGTTCCCGAAGGCAAGGAAGACATGGATCCGCGCGAGGCGATGCTGCAAAGCCTCGACCAAGCCATTGGCGACATCCTCAAAGCCATCGATGCGCAGGGCTTCCGCGACAACACGCTCGTCATCGTCACCAACGACAACGGCCCCGTGCTCGAAGCCATGAGCAAGCCATACCGCGGCACCAAAAACACCACCTTCGAGGGCGGCGTCAAACAACCCTGCCTGATCCGTTGGCCTGGCCACACCAAAGCGAAATCGCGCAACGACGGCATGATGTTCATCACCGATTTCTACCGCACCTTCATCGAACTCGCCGGCGCCGAGAAGGAACAGGCCCGACCCGTCGACGCCTTTGACATGACCGCGATGTTGTTCGACGGCGCAAAAAGTCCGCGCAACGAAATCATCTACGATGTTAAAGGCAGCGTCCGCTTGCCGACGATTCGCAGCGGTAATTATAAGCTGATGGGCGACATGCTGTTCGACGTGGTTCGCGATCCCGGCGAGAAAACCGACATCGCCAAGGACAACCCAGACGTGGTCGCTCGGCTCAAGGCCCGCGTCGACGCGGTCGGCGACGAACGCCCGCCGCTCGGCGACAAGCCCCTGCTGATGGAGCCGCCGCAACCAACGGTCTACGGCATCAACGAAAACAAAAACCCGCCGGCATGGCTCATCAGAGCGGTCAGCGAAGTTCGCGCGACCCAGCAGCAAAGGTGGGCTGCGGGCGAAACACCGTGGCCGAAGGCCCCCAAAGGTGCCATCGCGAGTAAGATGGACGGGCTTGCGGATGAGAAGGCGAAGCCAAAAAAGTAATCCGTTGGCCTGCGGACTTGATCCCAAGCGAATGGGACGCCCCGAACCAAAGTCTGCTGCCTTCGCGGTCGCACTCAACCGAACCGGCTCGGGAGGCTCCTCGCCCTCCAAGGTTTTTGATGTTGAACGATCCAGAAATATTAAATTGACGCGCCACTAGTTCTCTTCTTCTTCGTCCGGCCAGCCGTCGGTTTTCTGCTCCTGCAACACCCCATCCCGAACGTATAACAAAAGCACCTCGGTCTCCGGACGAGCCGCCGCATGCGCGAACGCGCGTTCGCGGCCCATGACCACATACGCGGTCGCGAGCGCGTCGGCTTCGATGCAGCTAGGCGCGAGCACACTGACACCGCGCAGGGTGTTCGACACGGACGCGCCGGTGGCCGGATCGATGATATGTTTGCCTTGATAGGCGGTGCCGGAGGTGGCCACGGCGATGTCGGGAATTCGATAATAGCCGTACAAGCCGCCGCCGACTTTCGGCACTTCGATGCCGACGAACCACGAACCGCCGTCCGGGTTCAAGCCGCTGGTGCGCATCTCGCCGCCGATCTCGACGAGGTGGTTCGTCACACCTTGCTGGGTGAGTAGTTCGCTGACTTGGTCGACCGCGTAGCCTTTGGCGATGGCGTCGAGATTGAACGCCAGCGCCGGATTGGTTTTGCGGATTCGGGTGCCGTCTTGTTCGAGCAAGGTGTAACCGGCCTCAAGGCGTTCGGGGACGGGCGCGCCCGCCGGACCGAGTTCGTACTGGCGTTTGAGCACACCGGCGGTCGGGTCGAAGGCACCGTCGGTGTCCTCGGCGAACAGGCGCGCGGCCTGCACCACCTTGGCAAAATTGGTGGAAATCTCGACCCAGTCTGTGCTGTTGGTTCGGTTGAAGCGGCTGATTTCGCTGTCGTCGCGCCAGGTGGACATCTGGTGGTTGACCGCGTCGAGTTCCTTCGAGATGGCGAGTCCGAGCCGGGCTTTCTCCACCCGGTCGAGGTCGGCGTTGGCGGTGTAGATGTGGAACGTAACCGAACCAAAGGTTGTCCCGGTGAACTTCGGATGCGCCTCCGCCGGCGGCTTGCGGGCGAGCATATAACCGAACAGGACCAAAAGGAAAATGGCCGAAAAGGCAGTGCGGGCGGGATTGAATTTTTTGGCCATGTAATCGGTTCGACGACGGCTTCCAACCATCTATCGCGGCGCATGGCAATTCCTTGCCCGAATCCGTGATTTCGATGGACGCTTGCCAGCCTGCCGTGACCAAGTACGATGTTCCGCGTGAGTGAGGAACGCAGCCAACAACCAGACCGAGTCCGAACCACCGCGCCGCCCACGCGGCCGGCTGGCAAGACGATCCCGACTGGTTTGATCGTTCGACTCCCGCTCGCCGTCTGCGTGCTCGGCATCGTGCTCTGGCTCGGCACGACGCAATGGCACCGGATCTCCGCTAAGCAGTTCGCAGCGGAAGAGACGTTCATCGCACCGCCGACGAACTCTTTACGACGAACTCTCTACGACGAACCAAGGCGGGGCTCGATCATAGGTAGCGCGGGCTTCAGCCCGTGTTTGGCCTGCGGGATTTATCCCGCAGACTCGCCGAAGTTGCGATACAAACCGTCCCGTCGGGGCCAAAGATCGGCATGCTCTTGAGGCAGAAATTCAACAGACGAGTCCCTTCAAATTCAAAAACTTGGAGAGCTCGGGGCCTCCTGACTCCGGTTTCGCTGGAGAACGACCACCAGAACCAGCGCCGACCTCTCTGGAGAGAGGCGGCCCGACACCGCTCGGAGAGACGGTGCCACCTGCGACAACTGTGGTGGCTCCACGGAGTCCATCTCATCCAGAAATAAAGCATGAACGACGCCGAACAGTACTGCGATCAGGGCCAGCAGGCCGATCAGGTGTTCGCTGAACAGAAAGTCGGGGAGGGACCAGCCGCCGAGAGAGTTCGGGTAGCGTTTGATGAAGGCGAAGTGGGAGGAGCGAGTGGAGAATGTCGGGCGGTTCGCCGTATGGCAAGATCTTGCCATGCTGTGGCAGAAACTTGCCACACTATGGCAGAAACTTGCCACTCTATGGCAAGCCTTTGCCATAAAGAAACGGGCGGAAACAACGGTTCGAATGGTGCCCAATCAATGGCCAGAATGGTAAGGCTATGGGTTCGATTATGGAGAGTGAGGCGAAGCCACGTTTGCGGTTTAAGGTGGAAGGAACGGCGCCGTTGAAACGCGTGACGCTGGATCGTAATGAGGGTGATTGGAAGGTGTTCGACGAACTGGACCGAGCGACGTTCGAGACGGAGGTCGTTGACGACAATCCGGGCGACAAGGAGAACCGATATTACGTTCGGGTTGAGCAAGCCGATGGTAATATGGCTTGGTCTTCGCCGGTTTCGGCAACGGTTGCTGAGTAATGCTATCCTAACAATTAGGCCTTTATACTATTTGCGATCTCTTTTGGTAAGTCGCCAAATCTTCAGGTGAAATCTGGTCAGATGGAACGAGGAGATAATGTTTCTCGTCGATTATTTTTGCAGAGCCTTCTTCATCGGTGGTGAGCTCAAAAAGGCATATTTTCTGGCTATCAATGAATTGAGCTGAAATCGGGCGGCAGATCAAATTCGGAAACTTTTCACTGCAACATGCAATGTCTTGGCTTGTTTGAACCGTCGATAGTTGGTCCTTGCCACCCTTGGCCTGTACAGGGACGATATACTGGGCACCATTCCTGTCGACGCCAATATATACTTCGTCGATTTCGACCTGCCCTAGATTTTTTACTGAAGTTCGAAGATGGTTTTGGAGAGAATAAGCAGTGATTCCTAAAAATAAATCAATCAGTCTGTTGTATCTAAGTTTCGCGAGCAAAGCCTGCTCGTCCGTCAATGCTTGAGAGAGGACGATTTCGGGGGTGGAGTCTGGAATTTTTATGGGTAGATAAAGCGGATTGGGTAAAATGCGATGATAGGCGACTAGAACAAAAGCGTATTTTCCTCGACCTTTACCTTTAATGACCCATTCGAGGCCCTCCGGCTGTGCGGCCAAAAGTGCTGGAGGTCGCTCGTCTCTATACCGAAATGCGTATACGATGTCGCCGAGGTTTTTTAGAAGACCTAGAGATAGGGCTGTTGCTGCGTCTGTCAGGTCTTGCCGGTCAAACGGGATCTCCGTGGCATCGGCATCTTTGGCGAGACCTTTGCGGAAAATATAATCAATAATCTTTTGGTAACGATTCATTTGGCGCGGGCGAGTCGCTCTCTTTCGATGTCCATTTGCTTCCTCTTCTTCGCGCCACTTTTTCGGTCCCGTTTTTTGATCGGCACATTGACTCCCCAGTATGCTGAGGCTTGTGACATATCCATGCGCAAAAGACTTGGGTCCCCGAGTGGGAGGCACCTGAGAGATCTCTTTGGTTTTATACCGAGTGATTTCATTACTTCAGTAGCGACCGCTCTTGCTAATGGCGGCGGAACAGAGTTTCCGATCTGTCTACCTCCATGCCATTTTGTCTGATGGAATCGGAACCAGTCTGGAAAGCCTTGTAGACGGGCCATTTCGCGAACCGAAATACATCGAGCGTAGCGATAGTGGATCGGACGGGGAGAGGTAAATGCGCCTCTTGCCGAATCCGTGCCCGCACGGAGTGTATTGCAGAGTCCTTGGGGGTGAAGTTTGAAAAACCTTGATATCGGCTCCACATCACCATGACTCGTCTCTGAAAAACGGCGTTTCGAAATGTCTGTATGCTTCGTGCGCACGCTGGACGTGATTTTTTTTTGGTCCCATTTTCTGTGATAGCCGAAATGCCAATGGGTTGCGCTTTGGCAACGCATCTCTTTTGCGTAATTCGATACTTTAGCCGGAGGGGTAAACTCAATCTCGTCGGAATGGAGTAACTCGGGGATCGAATCAATGTCGGGAAGGTCCCCAATAGCCTCGGCACACGTAGGGGTGTTTACGACAGGAAACAGGAAGCCCTCTTGGTTGTCCCAACTGGTTTGTACTTGAGGGTAGACAATTGGCTCGCTCGTTTTTGTTCCGAGTAAAAAGAGCCTCTCACGTTTTTGCGGAACACCATAATGAGCTGCGTTTAACACTCTGGGGGGGCGTTGGATGTTAAAACCTAGTTCCTCCAGTGACTGGATTAGCTCTTCTAGGAATTTTTTGTGACGGCCGACCGTCAGGCCCTTTACGTTTTCAAAAACGACGCATCTCGGATTTAGTTCGCGTGCGAGCCGAACAAACTCACTGACTAGGATATTCCTCGGGTCATCCAATGCTCGTTTGCCAATCAATGAAAATCCTTGGCATGGCGCACCTCCTGTTAGTACTGAAATTTCGCTGTTCTCCAATCCCGCCTGTTTGCGAATTCCAGATCCACTCAAGCCGATAACCGAGCGGGCCATTGTACAGGTGTAGGGGAAATTAAAGTGATGAACCGCAGCATGAACGGGATCAATCTCAACAGCTGCCCCGAGGTGAAATCCTGCTTGCTCAAATCCCAAAGACATGCCCCCGCACCCTGAAAATAGCTCCACAACAATAGGCCTGCCTCTAAACTGCTTTTCCATACAGTTATCCTACACTCTCTTGCTCTCAATGGGCAAGAAAAACTGTGTTAGAACATCAAGACTAGTTAATTTAACTCGGAATTTTAGTCGAGCAGATGCTGGTTCTCCTTCGAAACCGACATCTGGCCCAACTCCTATTCTTCTTCGCCGGACGCGTCCGGTTCGGTATCAGGTTCCGCGTCTTCGGGCGGCGCATTTTCTTCTGCGCCTTCCGCTTTCGCTTCACCTTCTGCACCTTCTTCAAGTTCGGGCTCTTCTTCATCAGAAATGAGACGCGCCACAGCGATCAATTTGTCGCCGTCCTTCAGGCGCATAATCCGAACGCCGGCGGTGTTGCGGCCGATCTCGCGGAATTCATCGACGCGGGTTTTCACGGTGATGCCGCCTTCGGTGATCAGCATGACGGAGAACTCGTCGGTGACTGGAACGGCACCGACGACGGGGCCGTTGCGTTCGAGGTTTTTGATCGCGATGACGCCGAGGCCGCCGCGGTTGACCTTGAGCGGGTAGTCGGAGAACGCGGTTCGTTTGCCGTAGCCGTTTTCGCAGGCGATGAACAAGCTGGCTTCGGGTTGCACCACCACGGCGGCGACGACGGCATCGGTCTCGGACTTGAGTTTGATGCCGCGCACGCCGCGGGCGGTCCGGCCCATGGAGCGGACCTTGCTCTCGTGGAAGTGAATCGACATGCCGTTGCGGGTGATCAGGATGATGGTGTCATCGCCGGTGGTTAGGTAAACGCCGATTAATTGGTCGTCGTCGTCGATGCCGATGGCGCGGATGCCGGTGACGCGAACATTCTTGAACGCGGCCAGATTGGTTTTCTTGACCACGCCGTTGCGGGTGCAGAAGAAGATGTACTGGTCTTCGCTGAACTCGGTGATGCGCAGGCAGGTGTCGATTTTCTCGCCTTCCTGGAGTTCGAGCAAGTTGGACATGGCGCGGCCCTTGGCGGTGCGTCCGCCTTCGGGAACTTGGTACACTTTCTTGCGGAACATGCGTCCGTCACTGGTTAAAAACAGCAGGGTGTCGTGGGTGGAGGCCATGAACAATTGTTCGACGAAGTCCTCGTCTTTGGTGTCCATGCCTTTCACGCCTTTGCCGCCGCGGCGTTGTTCGCGGTAGGTCTCTGCGGGCACGCGTTTGATGTAGCCGGTGTGCGAAATGGTGATGACGGTCGGCTTGTTTTCGATCAGGTCTTCGATGTCGATCTCGGACTCGTCGAGGGTGAGTTCGGTGATCCTCGGCGTGCCGTACTTGGCTTTGATTTCGCCGAGTTCTTCTTTGATCACGTCGTAGATCATTTCGTCGCTGGCAAGCAGCGCTTCGAGGTAGTCGATGCGCTCTTTGATCTCGGCGTATTCCTTCTCGATCTTACCGCGTTCGAGGCCGGTCAGTTGGTACAGGCGCATGTCGAGAATGGCGTTGGCTTGGCGTTTGCTGAGGCCGAAGCGGGGCATCATTTTCTCGCGGGCTTCTTCGCGGTTGGCGGAGGCGCGGATCAGTTTTACCAGCTCGTCGAGGTTGTCGAGCGCGATCAGGTAGCCCTCGAGAATGTGCGCGCGGTCCTTGGCCTTTTGCAGGTCGTATTGGGCGCGGCGCACAACCACTTCGTAGCGGTGGGCGACGAAGCAGTTGAGCAGCTCTTTGAGGTTCATTACCCGCGGACGGTTGTTGTCGAGCGCGAGCATGTTGGCGCCGAACGAAGTCGCGAGGGCGCTGTGTTTGTAAATCTGGTTGAGCACGACGCGCGGCATGGCGTTACGCTTGAGTTCGATGACGACGCGGATGCCTTTCTTGTTGGACTCGTCCCACAGGTCGCGGATGCCTTCGATGACCTTGTTGTTCACCAGGTCGGCGATCTTAGCGATCATGTTGGCTTTGTTGACCGCGTAGGGAACCGAGGTGATGATGATCCGGTCGGCTTTTTTGTCGTGTTCCTCGATCTCGGCGTGACCGCGCATACGGATGATGCCTTTGCCTTCGGTGTACATCGTTTTGATGCCGTTGAAGCCGGTGATTTGGCAGCCGGTGGGGAAATCGGGACCTTTGATGAACTGCATCAGATCGGCGATCTCGCATTCTGGGTTGTCGATCAGGTGGATGGTGCCGTCGACCAGTTCGTTGAGGTTGTGCGGCGGGATGTTGGTCGCCATGCCGACGGCGATGCCGGTCGAGCCGTTGAGCAGCAGATTAGGCACGCGGGTCGGCAGGACGGTGGGCTCCCACAGCTTCTCGTCGAAGTTGAGGCGCATGTCGACGGTCTCTTTGTCGATGTCGGCGAGCATTTCCTCGGCGAGGCGCTTGAGGCGGCACTCGGTGTAACGATAGGCGGCCGCACGGTCGCCGTCGATCGAACCAAAGTTGCCTTGTCCGTCGATCAGCGGGGCGCGCATGGCGAAGTCTTGGGCCATGCGAACTAGCGCGTCGTAGACGGAATTATCGCCGTGCGGGTGGTATTTGCCCATGACCTCGCCGACCACGCGGGCGCATTTGACGAAGGGCTTGTTGTGGTTCCAGCCGCCTTGGGACATGCCGTAGAGAATGCGTCGATTGCAGGGTTTTAGGCCGTCACGGGCGTCTGGGAGGGCGCGTCCGATGATCACCGACATCGAGTAGTCGATGTAGGCCTTCTTCATCTCGTCTTCGATGTTGACGAGTTCGAACACTTCGCCCGATCCGCCGTCGCCGCCATCGGCTACTTCGCCGGTGCCGTCTTTTGGTGGTTCTTCAGGTGGAGCAGCGCTCGATTTGGCTGCTTTTCCACCCTTTTTGGCGTCTTTCCCACCGTCTTTTTCGGACCCTTTCGGGTCGGTTTCGGCGGTGTTTTCCCCTGCTTCGGGGACTTCGTTTTCTTCAGGAGCTTCCGGTTCGTCTGGCATCCATATGATATGCGATTTTCGCAAGGTCGACGCAACGAAATAGACCGCTTTTTAACTAGAAAAGAGTCATATTTTGACGCGTCGAGTCGTTGGCGTCGCAGCTTTGGCTGTTGATGCGCTTTTTTCGCTGCGAAGCAGGTGGATTGGCGGTGGATTTCCAAGCATCCGCCGCGATTGTGAGGCAGAGCGAACGTGGCTTTTCAGGCTTTGGCGCTATTTCAGATCGGTGGCTTTGAGGTTTCGGGACGAGATCGACATCTTGCGGTTGCCGTGCAGTTGGATGCCGAGCGGACCTTCCTCGGCGGCGGTGGGAGGCCTGGACGCCCCACAACTTTTACACCCCTTAACAGGCTGTCGGGCTTCGGTTTTCTCCGCCGCTTTCCGCGACGTGATGGTCGAACGCAATTACCACATTTCAAACTGGCAGGGCCGGGCGCGCTTGAATAGGTCGGAGCGATGAAGCTTTCCGGGTTTTCCACGGCCCTGTTTTCGACGTGGTACTTTCTCGAAGAACTCGGCCTCTTGTTTGACGCCGGGGACGGGGTGGCGAGCTGCCTGTTGCAGAAGTCGGGCAGAGTTCGGCATATCTTCATCACGCACGCGGACCGGGACCATGTGTGCGGCCTGCTGCAGCTCGTTCAGTTGAATGCTGCGGGCGCCGCGTTGCAGATCCATTATCCCAAAGACGCGGGCAGCTTTCCGGCGTTCGCGGATTTCAGTTGCCGCTTTGACCACCACGTCACGCCGCCGACTTGGGTGCCGCTGGCCGAAGGTGACGAGGTGGAAATCAAGCCAGGCGTTTTTGTTCGCGCGATTGCCAACCAGCACATTCAAGTGCCGGGAAAAACCAAGAGCCTGAGCTTTGCGGTCGAACGCCGAACGTGGAAATTGAAGCCGGCGTTCCACGGCTTGGAGGGTCCGAAAATTGCTACGCTCCGCACCGAACACGGCGACGCGCATGTCTGCAAATTGCAAACCCGGACCTTGCTTGGTTACGCGGGTGACACGCCGGTGGAGGGTCCGGATTTTTGGCGCGCCGGTGGCACGGGTTGCGGCGCGGGTGAACGCTGCGAGGTGTTGATCCATGAAGCGACGTTTTTCACCGCCGCTGAAATTTCGTCCGGGGGCAAACACAACCTGCATAGTTCTTTGGACGCGTTATGGGAACGCGCGCGAGACTGGGCGCCCGGCTGTCTGGTGCTGAGTCATTTTTCTTCGCGCTATCGCAGTCCGGAGGTTCGGGCTGCGGTTCGGGCGATGCACGAACGGGCACCTTTGCCGTTCCCGGTGAAGGTTCTGCTGCCGGGCCTGTACGAGCGCGATATTCTGGGCTTGCCGGATGTCGGCGGCGGCGAGAATTAGATCCTTACTTTTCCAATTCGCGACATAACGAGTCAAACTTTTCAAATGCCCAGACGCGGGCCTGATGATGCGTCCGCCCACCATTGCAGGGAGCGTATGGCCTCGGAGCCACGAAGTCGTTCCGCCCGGACCCAAAGCGAAGAGTTCCTTCAAAGGGCAGGCCGGTCGGTCTCACAAAGGCGCAACGACCCCGGGTTACGCTCGTACCTCGCTCCACCCGGGGTTACTTTCTTGGCACCACTCCGTGGTTCGTCGTAGAGGGTTCGGCGTCGGTGCGATGACCTTGGTAATTATAAATATCTTTGGTTCGTTCGTTAGAACCCGTCTTTCAGCGGGCTTTCAACTGTGAGCGCAGGAAGGCTGGCAGTTTGAGGTCCTCGGCTGCGCAGAAGAGCGAAACATAGATTGTTTCTTTGGTGGCGAAGGCGGCCGCTGTTTTTGATTCGAGGATGCTGACGCCGTCGAACATTGGGCCTTTTGAAATGTCCAAACGGAAGTCAAACCACTCACACGCTTGTTCAATTTCCGCCTCAGTTCCGCTCGCCCCAATACATTCACCGCGATTGGATTCCGCGTAGGGATTATAGGCCGCCATGTAGATTAGAGCGAATTCAGAAAGGGAGTCGATCGATCCGAGGAACACGTGGTCTTCTATGCCAAATTCCGAGTATACGCGGACGGGTGGGTCATCTTTATTTAGATCAGATAAAGCGACACCCCAAAAGAAGTCGCCTTCTCCCGATTCCAAGATGACCATGGCATTCGTTGCTTCCGGGTGGTCGAGGAACGATTCAATCGATTCGAACACAGGACCATCTCGGAAGTGGGGCGCATCCGTTCCCAAGCACTGTGTGCTAAAAACGAACCAGTGCAGAATCGAATGAGACTGAACACCGTATTCCTTCAACAAGTTAGCCAACTCCTCGTCCTCCAACGTCTCTTTAAATGGGGCGTCCTCCGGCCGTGACCACTGGTCATAAAAGGAGCGGATCAACTGCCAGCGAGCCGCGCTACCGTCTGGTAGCTCTCCCTTGAAAATGGGGTTGTATCCTTTCATCAATGCTCCTTTCTCAGGCCCTAGCGCAGCAAGCCGGACGCTTCGGACTGGATCGCCGGGGTGACCATTGGCACGGCTTTGGCGGCACCGAGATCGAGGCGGTAGGGCGCGGACTCGTCGAGCGCGTCGAACACACCGTCGCCGTTGGTGTCGCGACGGATTTGCAGGAACACGAGTTCGGAATCCTCGTTCCAGCGGTAGGAGACACAGTCCATGCGCGGCGGGGTGACGGCGCGGATGTTGCCGCCGTCGGGGTCGGCGACGAGCAGGGTGGTGGCGTCGTCCGAGGTGAGGGCGCCGTCTTTGTCGGTGTCCGAACGGGTGGCATCAAACAACAGGATCTTCGGGGTGAATTCCCATTCGTCGTCGACCTTCTTGCGGGTGCTGGCCACTTGATATTTGGTGATGATGCCGCGCCGGTCGAGCAGCAGCCATTCTTGGCCGGAGTCCAAGTTCTTGAAGATCACGTTGTGCCAGCGCACAGAGCTGCCGTGGGTGGCAGCGTGATAGGAGGGTTGGCTGTACGAGTACGAACTGTAGGCGCCGCTCCGCTTCTCCTGATACTGATCCGGTTTCTCCAACCAGCGCTTCTGGTATTCCAAGGCGAAGGGCATCATCACCACCCGTTGCTTCTCAATCGTGATCGGCAAACCAACCGACGGTCGCCCCTCCACCGCCTCGTCCACCGTGACCCTCGCGGGAATCATCTGCTTGGTTTGCGGCAGGATACTGGCGCAACCGGTGAACAGGAACGATGCAAGCAGGAGGAGGCAGGGTGTTGTGAGCTTCATGGAAAAAGGATGTTGAGAATATTTTTCGGGTCAACCAAACTCGGACACATGAGTTCTCCGCGCTGCTTTCTCCTTTTCTCTGCGCTCGTCCCTGCAATCGTTGCCGCGTTTGTTTTTCTGCCCTGCCACGCTCAGGAACTGCCGATCTCGAACACCTTTCTCACCTATCCCGGCACCGCCGGACTGCCCGGGGCCGGCAAACGAATCGTGTTGATCATCGCCGACCAAGAATAACGCAGAGCAGTCGATGCCGATGATGGCGAAGATTTTGTCCGAGCGGCACGGCTTCGACTGCTTGGTATTGTTCGGCGTTAATGAGGACGGCCTCGTCGACCCGACACTGCCGGTGTATCCGAAAAAGGGGCAGGAGGCCGCGTTCAAAAAGCACGACATTCCCGGACTCGGGGCCTGCTCGCCGACGCCAATCTGGTGCTCTTTTTCACCCGGCTGCTCACGCTGCCCGAGGACAAGCTCAAGCACATCGTCGGCTACCTCGATTCCGGCAAACCGATCCTCGGCCTGCCACCGGCAATCACGGATTTCGCGGCCCCCTGCTCTACACGATTGGTGACAAAACTAAGGTCCGTTTTGGCGATGAGATCCCCATAATGAAACGTTGCCAGACCCGGCATGGAAACCAGCAATAAGTCCTCTGCCATACCAAAATCAACCCACCAACGTTGATCTTTAGATCGTTCATCTGAGCAAGTTTTCCTTGCCTGTGGCTGTTTTGGTTAGTAGGGAATTAGTAGGTTAATTAATAAAGAGGAATAATTATGGCTCGTATTGGTACGTTTGAGATGTTGATCCAGCGGATTGCTCCGGGGCCGGAGTCGCCGTTGAATCGGCTGGTGGTGACTGGCTATTTCCTGACGGTAAGCAATCCGAACAATCGGCCGGTCGGTTTCAATATTAGTGCGACGTATCCGAACGCTCCAGCACCGGCAGCGGGATCTCCTGAGACGAGAGAGATCACACCGACGAATCACGACGCTATCTGGGACGTTGTAGGCGGGTCACAGGCCGGCCAAACGGTGTTCAGCACGATGGGACCTGCTGTGAGTGTTTGGTCTGCGTTACGTCGCCGGTCGTTCTTTATGTGTTTGGGTGCTCATCAAACTGGGTTGTTCACGTTGCTACCGAGGGTGAGACCGCCTGGCGGGTTGGGTACACCTCTTGAGGTACGTGGCTATATCGATATCAATCAAGTTGTGTTGGGCACGTTCCCAAAGTTTGAGCCCAGGATTGATCTGTTGTGTACCGCCGAGACTCGCGGCACGTTCATCGATAACCGTTTCGATGTATCGTCTTTACCTGATCCTAATACGGATTACGATTTCGATCAGATCGCCTATTCGTTACCGAATGCAACTGCAGGCTCGTCCGTGACACTAGAATCGGCGTTCGGACCGTTCTTCCCAACACCGTTTCCATTCCCGGAGCGGCTTGCAGGATTCGGGGAGTTTATGATCCCTGAACTAGCGCGGTTGCTTGGAACGTTCAATTCATCGAACCTGCTCGGCGAAGATGCGATTGAGGATCCTGACGGTAACGAGGTTGCTGGGTTGTTACGGAAGCTTCCTCGACATCGTGACCGGCTAGGCAAAGTCATGTTGACAGATGATGGTGTCAAAAAACTTGACCGGATTATCGAAAAGGCTGTCGGTGGGAAAAAGAAGTTCAATCTTGTACCTGATATCCAGCTAGAGGCTTTGCGTTGTGAAGTGGAATGTGTGTTGGCCTTTCATGATCAACTCGCAGAAGCACTTAAATAGCCAACCCTCCCCACTTACGTGATCAACCTAGAATTCATTGGACTCTTCTTCGCTCGGCTTTGAACGGTTCTTACCACACCCGAACGCGGCGCCCTTCCGGCCAACTAAAATAGATGCCGGTGCCGTCCGGGGTATCGAGGATTTCGCCGCGCAGTTCGAGTTCGGGCTCGTCGGCGTCGGTGAGTTTGACGGCGGGTTCGACCAAGACCGAGGCGGTGCCGGGCGGAACCACGAGGGTGTTCGCTTCGGCCATTTCCGGGTTGATTACGACCGGCGCGCCGCGCGGCGAGGCGTCGGCGAAGCGGGCGATTTCGGACTCGGCCAGATCGGTGGTGACTTCACGCAGGCTAAACACGACAGGGAAGACGGAGGCTTGTTCCGTCGCGACGGGGAGTTGGTACGCTCCGCCGCCTTGGGCGAGAACCAAGGTGGAATTTACCAGAGTCCAAGCAGCCGTGTCGCCGGTTGCAGCAGCATTCAAGTCGCGACGGTACACACGGTAGCCGAGCACATCATCTTCCCAGGCGGTGGTCCAACGAACCGTGTTTTTTTCGATCTCGACCGAGGCGAGTTCGACCGCGAGGCCCATCCGGTAGACGCCGAACAGCACGTCGTTTAACTGGCCGAAATCGAGTACTTGGCGGACCGGTGTCGAACGCTGGTCGAGCACTTCCGGCACTGTGCTCTCGTCGAGTTCGATGATATTCTGGCCGGTCACCTCGATCGGCAGCAACACGCAACCGTTGTTGTCGGTCAGGTACACCCGCGGCGCCCCGGAGGGAGGCGTATGGATGACGCGAATGTTGGCCAGACCGGTGGTCGCCAGATTTTCGTTGGACAGCAAACCGTCGGTTGAGAGATCGACCCAAACCGTCACTTTGACGTTTTCTGATGAGAACATCGGCATCCCGCCAAAATTGAACGGCCCCGCCGCTTCGCCGGCTGCGAGATTGAAATCATAGAACAACGGCGTCGTGTACTGCACCGCCGGGTTCTGGAAGGCCGCTTCGAACGCGGTCGGATCCACCATGACCCGATACGAACCGGTCGGCACATCGGAGAAGGAGTAAAACCCATTGGTGGTCGAGGTGGTCACTTGGATCACCGCCGCCGTTCCCAAACTGGTCGGCACCACGAGCGAAACCGGGATTCCCTCGAGTCCGAACTCGGCGAGATTTTCGTCGGCCAATCCGTTGACATCGAGATCGCGCCAAACCGTGCCCGACACCGAACCAGAACCAGGCGCCCGCGGCGTGGCCAGATTCTCTAAGCGGAGTTCGACATTCACCACGTCGCCGACCCCGTCGACCAACGCGAGTTCGACCTCGTTCAGGTCGGTGGTCACTTCGCGCAAACTGTACGGGCCTCGGGCGTCCGGCAGCGGCAGGCTGTAGTCGCCGCTACCGGCTGCGAGCACGAGATTGTTGTTCACCCGGACCCAGTTGCCGCCACCGAGATCTTGATAAACATAGAAGCCGAGCGTGTCTTCCTCGAAGCTGGTGCGCCAAGTGAGCGTCGGCGGTGAAAATTCGAGATCGACCGAACTCAACGTAACCGCGTCCGCCGTTCGGTGGACGCCGAACAACACGGCCGAGGTCGACAGGCTGACGGTGATCGTTTGGTCGGTCGGGGTGGAGCGACGGTTGAGGAAAGACGGGATGTCGGCCGAATCGAAGGTGATCAGATAGCTCGTACCGATGGTCAGGCTGAGGGTGGCGATGCCGCTGCCGTCGGTGACAAACGTTGCGGGTGGGGTGGCGCCGCTGACATCGGTGGCGGTGATCCGGATGCCGGGCAATCCAGTGGCGGCGAGGTTCTCGTTTTGGACGTCGCCATCGACCGAGAGGTCGTTCCAAACGATGGCCTCCACGGTGCGTGTCTGCGGTCCGGTGCCTGGGATGAGGGGGAAGTTTGCGGCCTCGGACTGGCCCATGATGGTGAAGCTCAGACTGTTGACGGCCAGTGTTCCCGCCCCTTGCGGGATCGAGGAAGCGTCGGGTTCAACGACGTAGTCCCCAGGCGTGATATTGCCGAAGGCATAGCCTCCGCCGACGGCGGTCGTGGTGCTTGTGACCAGATTGCTCGTGCCGCCGCTGATCACGCGGTACAGCGTCATCAGAACGCCGGCCACACCGGTGCTCGCGAGGTTGGATCCTGACGGGTCTTGGGTGTTGGCGAAGTCCTGCCAAACCACGCCGGCAATACTGCCGTTGGCGGGTTCGTCGCAGACGATTTGCACGGCGACCGTGACGGTCACACTGTTGCCGCAGCCGTCGGTCGCAGTCAGGGCCACGGGTAGTAGTTGGTCGCCAACCAGTATCGAACCAGCGGCGGGCGACTGCACGACGTTGGTGCTGCCGCCACAGCGGTCCACTGCGAACGCGCCGAGGTCTGGCATCTCGACTTGGCAGGTCGCTCCACCATCGAGTGGCGGTGGCAAGCCGGGCAGGCCGATCTCGGGTGGGGTGGTGTCGGGGGCGAAGGTAATTCGTTGGCTGAAGGTGGAGGCGAGTCCGCAGGCGCCGTTGAGCGTGTACACTCGTTCGAACTCGACCCGGCCGCTGCAGTTGGTCTGGAATGGGCGCAAGACCGAACTCGCGGTCACGGTATTGCCGTCGTTGTCCAGTCCGGTCACCGGCACGGGATCGGGGAAGGGGTCGTTGCATGCCACGACCACATCGCCCGGCATGTTATTGAAGGTGGGCACGGCGCGCGCAATCGCCCAGGTCTGGGTGTAGCGGCCCTCGTTGGCACAGGCGTCAAACGCGCGGTAAACAATTTTTACCACGTCGTTCGAACAACCGACCGGCGCCGCCGCTTCAATCACCTCGCTGGTGACGATGCCGCAGTTGTCCGAGATCAGCAGGTCGAACGCTGCCAAGTCGGTGGTGACGGCGGCGAGGCTGCCCACGAACTGGTCTGGGAAAACCGTGGCGAAATCGGTGGCGATCGGGGCGCTGTTGTCGGCGATGGACCAACGTTGGGTGAAGCTCGTTTGGTTGCCACACGTGTCCTCGGCGGTGTACACGAGGTCGACTTCTTGGCGGTCGGTGCCACAGCCCGAACCAGAAATGATGGTGCGCTCCACCTGCACGGAGGGCGGCGGGTTCGGGGTTTGAAAATAGACGTCGTCAATCCAGGCACCGTCTTCGCCGACGCTTAGAAAATCATCTTTGGCGTACGCCCAACGCAGGGTGACGGGCCCCGCCGGTACGCTGTGGCAGACGCGGGTCCAGGCCACCTCGCCGGCGACGTTTTCGATCACGTTGGTGCCGATGGAGAAGCGGAAAAAATCGGCGGTAGAGGTCGAGAGTAGTTGGCGTTCGCTGGACACGCGGAAGGCAAAACAAATGTCACCGGGGCCCGTGACTTGGGTTTCGAGAAAGGTCGTTTCGTTGTCGCCGAGCAGCGGGGTGGTGGTGAAGCCACCGGCTTGCAGGGCGAAATTACCGCTGTTGGTGACGGTGTTTTGGCAGGCCCAGAAGCGGCCTGGCGCGGCGATGCTGCCGCCGGTTTGATTGTTGAATACGCCGCGGCTCCAGCCTGCGGTGCCGTCGAGTTCGGCGTCGAGCGGGCAGTCGAAGATCGGCGGACGTTCGAGGCGGAGTCCGCAGTTGTCAGTCAGGTCGAGCCGGAACAGCGGCAAGTTGGTAATGATCGCGGCGGGGCAGGTGGCGAACTGGTCGGGGAACTCTAGTTCGAAGCGGGCGCGGGCCGGGCCGACGTTGTCGAGATAGCGAACGACGCGGGTGCAGAACGACTGGCCGCCGTCGAAATCGGTGGCGCGGTATTCGACTTCGATCACGCGGCAGAAGCTGGGTTCGAAGCGTTCGGTGACGCTCAGCACATCGACGCGCGGGGCGGGATCGTTGTCGTCGGTGACGGCGGGCAGGGGAATGCTTGGCCCGACACAGTCGAGGATGACGTCGACGCAATCCATCACCGGGGCGGCGCTCAGGCATTCGTTGATGGTGAACTGCCGGGTTTCGGTGCAGACGGTGGAAACGTTGCCGTTGGCCGGTTCGAGGCCGGAGACGGTGACGGCATAGGTGCCGGGGCTGAGTCCGCAGACGCGGTCGCTGGAGAAGAAGGTGCCGTTGACGTTCCAGTCGATCACATAGGCGGTGCCGACGAGGTTGGGCTCGATGCCGCCGATCAGGTTGTCCAGTTCGACGCAGGTGGTCTGGCCGGAGACCACGCAGTCGAATTCGGGGACGACGTCAAAGGTGATGTCCGGGTTGCGCGCGAGCACGGTGAAGTTGGTGGCGAAGGTGCAGCCATCGACGGTGTTCGAGGCGGTGACGATATAGTTGCCTTCGGCGAGGCGAATGGCGCGTTGGTCCCAGCTCGGTTGCCCGGACGGGATTTGCGAGACCGGGTCGATGGCCGCGTCCCAGAGCAGAACGAACTCGGAGACGTTGCCGGTGGTGACCACCTCTGCGAACACCTCGCCCTCTTCAACGCCGGGGCAAATCGGTTGTTGAGTGATGTCGATGACCAGCGACGCGCTGGAGCAGGCGGTCACGTTCGTGTTTGTTCCCGCGCGCAGAACGGGGGCGACCATCAGGGTGAACAGGATGAGCAATGGGGTCAGGCCGTCGGAGAGCAATTTCATTTTTGGTATGGTGAGTTCCTCGAACCCACTGTAGCAAGTGCATTGATTCGGAAAAAAGATACCAAGAACGATGGGAAATGCTCACCTTGGTTTGGCCCGCCGGCGATCAGCCGCAGAACCGAGCCTTTGTGTCGGGCGCAATGATGCAGACCCTTGATTCCGCTCGTTCCTCGTTACATCAGCGGCCCGGTCGGGCTTTTAGCACCATGCGGGCAGCCAGTCACTCGCATGGCGCATCGTCGCCTGGGCGGGACCGGCCTCTTACTATGATTGCCGGCCTCCAGAAATTCGAGATGATAGAGCAACCATATGCCGGCAGACCTCTGGCCTGCTTCATGTCGCAAAGCACCTTCTTTCGTTGTCTACAACGCTAGGAGCAGACCAATCACGAACACATCACTCTCGGCGTCGGCATCGCTGTGCGTGGTCGCCGGGTTCTCGGTCTCGTCGAACGGGTCGGGTCCGCTGAGAAAGTTGAGCGGCACGTAGCCGTTGGTCTTGATGTATTCGCCGAAAATTTTGGCGTTCTGGTTCCAGTTCATCTCGAGACCGAACACCAATTGCTCTTGGCGTTCCCAAGGGGAGCCCTCGGCGCCGGCTTCGAAATCACTATACTCAAGCGAGATGCCCAGATCGCGTCCGCCGAGGGCGGCGAGGGGCAGATCATATTTTGCGCCGAGCGTTTGCGAACTCACACCCACTGGTTCGAACACATCGAGCGGCGGGGTCGGGTTCTGGGTGCCAGGCCAGTCCTCGGTGGTCTCCGCAAAATCGGCGAGCAGGGTGAAGCGGTCCCAATTGGCGAGCAGGTGCGCGCCCCAGGCCGGATTGGTAAATCCCTCGCAGGACGAAAAGTGGGTCACGGGCCATGGTTGGCAATACGCCGAACCATCAAGGTAACCTCCGCCGACGCGCACCGTTCGGTCTTGGTCGAACGTGTGCGTATAGGAGCCGTTGATGGTGTAGTTGGCGATTTCGTCAGGCAGGTCGTCGCCGGAGTTGGCGGCGCGGAACTGCGGCCCACCTTGGATCGCCATGGCGGACAGATTGAGTCCGCCCTTGTCGTAGCCGAGTAGGCCGCCGTAGACGAGACCGCCGAACGAGTGCCACAGTGTCGACGACGTAAAGGGACTGACGGTATCGGTCAGACCAAACGGCGTGGTCATTTTTCCGAACGCGCCGTAGACGGGGTATTCGTTAAGGTCGCCGATCAAGGCGTAGGCTTTGCGCATTTGCAGTTGGTTGCGATTGAGATCGGTAATGGTGCCTCGGCCGAAACTCTGTTCGGGGTTGTACAGGATTTCGGCGTAGGCGGTCGCCCAAGGCAGAGGGGTGGCCGTCAACTGCAGATTGACGTCGTGTACGATCACCTCGGACGAGGACTTGCCGCCTTGGTTGTTCTGGGTGGGGTGGCGCATCAAATAGCCGAACTTCGCGTCGCGGTTGGTGCTCTGCGCGTCCGCGATCACGTTCATGTTCAATCCAATCACCAGCTCCTTTTCGCCGATGCTCCCGTTCGAACGAGCGTCGAGCAGTACCTCATGCTTGCGGTTCACTTCGGTCGTGTGATCCAGCATGCGATACGTGTAGGGCGAGTTCAGCCGGATCGTGTTTTCTTGGGCAACGCTCGGCTGCGAGAGGAGGAATGAGGCGAAAAGCAGCGGGAAAAGGGTGAATTTCAAGGGGAATCCAAGCGTTGATATTTTTTTTGAAAGATTTCTGTATTCTAAACGACCCGGGGGCTTTTGTAAAATGACAGAATGGGAAAAAGGGTACAATGTCGTCTGTGTCTGCGGTCTTGTGTCGTTCGAAACAAACCGTTTCCGTGGTTCCAAGAACCCTATTTCGGGTGCAGGGACGCGCCAGCTTTGGGCAGCGGCCTGGAACCTCTCCGCCTTCGCTGTTTTAAGCGAAAAACCCGGGCCTTATCAGCCCGGGTTAGGTTACCGCAGCGCGGTCGTTGTTTTGATATTGTTTCTTTTAGAACTTGAAGCCGCCGAGGTCGAATTCACCGACTTTCGGCTTGACCGGAGTAGGCTTAATCGGAGCGGGTTGGATAACATCGAAACCGTTGAAGTCGAATTCACCGACTTTCGGCTTGACCGGAGTAGGCTTAATCGGAGCGGGTTGGACAACATCGAAACCGTTGAAGTCGAATTCACCGAGGTTCGGCTTGACCGGAGTAGGCTTAATCGGAGCGGGTTGGATAACATCGAAACCGTCGAAGTCGAATTCACCGAGGTTCGGCTTAACCGGAGTAGGCTTGACTGGAGTGAGATCGAAGTCGAATTCACCGAGCTTCGGCACAACCGGAGTAGGCTTGACCGGCGTGAAATCTAAGTCGAATTCACCGAGGTTCGGCTTAACCGGAGTAGGCTTGACCGGAGGGAGTTCGAAGTCGAATTCACCGAGCTTCGGCACAACCGGAGTAGGCTTGACCGGCGTGAAATCGAAGTCAAATTCACCGAGTTTCGGCTTAACCGGAGTAGGCTTGACCGGAGGGAGTTCGAAGTCGAATTCACCGAGCTTCGGCTTAACCGGAGTAGGCTTGACCGGCGTGAAATCGAAGTCGAATTCACCGAGTTTCGGCTTAACCGGAGTAGGCTTGACCGGCGTGAAATCGAAGTCGAATTCACCGAGCTTCGGCACAACCGGAGTAGGCTTGACCGGCGTGAAATCGAAGTCAAATTCACCGAGTTTCGGCTTAACCGGAGTAGGCTTGACCGGAGGGAGTTCGAAGTCGAATTCACCGAGCTTCGGCTTAACCGGAGTAGGCTTGACCGGCGTGAAATCGAAGTCGAATTCACCGAGTTTCGGCTTAACCGGAGTAGGCTTGACCGGCGTGAAATCGAAGTCGAATTCACCGAGCTTCGGCTTAACCGGAGTAGGCTTGACCGGGGTGAAATCGAAGTCGAAACCATCGAAGTCTGGCTTGACAGGTTTGATCGGTGCGATGCCGCCGAGATCCGGCTTGGCAATGCCATCCAGGAGTCCGCCGAGGTCGGGCTTGGCGATGTCGCCGAGGTCCGGCTTCTTGTAGCCGTCGAGGAAGGACAGGAAGTTGCCCGGTCCAACGTTGAGGTAGGCACCGAATTCGTCACCGACTTCAAGCAGTTCGTAGTTGTATTCGAACCCTTTCTGGTCGACAATGACCGGCGGTGCTTTGAAGCCGTGGAACAGGAAGTTGCCGAGTTTCGGAACGTCGAAGCCGTTCAACAGATCTTTGGCCGGAACCATGATTGCTCCGTCTTCACCGTCTTCACCATCTTCACCGGCTTGGGTATTTTCTTCGTCTTGAACGGGTTTCTCGATTACTGGTTTGCTATCGATGATGCAGCGGGTGAAGTCGACAAAATCGCTCAAGCCGTCGTTGCCGAGAATCTCGAGCCAGTAGTGCGAGGTTGGGTTCGGGTCGACGAGGTTGTAGCCAACGTTACCGAACTGGAACCACCGGCGGGTCAGGCCACCGACTTTGTTCAGCGGGCCGTCAGCGTCGCCGCCCCAGATTTGGCAAGCGAAATCGCTGTTCTGCCAGTCCATTTCCCAATTAACCAATGCCGAGCCGTCAATAATGGCCGAGGACATGCAGGATTCATGGTCGAGATCGCCCAGATCGGGGAGCTTTTGTTCGAGACCGCCAAGCAGATTGCCGATCAATCCGGCAACCGGGCCTGCGCCCTTGATCGGCTTGGCCGGAATTTGGATGTCTTTGATCGGGGCCGGTTTCGGTTTGTTGAAACCACCGAAGATGCCGTCGAGCAGTCCGCTGAGGTCCGGCTTTTCCACGTTCGGGTCTTGCGGAGCGCCCAAGATCGGTTGGGTCGGAAAGTTAAACAGCCCGCTGAAGAAGTCCATGCCTGGCTCGGCAGGTGCGTCAATGTTGTCGAAGCTAAAGTCGAAGCTGTTACCGAACTCGAACTCGAAACTGCTTTCAGCACCGTCTTGGCCGTCTTGGCCGTCTTGGCCTGGCACGACCAAGTTCACCGGCTTCTGAAAAACCGGCTTCTGGACGACCGGCTTCTGGAAGACCGGCTTCTGGAAGACCGGTTTTTGTACGACCGGTTTCTGAAACACCGGCTTTTTGAATTGGGCTTGGGCGTTGGTCGCAACGAAGGCGCCCGTCATGCCAAGCAGGATGGTGAGTTTGTATTTGTTCATGTTCTGTTTGTTTTAGTGGTTTTTGTTTATCGTCCGTTTCACCGGACAGTACGTTCGTTACAACATGGCCCAAGCTTCTAGTTTTACAATGGAAAATATTGCCATTTTTTTAACTGCGCCGTTTTACTGTCTCTAAATACTTAGTTTAAAGGGTTTTTTCCATGGTCCTACTAAGTGATATTCAGTTCATTGGAACTGAAACAAGATAAATGTAAAGTTTTTCCATAATTTCTGGTTGCAGAACTTCCAATAATGACGAAGAGTTGGTTACAGACATCAACCCCCTCCATTATTGTGAAATCGACCTCCTCACTCCTCCGTTCCTTCCACTATCTACTTACCCTGCTGACGTTGGTCACCTGGTCGAATGCGGGGGTGATCACACTTACTCCGCAGGCATCTGCCGGCGACGCCGATGGCGTGGAGGGCGCACCTTGGGTTGCCGACGGAGTTGATGATTTGCAACTGGCATTTGATGCCTCGGACCTGCCCGAACGGGCGATGATCGTCTCGCTTACCTTGCGGGTTCAAGGTCAAACCGTCCCGCCCAGCTATCTTTCGGAAATCCAAATGGTGCTCGGTCTTCCCAGCGAAGAGGCTTTCTTGTGGGATTTCGGAGAGACGCTGGGTTATCCCGAGGCACCAGGTCCGTTCGACACGGAGCAACTTGAAGTCCCGGACATCTTCGGCCAGCAGGCGTTTGGCACCTATTTGTTGATCATCGGCGATGATTTAAACGACGACGGGTTCGATGTGCAAATCGACCAAGTGGATTTGGAGCTGACCTACGAGTTCGTCCCGGTTTTGTTTCCGGTGCAGGTCGGTGCCTTCCAAGCCGTCTCCTTCGCTGTTTCGACCGCCGCCACCGCGATTCAATCTGGTCAAGCCACGACCTTAACAAGTTTCGAACCCACCCAGTCGGCGGATCTGCAAACATGGACCGGCGGCACACAGTTGTTGTCCAATCCGCCCGGTCTGCCGCCGCTGCCCCAAGCCGGCTTGCGATACGTGACCTACGGCGTTCCCGAACAGGACACGCGGATCTTTTTCCGGGTCGGTCTGAGCCCCCGCTAATCTCCCTTCTCCTCTCTCGGACCTCTCTTCGTTATTTCAATGAAACATTGCCTCAGGATTCTTCTGCTGGTTCTCGCCAGTTCCCTCCTTCCCGCCACTGCCCAGGTGATGACCCTCTCGGTCCCAGCAGAGGTGGTCGGTGATGCCGACAACAACCAAGGCGCTCCTTGGTTGGCCGATGCGGAAACCTATTTGCAACTGGGCTTTGACTCGCCGGATCTGCCGATCGGCGCGAGCATCCAATCGATGACCCTGCGCGTGCAGGGAGCCAGTCTCGCGCCCAGCTACTTATCGGAAATCCAGTTGTACCTGATCCTGCCTTCGGGCGATGCCTTCCTCTATGATTTCGGTGAGGTGCTCGGCTATCCCGACAACACCTCGCCGTTCGACACGACCGAACTACCGGTGCAAAATGTCGCCGGACAAGTTGCCGAAGGTCGCTATTTGATTGCGGTCGGCGACGACTACAACGACGAGGGGGCGGACGTGCAAATCGATCAAGTCGATCTCGTCGTGACCTACGAAGTGCTCACCGACAGCCTGGTCGGAACCACACCTGTTGGTCCCTATTTCAACAACGTTTTCCCTGCTCTCGATCCGGACAACGGTGGTGCCAGCCCGCCGGCCACCCTATCCGGCACTGGCGCGTTCACTGATCTTGCAACGCTGGCTCCAGCGGCCGGTTTGATCCCCTACGAACTCAACAGCCCGTTGTTTTCCGACAATGCCGAAAAGCTGCGTTGGGTCAGCATTCCCACCGACGGCATTCGCGACAGCGCCACCGAACAAATCCAATTTCGCCCCGAACTCCCTTGGACCTATCCCGCTGGCACCGTCGCGGTGAAACACTTCGAACTGCCGACCAACGCCAACAATCCCTTGCAGCGCCGCCGCCTCGAAACCCGTTTTCTGGTGGCCACAGGCAACGGCGATTTCTACGGGCTCACCTACCGCTGGCGGCTCAATGGTTCGGATGCCGATTTGGTGTCCGAAGCCGGTGCCAGCGCGAACTACACGGTCACCGAGGCCGACGGCAGTTCCCGCGTTCAACGTTGGGATTTCCCATCGCGCTCCGATTGTCGGACCTGCCACAATAAAGGTGGCGGCGTGTTTTTGGGTTTGACCACCTGGCAGCTCAACCGTGCCATAAATGGTGCCGGTACCCCGCGCAACCAACTGGATATCTGGGCCGTGTCCGAACTGTTTAATGCGCCGATTGGTTCGCCGGCCTACCTTCCCGCCGCCGCCCCGTTGGACGACACCACGGCACCGCTGGAGACGCGCGTCCGTTCTTATCTCGCCTCGAACTGTGCCAACTGTCACAACGACCGCGGCGAGGAAGATCTCAATGCCGACTTCGATTTGAGCTTCTGGAACACGCTGGCCGAGACCCGCATGGTCAACGGCGTCCCCTTGTACGATCTCGGCGTGAACGACGCCCGCGTGGTCAAACCCGGGAGTCCGGACGCCAGCGTTTTGCTGCTGCGCATGGAAGCCACCGATGTTCACAAAATGCCGCCGATCGGTCGCAACTTAGTGGACGACCAAGCGGTCGCCTTGGTTCGGCAATGGATCGAGGAAGTTCAGGATCCGGGCAACGACGGCGTTGTTACGAACACCGGACCCGGGGGGGCCACCACCGACATCACTTTCACCGACGCCAGCAACCGCCTCGCCGATCCGACCAGCGCCAGCGGCGTCGCGATGGCCGTTGTCGACATGAACAACGACGGCCGCGACGACATTGTCCGCCTGAAAAACGCCCGGGACTTGAACGTCGACTACCAGCCCGACAATGCCACCAGCGTGTTTAGCACGCTCTCGCTCGGTCGACCGAGTTCGGAGGCGCAGTGGGGCATGGCGGTCGGCGATATCGACAACAACGGTGTTCCCGACATTGTCACCGGCGGGTTCTACGACGGGTTGCACGTGCAACGCGCCAACAGTATCGGCAGCAACTACAGCACCGTCACACTCAACTCGCCGAGCATTTTCCTGCAGGGCGCAAGCTTCGCCGACATGGACAACGACGGCTGGCTGGATCTGTTTCCGACGCACGACGAAGGACTTAATCCGCCGTTCCGCAACAATGGCAACGGCACCTTCGTCCACGATCCCGGACTGATCGACACCACCACCACGCCAGCCTCCGACAACTCAGGCAACTACGGCCTCACCTGGACCGACTACGACAATGACGGCGACCAAGACCTCTACATCTCCAAGTGCCGCGGCGGCGCCAACAGCCCACTCGACCCGCGCCGGATCAACCAACTGTTCCGCCGAAATGCTGACGGCAGTTTTACCGAAGTGGCCGCCGCCGCCGGACTCGCCGACGGTGCGCAAAGCTGGACCGCCGATTTTGCCGACATCGACAACGACGGCGACCTAGACTGCTTCATCGGCAACCACAGCGGACCCAGTCGGCTGTTGGAAAACGATGGCGCCGGGACCTTCACCGAGATCACCGCGGCGAGTGGCATCGCGGTTGACTGGCGCGTCATCCAAGCGGTGTTCCGCGACTTCAACAACGATGGTTGGATTGACTTGCTGCTGGCCGGCGAAGAACAAAATCTGTGGCTCAACCAGGGCAACCAAACCTTCACTCTGGCCGAGAACCCGTTCGCCGGCGCGGCGATGGAATCCTGCGCGGTCGGTGACCTCAACCGCGACGGCTTCCCGGATGTTTACGCGGGCTATGCCCGGCTGTACAATTCGCCACAGGCCGCCCGCCCCGACCGGATGTTCCTCTCGGTGCCGAACGGCAACAACTTCCTCTCGGTCAGCCTGCGGGGTACCCAAAGCAACCGTTCGGCCTCCGGTGCCCGCCTCGAACTCCACGGACCTTGGGGCGTTCAGCTGCGCGAAGTTCGAACTGGCGAAGGCTACGGCGTAACCCATTCCTTGAGTCAGCGATTTGGCATGGGCACGGTTGCCCAGGCCGAAAAACTGGTGGTTCGTTGGCCCTCGGGGCAAGTCGACACCATCGAATCCGTGACCGCGAATCAGTTCCTTGAGCTGGTTGAAGGCAGCACCAGCTTGGCCGCGATGAAGGTCTTACCAGTCCAGATCGGAAATTACTACGGCATCTCCTTTCTCGTCCCAAACTCGGCCACCCGGATGCCCAGCGGAGAAACGACCAGTGGCAATGACTACGAACCATGCTTTTCCACCGATCTCGAAACGTGGACGCTGAACATGCAAAAACTCGCCAACCCGCAAAATCTGCCGGACCTCCCGTCTGGTTCGAAATATGTCACCTATTGCATCCCGCAGGACGATCTCACGCGGATCTTTTTCAGGGTCAATATCACCCAAAAATAACGAAAAATTCCTCCATTATACACGTCATTACTGGATATTTTATTTTAGTTTTTTGCACGGTTGGTATTGTAAATCGCTAAAATTGAGTAGTTTGGGGCAGATGGAAGGACAAATATGACCAATTCTACTAGACAAACCGTGAAAATATGGAACTTTTTTCCATCCTGGAAATAGACGAATGATGAAGCGAAATAATTGGATTGGGATAGGAATTGGCGTGGGCGCGCTCATTTTCGCGTGGGGTTGCACCAACGACAAGAATTCGGAGGGTGTCGAAGTCGAGGTGGCTGGCAAAGAAGCCGCTAGCCTCGAGAAATTGGATCAATCAAAACCCACATTTTCCTCCATTCCAGCGTCCGAAATGCGGAGTCCGGTATTCCCGACCGTCACAACGACAAAAATTGTTGGTGATCGGGGAAATCCAGCCAAAGCAGCCCGTCCAACCCGCCCAGCGAGTCCGGTTCGTGGCTCCAAGCCTGCCACTTCACCGTCGCAGTCTGCTTCAGTCCCGACCATTTTACCGGGTGCGGACACCACCTACTCGCACGGCCAAGTTCGGACGCTTTCCGAGCGGTCGAAGCCCTTGGCATCCTCTTCCAAAAACGGAAACCGCGGACAGCGAGCCAGAGCAAGCAAACAGTCCGACGTTCGTCCCAAGCGCGGCAATGCGTCGCCCGATCTGCCAGCCGCGGTTCCGTTCTGGGCCGGCGCACGGGCGGGGAATGGCGGGGTCAATGGCTACCGAGGATTGGGCGCAAACGCGCGGGGAGGTATTCCTGCGCAACCGGGTCCCGAAGGCTTGGCAGATTACGAAGACCGGAATGTCCCTGGCGAAAATGACGACCATGATAATGACGGACATGATAATGACGACCATGATAATGACGACCCTAACGATGAGTTCGGCGACGCCGCCGAGCAGTTAAAGAATCGCGAGTTTCGGCGCATTGCCCGTGAGTATGGCGTCGACGCCGAACAATTGATCACTGACCAAGGGCTCCAGAAATTGGCCGAGTCCGATATCGACTTAGCGGGGTTGGAGGAGCAAGTCCGCGACCGCTTAAGTCCGGAGCAACTCGAACTCGCGGATCGTGAAAAAGCCACGCGAAACGCATGGTGGGGAATCACCGTTTCCCGGATGCTCGCGCAACAAGATGAAGGGGAGGCCCGCGGCTCCATTGGTGGCACCGGCCTACAAGAGGGCTCGATCGGCGGCACGGGTCGTACCGGGGGCTTCGGCGAACTGGTCGGCGGTCAAGGCTCGATCGGCGGCACCGGACTCACCGAAGGCTCCATTGGTGGCACCGGTGTAACCGACGGTTCGATCGGCGGCACCGGCGTGACCGAACCCATCGGCGACCTCGTCGGCGGCCAAGGATCGATTGGCGGCACGGGCCGCACTGAAATTCCAACGAATCCCGAGGACGGCACGTTCCGCCAGCCCGCCGACAATCTGTCCGGTCGTCCTGCCCCTCAACATTTAACGCCCAAGAACAAGTAACATTTCCATGAAATCATTCTTCACCCTTATGGCTGGCCTGCTGCTTCTCGCGAGCACGCTGGTTACCACCTTGCTGGCACAGGAAACCATCACCCGGTACTTCGGCATCGGCCTACCTACCTTCCTCGCGGTTTACGATACCGACGGCGACAACACTATTTCCGCGGCGGAACAACTCGACATGGAAGAAAGCCGCAACGGTTTACCGCAGGAGCGTGTGTTGGAATTCGACAACGACGCCGATGGCGTTCTTTCCGCGCAAGAGGCTGTTCTCGCTAGGGCTCAACTCGACGAACATGTTTTCAGCGTCCGCACTGAAAATTTCAATTTTGCCGACATCAACGAAGACGGCATTCTTGACTACAGCGAGTTCACCACGATCGACTCGATCGAAGATCTGCTGTTATTCGACTCCGAGGGCATCACGAATATTTTTAACTTGATGCAAGACCCTTTTGGCATCGTCACGCTGGATTCGTTCATTTATGCGGTGGAAGGTTCCGAGTCTGTCATGCCGACGACCGACGTTGTGGTTGAATACCCGGACCTGCCCGATCTGTTTGGCGACGACCTGATCTCCGAATCCTTGCCGATTGCGGACCCGACCGCGTTCGCTCCGGACTCCATCTTCAACCTGCCCTTGAACGGCGTCACCGATTTAACGCCCGGCAACCCCTTAGAGGATCTCCTTGCCAACCCGATTCCCGGCCTTCTGGATGAGAACCCTGTTGGCAGGATTATCGGCATCAACCCCCTGCCTGGCTTAGTGGATGCCAACCCGGACCTCGTGGCAGAGAATCCTCTGCCAAGTCTTTTTGATGGCAATCCCTTGCCAGGTCTCTTGAATGGCAACCCGCCTGACTTGGTGGATGGCAGCCCCGGCTCCGACCTTCTGAATGGCACTCCACAGGTGCCTGATCTTGAGGAGTTTCCCGACTTGAACGACCTGTTCCAATTGTCCTCCCCCTGAAAACGCACGCCCCTCCGTGAAGCATCTGATTTCCATCTTATTAGCGACCACGCTGGGGGCCTACGCCCAAAATCTTGTCTACGAGACGGATTTCGAGGAGTTTGTTTCTGGTCAGGGCGCTTGGCTGGAATCTGACAATTGGATTGGTAATGACGCCAACTGTGTAGGGATTGACGATAATCTTATCAGCGGTTTAGGTAAGACTGCTTATCTTGGGTTTCATTTACCCCAGAAGCGGAAAACCGTGATCTTGCGCCAAACGCCCATTGACCCCCAAACCGAAGGAATTGACAGCATCTCCTTCCGTACGCTGATGGGCGTTCAAGACTCCACAAATCTAAAGCGAGATATCTTCGCCTTCTCCATCTACAACCAAGCTGGCAAACCGCTGGCTGGTATCCGCTTCGACAATCGCGACACCTCCTATGGCATCTGGCGTTTTGACGGCGCCAACTTGAGCACCACCGGCACCAGCTTCCTGCGCGGACAGGTGTACGATCTCCGCTTCACGATCTCTTACGCCAACAACACTTGGTCGGCGCTATTCGACGGCTTGCCCCTGTTTACCGACCAGCCATTCAACAACACCGGGGAGGCGATGAATTTTCTCGGCGTTGCGGGGGAGTGGATTGTGACTGGAGGCGCGCCCAATCAGTATGGTGACAATTGGCTGCTGGTTGCTGACTGGCAGATTACCACCAGTTCGCCCTTGAAAGACGAACTCACCTTTGCCTCGATCAATGCATCAAAAGACGAGAAAGTTTCCTTTGCAACAACTCAGCAGGTCACACTAGTCTCATCGCCTTCATCATTGGCGTTGACGTCTTCCCAGACGGTAGCATCGAATGCCAAGTTGCGAAAGATTCCCAAACTCCGCTGGCAAGCACGGGCCAACGGGCGATACTTCGTCGAAACCGTGACCGATCTCGGCGGCGAATGGAGTATTGCCGGCGAGAGCGGCTTGGTGCTCGCAGGGCATCGGTTCGAGTTGAATCTGGATGCGCCGGATGAGGGCAACCGATTTTACCGGATTCGAAGGTCCAGCCTAGAAGCTTTGCCGCAACGGGAGCAAGACGACCAGGAGCAAAAAGAACCATGACCTCTGGAACCACATTTGCTGGGCCGATCCGCCAGCTTGCTGCCAGCGTTCTACGCCCCTTGGTACGATTTCTGATCAGCAAGGGCGTGACCCTTCCCTGGTTGGTTGAAGAAGTGAAGCAGGCCTACGTGGCCGAGGCCGTCGCCGAAGTGGAAGCGAGTGGTAAAGTCACCACCAGCCGGATCACCTTGATGACCGGCATTCACCGCAACGAAGTGAAGCGCCTGATGCAGACGGATGAGCGCAAAGAACCCAAAAGCATTCACCCAGTCTCCGCCATGATCGCCTACTGGCAGGGCGAATTGTGCGACGAACTGGGCAAGCCGATCCCGTTGGGCCGGGCCGCGCCTGCGGACGGTGTGGCGCAGAGCTTTTTTGATGTGGCCGACCATGCGACCAACCGCGATGTCGCCCCCGCTACCTTTCTCACTCAGTGCCTGCACCAGAACATTGTTCGCCACGACTCGGAGACCGACATGGTCTATTTGGAAGAGCACGCTTTGGTGCCGCCTGCAGCCTTTGACGAAAAAGCCCATTTCTTCTCCCGCAACGAGGGTGACCACCTCGCTGCTGGTTTTGCCAACCTGAACGCGGAAAAGGCCCCGTTCTTCGATCGGTCCGTCATGTACGAGAGCCTGTCTGATCAAGATGTGAAGGAACTTGACGCGCTGGCTCGTGATCTGGCGATGGACGCCATCCTCGAGGTCAACCGGGAGGCCCGCAAACGCTCGAACGTTGGGCATCAGGGACGCTGGCGCTTGAACTTCGGCTCGTTCATTTTCTTCGAAAAAGAAGACAAGTAACTCGGCAGAAGCCGCAGGTTACTGGACGGGTTTGACGGCTTTTTCGCGAACGTGGCTGAGAAACCATTTGTACAGTTCGGGATTGGCGTAGGTTCTGGTGAACGAATCATGTCCGACCCCAGGGTAGGCGGTGAGTCGCGCGTTGCCGCCGGCCACCTTGATCGCCTCGACCATCTCCCGCGAACGCGTCACGGGTACCACGCGGTCGTCTTCGCCATGAAAAGCCCAGACCGGCAGTTGTCCGATGGCGCGCGCCGCCTTTGGGTCGCCCCCGCCGCAGATCGGCGCGGCGGCATTGAAGCGTTCGGGGTGTTTCTGGATGCAGGCCCACGTTCCATAGCCGCCCATGCTGAGTCCGGTCAGGGTTACGCGTGTTGGATCAACTCGGTAGGTGGCCTGCAAGTGGTCGAGCAACAGGATGAGGTCGTCGGGCTGCCAACAGGTTTGCCATGGGTGGTTCGACAAGGCCTGCGGCGAGGCGACGATGAACGCGAAGTCGTCCTTCTCGTCGAGTAGGGGCGGCAGGCCGTTGCCTTTCACGCGTTCGATGTTGCGCCCGCGACGACTGCTGCCGTGCAGATAGATGATCAGCGGCAGGGGTTTCTCCGCCGTCTCGTAGCGCTTCGGCAAATACAGCCAAAACTTATTATGCAGATTGTCGGTCTTGGCGGCGATTGCCGCGGGGAGGGTTTGAACGGTTTGCCGCACGGTCTTGGGTTCTTGTTCGAGCTCTTCCTCTGCGTGGCCGACGACCAGTAAAAAGAATGCGGCGGGAAGCCAGCGAAGGAATGTTCGGCAGGGAGGGATCATAAGATAGCGACGCCCTGCCATAGAAAGGCGGTGTCTACCACCGCCGAAAGCAGCGAGGACTTGATCTTTGCTTTCTCGATTCGTGACTAAATGAGTCAAACTTTCAAATCCCTTTGGTCACACACGACCGAGTCAGAACCTGGCACGAGCCGCGTTAGCGGTGGCATCCGAATAGCCCCGGCTGTAGGCCGCAGTTGGCATGAGAGAGATGAGTAGCCGCGTTAGCGGTGACACAGGGCACTTGGTGCGTCCAGCCAACGAATATTAGTTAGGCAGCCAGATACCCCGCAGAGCCATGAGGCCGTTCCGACCGGACATGAAGCCTAGAACTGATTCAGAGGGGCAGACCGATCGGCTTACAGAGGTTCAGCTAACCCCGGGTTCCGCTCGTACCTCGCTCCACCCGAGGCTACTTTCGGGCCACCACTCCGTGGTTCGTCGAAGAAGGTTCGGCGTCGGTTTGATGACATTCGAAATTTCAAAGATCTTTGGTTAGGAGGTTGTCACTTCTGCCCTTAAACCGCTCTGCGGAGGCAAAAGAATTTGAGGCAAAGGAATGGCGGCGTGCGGCCCTGACCGGTGAGATTTAGGATGAGAGATTCCGCGTACTCCGCGTTTTTCCGCGGTTCATTAAAAGGTCAGCAGAGAATCCGCCCTAGACCCGCGAGACTCTGATTTTCTCCTCCCAATTCGTATGGCAAGAGTTTGCCATAAGTTTGGCAGCACATTCTGCGGCTTTCACCTCATTGCCACCACGCCATGGTTCGTCGAAGAAGGTTCGGCGTCGGTTTGATGCCCTTCGAAATTTCAAATATTTTTGGTTAGGTTTCAACCTGTGTTTGCACGGCGGGCTTCAGCCCGCCGAGATGAGGCCGTTGGCTGATCTTTGCCCTGCCTTCTCATCACGAAATTTTGGGACAGCACAATACTAGGGCAGGCTGACCAGTTGTACTCGGTACAGGCCGTGCGGGCCGGGGTTGAGTTCGAGGTATTCGCCTTGGGCGGAGGTGGCGGTAACCGACACGCCGCGATTGACCCAGCCGAAGACTTCATCGCGAATCTGCAACTGGTAGGTCGCGCCCGCAACCGCGGTCCAACTGCAACGCACGACACCGCCGGTCTCGACGATGGCGATCACGGGGATCGCGGCGGGCGTCACGTTTGGTGTGGCTGCGGCAGCAATGGCAGCGACGGCAGGCGCGCCGACGGTGCTCGGTTCGAGGGCGAGAATGCTGGCTTCGCCGCCGGGCAGCCCAGCCGCGTCGGACACAAATTCGAACGACACTAAACGCCCCCAGTCGACCGGCGGTCCCGACCAGCGCACCGAACCCGGTCCGCCGCCCGCGCCATCGAGGCCGGAGTCGGTCACCACGCTCCAGTCGTTGGACGGGTTGTCGTCGCCATCGTCGTAGCGATGTTGTGTGGTCGCCGAACCTGCCACGACTGGCAACTCGAACTGGGCCAACTGACGGTCGTAATCGAGATTCATCAGGCTGTAGCGAAAGTGGGTTTCGCCACCGGGCAGCGGCCGCGTCTCGGCCGCGAGCAGCACGTTGCCCTCGTCGGTGTCGAGTCGTTCGGTGCCCGGGAGTTCACTGATCGCCGGACCTTGCATGAACGCGCCGGCAAAGTTGAACGTCCACAGGCCGTTGACGCTGTTACTGGTAAAGGAGGGCACGACTTCGCGGTAGCCGATCGAGTTGAACACGTTGGTGTCACCGGCGGCAATGTACCAGGCCTCGGCGAAGTAGCGGGCGTTGGTCGCTAGCAGGTCTGCCGTCGCCACCGTCAGCCGGTGCTCGAACGGCCCGTGTTCTCCGGGGTTGTCGAAGTGGTCGCGTTTGTTGTCCACCGGGGTCGCGTCGAAGTGCGAACCCATCGAGTCCCAGGCCGCGCTGTGCGCCGTGAGTTCGTCGCGCGGGCCGAAGAAATATTGATTGGAGTTGTTGGCCACGCCGTACACGTCCATGCAACCCGGCCACATCACTTGACCGCCGGCGCAGGGGCAGGAGAAGTTGACGGTGTTCCAGGCGTGCTTGAGATCGGAGCGTCCGATCTGGGTAAAGCGCCCGTCCGCATCGAGTCTGTAGAAGTTCAACGCGAGGAAGGGATGCTCGCCGAGTTCGGGCCCGTTCCAGCCGGAAGGAAAAATCGCCCAGTACCAGCGGATCGCGGTCGGGCCAATATTGTGCAGCACCGCCGACGGTGCGAACGCGACCCGGTCGGCATCCCAGTGGACTGCGCCGATGTCGTCGATGTTGGTCAACTGCACGTCGATTTCGGGTCCGAACGGGGTGTTGCAAACGCCCCCTTTGTCGCCGCCAGTCGGCCCCGGATCATTCACGCCCACCGGGTCGAACGCCGCCGGCAGCACCACGTCCGCCACGCCGACCACGCGTCCAGCGTGTTCGGGGATGCCGCGTGCTTTGGCGAATTCGGGTGCGAGGCAGAGGTCGCCTTGCATCCAGCGTCCCGCGCCGCGATGGCAGCGCTTGAGGATGAAGGCGGGCGCGATTCGGACCTCGCGCGGGCCGGGTTCGAGCGTGAGGGCCAGCGGTTTGCCGCCGAGCGAAAATCCGCCGACCAGCGGGGCCGGTTGGTCGGGCGTCGACAGATCGACCGTCGACAGATCGATATAGTAGCCATCATATCCGGGCGACTCTGGAGCGGTGCTGAGAACGCGTTCGGAGACCGTCAGTCCAAGGCCGTCCATCACCGGTTCGTAGAACCGGATCGAGAGCGTTCCTTGACCGAAGACAAAGCCGGACAAAACTAACAAAAAAATCAAATTGCGCAACATTTCTGCCAAATCAGTACCCCAGCAGTTTGGAAATAGAAACTCAAAGAAGGCGATCGTTCTCACCGTTCTCACCCATACAGTTTGGGCGAAAACGTGTGCGATGCCGCCGCCGGGCCAGCTTGGTGCATGGAGCTTTGACCGCGGAACACACGCAATTTGGCACGCGCTGTTGAAGTTCCGGGTGTTCGCTTGTGCTTCCCGATCGTTCCGTTACCTTTCCTGCATGAAGGAAGAGGAATGGAAAAAGACGCATCTCGCCGACTTGCACCGGCTGGCCCGGGTCGACGGTCAGGCGACGCCCTCGGAGTTCTTGGCGATTTTTGAGGTCGAGGACCGACTTGAAGTCGGCATCGTCCACTGTTCGGAGGCGCTGCGCGTAAGCCGCGCCGATCCTGCGATCAGCGGCGGCACCGGCGACCCCGTTACCGATCTCGAACTCCTGACCGATCTGTACACCATCGGTTTTGCCGACGGCAAACTCGACTCGCGTGAGCAGCTGCTGATCCGCGAGTTCCGCGAGTGCACCGAACTGATGGAAAGCGAAAACGCCGCCGCGTTCGAAGCGGGGCGGGAGCAGGCGCTAGAATTGATTGAGGACTTGGTCGAATCCAAATGCGAGGATCTCGTGCGCGACGAGAGTGTGCAAGGCCGCTTGGAGGACCGCCGCCGTCATTTCGCCAACCTGTTTAGGGTCGCCCTGGCGGACGGCGGTCTGTCCGGGCGCGAACTGATCGTCTTGCTCGATACCGAACGCGCCTGGTACCTACCGGGTTCGGATTTTGTCGATAGTTTCAACCGCGCCGAACGCGATCCCGATCCCGATCCGCTGACCACAACCTTGGTTGAGGACCGGCGCATGGCGATGGATTTGTTCGCGGTTGCCGCGTCGGATGCGAACCCCGGCGATCCGCAGATTTCCACCGAAGAGCAAGAGATGTTACACGGCATTCTCTGCCCGATCCATGCCCCGCATCTGATCGAACGGATCCGCCGCATGAGTTCGGAGGAAGCGGAAAAGCGCGTGCTGCATGCGATCAAAATCTACGGCCCGAAGGACCGCTGAAACCGGTCATCGGCCCAGGAGGGCCCTCGCCTCTAGGAGACTACTTTGAACCGCGGAAAAACGCGGAAAAACGCGGAATCTCTGGTCCGACATTCCACCGGCCAAGCTGAACAATGCCACCGGTGCGGACTGAGGCAAAAGAATGTGAGGCAAAGGAATGGGTGTGCCGGTCAATCGGTTCGGGAGGCTCCTTGCCCTCCAGATGATTGATCTTGAAATTTGAAATTCGAGATCTGAAATCAACGCGAGGGCCAGCCGAACCGTTCTGTTTGGTCGGGAAAACGTGGCTACTTTGAACCGCAGAAAAACGCGGAAAAACGCGGAATCTCTTGTCCGACATTCCACCGGCCAAGCTGAACAACGCCGCCATTCCTTTGCCCCCAATTCCTTTGCCTGACCAACGCGGACTGAGGCAAAAAAATGTGAGGCACCGGAATGGGTGTACCGGCCAATCGGCTCGGGACGCCCCTCGCCCTCCAGATGATTGGTTTGAAATTTGAAATTCGAGATCTGAAATCAACGCGAGGGCCAGCCGAACCGTTCTGTTTGGTCGGGAAAACGTGGCTACTTTGAACCGCAGAAAAACGCGGAGCACGCGGAATCTTTTGTCCGACATTCCACCGGCCAAGCTGAACAACGCCGCCATTCCTTTGCCTCAACCGCGCGGACTGAGGCAAAGGAATGTAAGGCAAAGGAATGGGTGTAGTTTCAACGCGATTACCATCTCTTGACTGGTCGAATGGAACCCCGAAAGATTCGAGGACGACCAGGCGAGCCTGTTGGGCATCAAGCCGATCAAGCCGATCAAGCCGAGCAAGCCGAGCACGTTAACGGAAATGAAGCACGCTTGAGTTCGTCGGGCCCCATCGCCATACGGTCTATGACCGATATCGGGCTTGAGCTTCTGCGATGACCGCTCCATGATTTTGGCATGCTGGGAAAACACACCCGAACTCTGCCCGCCTTGCTCACGCTGGCGTTCACCGCCATCCCCGGATTGCTGTTCGCACAGACCAAGCCACTGTCCCCGCCGAACATGGTCAAGGCGCAGCTGGTGTCCGAACAAACCGCGGTTGTGCCGGGACAGTCGTTCACAGTCGGGCTCCACCTTGACCACAAGAAAGGCTGGCACACCTATTGGGAAAATCCCGGCGACGTCGGCATTCCGCCGATGTTCAAATGGAAACTACCCGACGGCTGGACCGCCGGTCCGGTGCAATACCAGGCGCCGCAACGGGTGAAGATGTTCGACATCACCGCCCATGGCTTCAGCGGCACCACCGCGCTGCACTTGGTCGAACTCACCCCGCCCGCCAAACTCAAGGGCTCGAAGGTGACCCTCGCCGCCGACATCACCTGGATGCTTTGCGGCCGCAGCTGCCACCCGGGTACCTATCCGTTCGCGCTCGAACTGCCAGTCGCCGGTTCGGCCACGGCGAAAGCCAAACCCAACCCGCGTTGGCGCAAGGCCTTCGATGCGGTTCGGGCCGAGCACCCGCGTCCCAGCACCTCCTGGATCGCGACGGCTTTGAACGAAACCAAAGACACCATTTTGCTCGAACTCCGTCCCCGTTCGAAGGCCAACCGGAAAGCGCCGGCCACCGCCCCACTATTCTACGGACTCGACAAGCAGGTGTTCAGCGACCGCCCCCACCACTTCAACGCCAAACCTGCGGAGGCACCGCCCGGCACTTTGCAGTTCCGTCTGCCGCGAACCGATTACGGCCCCAAGGACAAAGCCGAGCTCGAGGCCGTCCTGCACCGTCCCGATGGCTGGCTCGACGACGGCTCCTTGCGCTACCTGCGCATCACCGCAGCCTTTGGCCCGCTCGGGTCCGGGGAGCCGAAGCATTTCCAAACCATCCCACGCCAAGGCAGCCTAGGCGCAGTCGCCCGCACCCCGCACCCCGTGCCCCGCACCTCGCCCCCCGCATCCCGCAACCCGGATCCCGCATCCCGCATCCCGAACCCCGTCCCCCGCCTCCCGCCCCCCGCATCCCGCACCGTTCGCTTCTCCGCCATCGGCTGTGGTCCGTACGCGCCCGCAGACGTCCGCGCCATCCGCCATTATCTCGCGGTGGAAAACCAGAAAATCGGCACACCCGACGCTGCCGATTTCTTCATTCATCTCGGCGATATCAACTCGGGTAAAGACGCGCGCGAGGGCAAGGTTGGCGAAGCAAGTTTCATCAACATCCGCGACCTGCTCACCCGCGGCAACAAGCTCTCCACCTATATCGTCCCCGGCGACAACGAGTGGAACGACATGCCGGATCCCGACCAGGCTTGGCGCTGGTGGTTCGCCCATCTGCAGCATCTCAACGAATGCAGCTCGCCGCCTTGGACCACTGCCCGCCAGCACGCGCGTCCGGAAAATTTCGCGTTCCGCCATCACGGCGTGCTGTTCATCGGCATCAACTTGCCCGGCGGCAAGGTGCACAACGAGGCCGAGTGGCAGCGCCGCTTCCGCCAGAACAACGAATGGATTGGCGAACAACTCTCCGCGCATGGTGGGTCCGTCCGCGCCGCCGTCGTGTTCTTCCAGGCCAACTTGATCGGCGCCGGCAAAATAAAAGAAATCGTGGCCAAGCGTTTCCAGCCCTTCTGCGAAGGCTTCGAACCGCACGCGACCGCGTTCGAAAAACCGCTGTTGCTGCTCCACGCCGACGGCCACAAATGGCTCAAGGACCGCCCCTTCGCGAACGCGAAAAACGTCCTGCGCGTTCAAGTCGACCTCGCCAACCCCAAGTTTCCGCCCCTGCGCGTGACCATTCCCGCTCAGCCAGATCCGGCCAAGCCCGATGCCGCGTTCCAGTTCGACCGCCGCCTCGACGACCCCGTTTGGACCCCGCCAAAGAACATCATGAAACTCGACGATGAACACGCGCCCGTCCCCAAAGCGGATGCCAAGCGAGCCCGGCTTGAAGCCGAACTGGCTAAGTGGATAGTCAGGATTGAGACGGCCAAGGCCGTCAAGGCCAAGAAGGGCAAGCTGTTCGGTGACCCGCCGCCCGACTTTGTTCGGAACAGCCCCTTGTGGGCGCCGATGAGCCGTGAACTCCAGAAGAAGAAGGTCGAGCGCGATGCGAAACTTTTGAAGTTCGGGCCGCGACATCGGGATGTGGTCGGCCTTACCAGCCAGATTGCCACGCTTGAAAGGAATATCGAAGCCATGGCGGACAACATTATACAGGTCGCTCAACCGAAGATTGTCGCGGTCAAGCGGCAAATCGAGGCCTTGGACCAGCCATAACCTTCTCCGCCTTCATACTCCACGCCCCACTATAACTGAACGGAGGACAATTTGAAATTAGGCGAGATGCTCAATCGTGGGGTTCACTACCCGTTCATTGCAGTCGCAGGTTTATTCTTCAGCTTCTCGCTCAGTGGAACGCCAATCACCATCGCAGACGCTTGGTCGACCGCCATTTCGTTTCCAGTGGGCGGCTATTGTGTGATCCGTTGCCTTCGCGCTCGAAGTTCACGGCTTCAATGGATTGGGGTTGCGCTGACGGTCGGTTATGCTGGTTTGTTCTTCTTGGGGATTCTTCCCGTTCTCCTTTGGGCGGGGCCAATCGCGATGGAGTCTTGGTCTAGTTGACCGCCGAAAAACCCGCGATCTTCCACCTTCGACCTCCCATCTTCAAGGCCGAAGGCCTCTTGACACTGCTAGGCGATGCCCCTACGTCCTCGGACCGATTTACGAAATACGGAGTATTATTATGGCTACAATTAATTTCGGCGGCGTTGAAGAAACAGTCGTCACACGCGAAGAATTTCCCCTTCAAAAAGCCCGCGACGTGCTGGCCAACGAAACCATTGCCGTCATCGGCTACGGCGTACAGGGCCCGGCCCAAGCGCTGAACATGCGCGACAACGGACTGAACGTCATTGTCGGCGCCCGCACCAAGGACCGCGCCATCGAAGACGGCTGGGTCCCCGGCGAAACGCTGTTCGACATCGACGAAGCCTGCGCCAAGGCCAGCATCATCATGCTACTGGTCTCCGACGCCGGCCAAAAAGCCGTGTGGCCGAGCCTGCAGGAACACCTCACCGACGGCAAAGCCATCTGCTTCTCGCACGGTTTCGCGGTCGCGTTCAAAGAGCAAATGGGTGTCATCCCGGCTGACAACATCGACGTGATCTTGGTTGCTCCGAAAGGCTCCGGGCTCAACGTTCGTCGCAACTTCCTCAGCGGCGCTGGCATCAACTCCAGCTACGCCGTGTTCCAAGACGTGTCCGGCAATGCCGAAGAACGCTGCATCGCTCTCGGCATCGCCGTCGGTTCCGGCTTCCTCTTCCCGACCACATTCGAAAACGAAGTGTACTCCGATCTCACCGGCGAACGCGGCATCCTCATGGGCGCCCTCTGCGGCGTGATGGAAGCTCAATACGACGTGCTGCGCAAAAACGGCCACAGCCCGTCCGAGGCCTTCAACGAAACCGTCGAAGAACTCACCCAATCGCTGATCCGCCTGGTCGACGAAAACGGCATGGACTGGATGTACGCCAACTGCTCGACCACCGCCCAGCGCGGCGCGCTCGACTGGCGTCCGAAATTCAAAGCGGCGACTTTGCCCGTGTTCGAAGATCTGTACGATAGCGTCAAGACCGGCAAAGAGACCGCCCGTGTTCTCGATACTTGCTCGGGTCCGGACTACAAAGAGCACCTCAACAAAGAGCTCGAGGAAATGGCCAAAAGCGAAATGTGGGCCACCGGCAAAGCCGTTCGCGACCTGCGTCCGAACGAGGCTGCCCGCGAGTCCACGGTTGGTACTGGCGGACGCACGATGAAGGACTAAGCTCCTCCGATAAATGAGGCGGTTCAAGGAGGCATACCGGGCGAAATCCAATGAGAATTGGAATGCCGGGGAGCTGTGCCTTGAACGGTCTCATGTAAATGCTGCCGGTAACCGACTCTATTACAGTCTCTATCATGCTGCCGTTTTTTGGGCGGACCGGCTGGGATTTTGTGATGGGCGAAAACCGCCCAAGCACCCAGGAGTCGAAGGAATATTGCGGAACAAATATACCGATGATCCAACGGCGTTTCAAACGTTCATAGACCTCATGAACCTGCGAGTGCAGGCCGACTACAAGCCCTCACTCCTCGAGAAAGAGAACTTTACAGACGACGCACTGCTTGCGAAAGTGAAGGCCTTGCGCGAGTCCCTATTAGAGACATGATGATGCGACACTCCGAACTTCAACATTCCATTCTATCTGCATTCCCGAATGTCCACATTGAATTCGGAACGGTCCCCGACGAACCGGGGTGCACCACGGTAGAGGTCTACGGTGCTCGGCGTGAGTCTGCTCGCGAAATCAAAGACATCATTTATGCCTACGTGATGGAGCAAGACATTTACGGTTTCATCCCGATGATGGTCGATTTGAAGATAACGAAAGAATACTATCCAGAAATCGCCGACAAAATTCTGGCCAAGACAGTTTTTCAGTTCCTCGACCGGGATCCGTCGAAACGTGTGGCATTTCCAATCGAGGAAGCGGAAAGCGTTCCTCTCGAAGATGGCTGGGCAGCTTAGGCATGAGTTCGAAAAACTCCCCCGGTATCTCGTTCAAAGACATTCTCTTGGTCTCTTCAGAATTTCGCAGCCTCAATGCCGCAGAAGCTAAATTGGCCTATAAATTGGAACTCACTCAACTCACCCGCGAAATCTCGGAGACAGAGAAAGGCAGCGAACTCTACTGCTTGTTCGGTTTTGATTTAATGCACGGGATTGAGGAACCCGCCTGCATTTTGCAGTGCACCTATGCCGCAAGGTACGCACGCAAGGAATCGTCCGCGATGACCTGGGATGAATTTACCGATGGAATGGCCGTCTCGCATGTCGTCGCTTACGTTCGGGAATTTGCCATGAACCTCACTGCGAGATCCGGACTGCCACGCCTCTACCTTAATCCAATCAACGCCAACGGCCTCGTATCCCGCTTTCACAAGCGCAACGAAGAGGAGTAAGTTCCCATGAAGGCCAAAATCATCGGTGCCACCGGCTACGGCGGCGTCGGCATCATCGAACTCTTGCTCGGCCACCCCGAAGTCGAGATCAGCGCGTTGGTCGCCAAAGACGAAGTGGGCATGCCGCTCAGCCAACTCTACCCGCACCTGCGCGGCCACTGCGACATGGAGGTGGCGCCGTCCGACTCCGCCGTCGCCAAGTCCGAAGCCGACGTGGTGTTCTACAGCACGCCCGACGGCGTCGGCATGCAACTGGCCGCGGCCGAACTCGAACGCGGCGCCAAGGTGGTCGACTACAGTGGCGACTTCCGCTTCGACAATCCCGCCGAGTACGCCGAGTACGCGCGCCGCATCGGCCGCCCCACCGAACACGCCGCGCCCGACTTGCTGCCCGCCAGCGCCTACGGCCTGCCCGAACTCGGTCTGACCTCGTTCGCCGACAAGCAACTGGTCGGCAACCCCGGCTGCTTCGCCGCCTCGGTCCTGCTCGGCTTCGCGCCCGCGCTGAAAGCTGGTTTGGTCGACCCGGTCAAACTGATTGCCGACTGCAAAACCGGCGTGTCCGGCGCCGGCAAAAAACCCAAGCCCGCCTTCCATTATCCGGCGCGCTACGACCACATGAACGCCTACAAGCTGGCCGGCCACCAACACGTCTGCGAGATCGAATGCTACCTAGCGAAACTCGCCGGCACCGAAGTGATCACCACCTTCACCGCCCAAGTCGTTCCGGCCACGCGCGGGATTCTGAGTTGCCTGTACGCGCCGCTTTACGACGGGGTCGACCGTGCCGCCGTCGAAAAAGTGTACGAAGAGTTCTACGCCGACGCGCCCTTCATCCGCCTGTTCGAACCCGGTTCGCCGGTCGGTACCGCCCATCAGCGTGGTTCCAACCACTGCGATCTGGTCGTCGACATCGACGAACGCACCCGCACCCTCCGGGTAATCTCGCACATCGACAATTTGATGAAAGGTCAGGCCGGCAGCGCCCTGCAAAACATGAATCTGCTGTTCGGCTTTGATCAAACCTTGGGACTTACGCGTCCGGCGTCGATCCCCTGATTCGTTTCTCTGGCACAGGATCAACTCCCGCGCCGATGGGGTTGCGTTCCGAGAACCGACAACACCAAAAGCGGTTGTGGCGGCCCGCAACCCCAGCGAATTCTTTGTCGGCCGAGCTTACACGCGTTCGAACACGGCTTCGATTTCGACCGCGATGCCGGACGGCAACGAAGCCATGCCGACCGCGCTGCGTGCGCCGACGCCGCGCTCGTCGCCCCAGATCTCGACGAACAGTTCGCTGCAACCGTTGATCACTTTGGGTTGTTGGCCGAAGTCCGGGGTGGCGTTGACCATGCCGAGCAGTTTGATCACCCGGCCGACCTCGTTCAAGCTGCCGAGTTCGGCGCGCAGGCTGGCGAGAATACCGAGTCCGACTAAACGGGCGGCGGCGGCGCCGGCGGGCGTATCCAGGTCGGCGCCGAGTTTGCCGGTGACCCAGCTTTTGTCGGCGCGCATGGGGCCGTGTCCGGACACCCAGATTTGATTGCCGGTGACGACGACCGGTTTGTAGATGCCGCCTTCGGGCGGGGCAGGGGGGCGTTCGTCGGCGAGGGCAAGATATCGTTCGTCGGGAGACATAGGGAGTGTGGAGTTCGGATTGTGGAGTTGAAAAAGTTGGGTGTTACTTTGCGGGTTTGGGGGCCGAAAATGGATCCTCAAAGAAACCCTTTCCCCCGGGCGCCGGCCCGAAGAAATCGTCTGGGCCGTCGGGCGGTGGCGCGAAGACGGGAAGATCGGTGGCCATTTGATGGATGTCCGCGGCGGCTTTTTTGAACGCGGCGGCTTGCTCGCCTCTCAGGTCGAGGTCCTTGGCTAGTTGGTCGAGCCGTTTTCTGATACGGACCTCGGGGGCTTCTTTGCCGGTGAGCTGGACGACGCCATTTTTCAGGGTCATTTCCATGCCGGAAATATCCGAGACGAACTGGAGGCTGTCGAGCAAGCTCACCCGGCGTAGAGAAATCGAAATGGGCGGGATGGCCGCCGGGCCGGCCTTGAGATCGATATTCACGCCAGCGCCTTCACCGTCCGGCCCTTTTTCCGGATCGCGTTCCTGAGAGGTGGCCACGAGGAAGGCGATCACGTCGGTGATCTGGGCATTGCGGAACGACAGTTGGGGAATCTCAATGGCCTTCATTAACTTCATGGTCTTCGCGTTCGCCTTTTCATCCCCGAACTCGGCCGGGGCTTGGGCCTTGGCCAACGGCACCAAGGCGAAGCTGAGAATCAGGAACGCGCACAGTTTTTTCATCATGACCGGCATCGTATCACGATGGCCGAGTTCGGGCAAGCGGGCCACGGCGAAGGCAGGCTAGAGTTCTGCAATTTCTATATTTACCGACCCGCTTGATCCCAAGCGAGTGGGATGACCCGAACCAACGTCTGCTTGATGCCGAAGCCCCTCTCTTTCCTCTTTACTAACCCCAACCGGCTAGAAGCACGGTTGGTACAATACCGGCTGGAAGCACGGTACTACATCCGACACGAGCCTCGGGTCTTTTTGCCCCGAGGCCGTCCCATAGATGCCGGGTCATTCGCCAACACCATGAACACTACCCAGACTCGCATCCCGAACGCGGTTCCGCTACACTCCCGCAACCACTGGAGAGCTTATGAAAAAATATGGAGTTGGAATTATTGGTTACGGCTGGGTCGCGGGCGCGCACATCGATGCGATCAACGCGACCGGGACCGGCGAAGTTCGGGCCGTGTGTTCGTCGCGCAAACTGGAAGCGGAGGAAGTGTCGAAATTTCACGGCGGCGAAATTGCCACCTACACGCGCGTCGACAAGATGCTGGAGAACCCGGACATCGATGTCGTCTCGATCTGCAGCTACCCGAACAAACACGTGAAGGAGGCGATCGCCTGCGCGCAGGCCGGCAAGCACCTGATTATCGAGAAACCACTCGCGCTCAATCTCAAGGATTTGAAGGCGCTGGAGTCGGCGGTGGAGAAGGCGGGCGTGCAGGTCTGCGTCTGTTTCGAATGCCGTTACTCCTCGCAATTCCTGACCACCAAGTCGGTGATCGACCGCGGCCTGCTCGGACGCGTGCACTACGCCGAGATCGATTACTACCACGGCATCGGTCCCTGGTACGGACAGTACCGCTGGAACACGACCAAGAAGCTCGGCGGTAGTTCGCTGCTGTCGGCCGGCTGCCACGCGCTCGACGCGCTGCTGCTGTGCATGAGCGGCGAGGTCGACTCGGTGACCAGCCATTCGGTGGGTTCGACCAACAAGGATTTCAAACCCTACGAGTACGACACCACCAGCGTCACCATCGTCCGCTTCAAGGACGGCCGCCTGGGCAAAACCGCCTCGGTGATCGACTGCCTGCAACCCTACTACTTCCACACCCACCTGGTCGGCAGCGAAGGCAGTTTGCTCGACAACAAACTCTACTCGAGCAAACTCGGCGGACTCGACAAAGCCAAGTGGAGCGAACTCTCGATGAAAATGTTGGATAGCGGCGACGTCTCCGACCATCCCTACGAGACCCAATTCCGCGCGTTTTTCGCCGCCTTGAAAAAGGGCACGCCGATGGCGCTGACCAGCCTCGCCGACGCCGCCCAATCGCACCGCGTGATCTTTGCCGCCGACCTGTCGGCCAAGACCAAGAAGCCGGTCAAGCTGAGTTCGATGCGGTAGATTAATCGCCCGGGGTTACGATTATGGACGATAAAATACCTTCTCACTATGGTCCGGACGACCCGCATATTGAACCTTTATCTCTTGCTGAAATCGTCGTGCTGCGTCGCAAAATGTACACGCCGACCGGCAGCCTCGAAGCAGTTTGGGCATTATTCACGGGATGCTTAATGGGCATGCACCACGCAGTGCGTGACACTGAGGAGTCCATGGTGCCTGACGCTATGGACTGGATGAAGTCCAAGTGGGATGACAACGATGGGTCATACACCAACCCAAGGAATTTCGACAAAATTAGAGAACAGTTCGCATCCACTGATGAGGTCTTTAGCCGTCTTGCCGAATACTTGAAAACGCTGCGGGAATCACGAAAAGACCGCCCAACTCCCGCGCCATGAACCGCGTTCTCGCCATCGCCGCGCATCCGGACGACATTGAGTTCGTGATGGCGGGCACGATGCTCCGCCTCGCCGAACTTGGCTGGGAGCTGCACTATCTCAATGTGAGTTCGGGCAACTGCGGCAGCACCTTAATGAACGCGGAGGAGACACGGCGCGTTCGGGGCGGGGAGGCGCGCACGGCGGCCAGCCTGCTCGGTGCCACTTTTCACGCCGGGATCTGCGACGACCTCGAGGTGTTTTACGATCGCCCCACGCTGCGCTGGCTCGCGGGACTGGTGCGCGAGGTGCAGCCGCAGATCGTGCTCACCCACTCGCCGGAGGATTACATGGAAGAACACATGATCGTGGCCCGCCTCGCGGTGACGGCCGCGTTCGCGCATGGCATGCCGAACTTCAGCACCGAGCCGCCGCGCGAGCCCTTCGAGTCCGATATCACCGTGTACCACGCGATGCCCCACGGCCTGACCGATGGGCTGCGTCGACCGGTCGAGCCCGATTTCTACGTGGACACCACCGCGGTTCAGGATCGCAAGCGCGAGGCCTTGGCCTGCCACCAAAGCCAGCAGGAGTGGCTCGACACCTCCCAGGGCATGAACAGCTATTTGCAGGCGATGGACGACATGGCGGCCAAACTGGGCGAACGCAGCGGGCAAAGCTTCCGCTATGCCGAAGCCTGGCGCCGGCATTCGCACCTTGGATTTAGTTCGGAAGAGATCGACCCGCTGCAGGCCTGCTTGAACGGAGGCGGCGCATGAGCATCGACTTGAACGGACACAGCGCCCTGGTCACCGGCGCCACCCAAGGTGTCGGCGCGGCGATTGCGGCGGCCTTCGAGTCGGCGGGCGCGGCGGTGCTGCGTCACGGACTCGACGGCGGCGACATCGAACAAGACTTGATGCACGACCCGGTGGTCGCCGCGCGTTCGCTCGCGGACCAGGCCTTCGAACGCGCGCCCAACCTCGACGTCCTCGTGTGCAATGCCGGCACCTACATCGACCAACCCTTTCTCGAGATGGAATCGGAGGTGTTCGACCGGACCATGAAGCTCAATGTCTACAGCACCTTCTTTCTCGCGCAGGCGGTGGCGCGGCGTTGGGTGGCGGACGGCACGCGCGGCCGCATGGTCTTGGTCGGTTCGATCAACGGCATTCTCGCCGAACCCGATCACAGCGCCTACGACACCAGCAAAGGCGCGATCGAAATGATGGTCAAATCACTCTGTGTCTCGCTCGCCCCGCACGGCATCCGGGTGAACGGTCTCGCCCCCGGTTTGTTCGAAACGCCACTCACCGCCGGTGCGCTCGCCGACCCCGCGCTGCGTTCTTGGATGGCCAAACACACGCCCAACGGCGAGGTGCCGGGTCCGGAGGTGTGCGGCGACGCCGCAGTGTACTTGGTGAGCGATGCCGCCCGCCACGTTCACGGTCACATGCTTCGGGTCGACGGCGGCATGAGCGCTTGGCAGCAGCCGGATCCTTAGGCCCACCGTCCGTAGTACGGCCATCCTTGGCCGTACCGTCCCGTCAGCCTTCTAGGCTGGCGACCGCTGCGCGGCGACGGAAGGGGAAGATGGCAGGTTAAAGATGAAGTTGAGCCGCATCACTCCTTTTATTCGAACGGCCGCGTTGGAGGAATCTCGGGGAAATCAAAATACGTTTCTGTCACCGAATAAGGGGACCACGCTTTGCGTTTCAGAATCTGTTGTTCGGTGATCCAGCGCTCGCCGAGCTCTTCATCTCGTTCGAGCTTTTTCGTGACCGCCTCGAACCCGTCCAGTGGAATCAAATATTCGCCACCGGCCAGCTTGGCATGACGGAATTCGCCGGGCAGCCCGCCGTCCGATTCGGGAAAGGAGATGCGGACAGCGCCTCCTTTTGCCGTCCACTTAAATTCTTTGGTGTCACCGGCTCGGGTGTAGATTTCCAAGAGGCCATCTCCCTCATTGAAGAAGGTCAGCACCGAATCGGCGTTGCCGAAGGACAAACTGAAGGCTCGGCTTGGATCCCAGTTTCCTTGGTAGCGCGACGAAGGCACGTCGCCTGTGGCGGCTGGCAAATAATCGTCGAACTCGCCCGATGCAAACAACTGCTTCTTCATCGGCGAATGCAACGCCTCGGTCGTATGCTTCAGGGTGAAATGCTGCGCCAACCACAATTCAATAAACGGGTCCTGCATCCGTTTGGGAATGCTCAGCAAGTAGCTCGATAGATCCTCTCCTAGAATACGGTCATCGCCCGCCCGTATCAAACGCTCCACCTCCGCCCTTAGGTGGCTCGGGATGAGGTAGGTTTCGTGCTCTCCGATATGGACGAGTTCATAGCTCTCCGGGAGATCCTCGTCCGCGAACTGAAGACGAATGGTCCTGTTCTCCATCTGCCATCAAAAGGGTTCGAGACGATCCGCCATCGTGCTTGTATACGTGAAAGACCGGAGATATTCCGCATGGGGCTCGTATCCGAGATTGGCCAACCCTCGTCCGCCATTAAAAAAACTCAACTCCACCCAGCCAACCCTGCCCATGACCTTAAAGGATTGGCCAGTTGCCAGCCAGTCTTCCGTCTGGTCAAATCGTGAAGGGGCGGGACTCGGGATCAGCAATTCTTGCCGCGCCGGACCCGAAAAGCTTGATTGGTTCATCGTCGTTTCGACTTTCTCCTGCCCAAGTTTCACGACCGGAGTACTTGGCGAATCACGCGGGCTGTGCATGCACCCGCTCAGAACAATCAGGCCGGCGACTTGGACGAGCAGTCTCCAGCGAGTTTCAAACGGAGTAAACGCCACCCGGATTTTCTTCATGCTTCGAACTTACCTCAAAACCAAGGCAGGGAAAAGGCCTGAACAATTTTTCGCCCGGCACACGTAAGTAGCGCATGACCACGTCCATCTTTACGCCCCTGTTCTTGCTCGCCGCGTTCGTCACCCTGCTCGCCGCGCCGCTCTCTACTCACGCCGCCGAACCCGCGAGCAAGCCGAACATCCTGATGATTCTGGTCGACGACCTCGGCTACGGCGACCTGTCCTGCTATCGCGAACTCGGCGGTGCCACCGACATTCAAACGCCGCACCTCGATAAGCTCGCCAGCGAAGGCGTCACCCTGCCGAACTTCTACGCCAACTGCCCCGTGTGTTCGCCGACCCGCGCCGCCCTGCTCAGTGGCCGCTACCAAGAACTCGTCGGGGTCCCCGGGGTCGTTCGCACCAACCCGCAAGACAGCTGGGGCTACCTCGCGCAAGACGCGGTCCTGTTGCCGAACGTGCTGTCCAAGGCCGGCTACCACACCGCGTTGATCGGCAAATGGCACCTTGGGCTGCGTCCGGAGAACCATCCGAAACGGCGCGGCTTCGACTTCGTTCACGGCTTTCTCGGCGACATGATGGACGACTATTACAAACACAAACGCCAGGGGCAGGATTACATGGCCAAGGACCTCGAGACCATTTTTCCGACCGGCCATGCGACGGATCTGTTCAGCGATTGGGCCGCGGCCTACCTGCGCGAACGAAGCGAGAAGCATCCCGACCAACCGTGGTTCTGTTATCTCGCCTACAACGCGCCGCACACCCCGATCCAACCGCCGGCCGACTGGCTCGCCAAGGTGAAGAAGCGCACGCCCGACATGGAGAACCGCCGCGCCAAATTGGTCGCCTTGATCGAACACATGGACCACGGCATCGGCCAGGTTCTCGACGCGCTCAAGACCTCCGGCCAAGCCGGCAACACCCTGGTGATCTTCTCCTCCGACAACGGCGGTCATGTCTCGGTCGGGGCGAACAACGGTCGGCTGCGCGGTGGCAAACAGGACATGTACGAGGGCGGCATCAAGGTGAACTTCTTCGCCCGCTGGCCTGGCAAGATCGCGCCCGGAACGCGTTCGGAGCGGCGCGGCATCAGCATGGATTTGTTTCCGACCATGGTCGAGGCCGGCGGCGGCGAACTACCCGAAGGCCTCGACGGCGTCAGCATCCTGCCAACCCTGCTTGGCCAAGACCAAGGCCGCGACGAACGCACCCTCTACTTCAGTCGCCGCGAAGGCAACCTCCGCTGGATGGGCGACTCCAGTTGGGCCCTGCTCGAACCCTCCGGCTTAAAGCTGCTGAAGAATACCCCGGTCGCCCCCTGGGAAATGTACGATCTCTCCACCGACCCGAAGGAGAAAAATAATCTGGCCCAGAAAAACCGCAAAGACTTCGCCCGGCTCGCCACCAAGATGCGCGCGCATATCCAACGCGGCGGTGCGGTGCCGTGGCAGAAGGGGGTAAGTAGCGAGTAGCCGGTAGCCGGTAGCGAGGAGGGCGCCAGCCATGGAATTTTGTGATGAACGTGTCGTTTCGACTTATGGCAAAGGTCTGCCATAGGGTGGCAAGAGTCTGCCATACTGTGGCAAGGACCTGCCACTCTATGGCAAGACCTTACCATACGCCCGAACAATTCGCGCAGGCTCTAGGATTAAAAATTCAAGCCACGGACGCGGCAGACGGTCGGTCCCACTGAAGTCCGTGTTACGTCGTCGAGGCCAAAATCGGAATGGCTTAGGCTGGGATGTACGCCGGCTTGTTCGCCTTCGCGCTTTGCTTTGCCCTACTTGCCTGGCGCTATACACGGAACCGGGGACGAACCGTCTGCCGTCGCTCGACAGGTCGTGGAACGACATGGTAGCTTGTGCCGCTCTCGTTTGAAATTTGAAATCTGAAATTTGAAATCCATGATGAAACTCCTCCCTGCACTCCTGCTGTTCGCCTCGTTGCTGTTCAGCTTCGCCGCCGAACCGAAACCGAACTTGATCTACATGATGGTCGACGACCTCGGTTACGGCGACCTGTCTTGCTACGGTCAAGAGCACTTCACCACGCCGAACATCGACCGGCTCGCGACCGAGGGGATGAAGTTCACTGACCACTACGCCGGCAGCACCGTCTGCGCGCCGACCCGCTGCGTGTTGATGACCGGACTGCACACCGGCCACGCGTTCATTCGCGGCAACAAGGAGATCAAACCGGTCGGCCAACACCCGATGGCCGACGCCTGCTACACCGTCGCCGAACTGTTCAAGGAAAACGGTTACGCCACCGGCGCGTTCGGTAAATGGGGGCTTGGCGCGCCCGGTTCGGAAGGCGATCCAGTGCATCAGGGCTTCGACAAGTTTTACGGCTACAACTGCCAGCGCAACGCCCACACCTTCTACCCGACTTGGCTTTACGACAATCTGAAGAAGGTCGAGTTCGACGGCAAAACCTACTCGCACGACGTCATCGCCGAGCAATGTCTGGCCTGGATCCGCGAACAAAAAGACACCCCGTTCTTCTGCTACATTCCGTTCACCATCCCGCACGCCGCCATGCAGGTGCCGGCCGACGACCACGACCCCTGGCGCGAGAAGTTTCCCCAGTTTGAGGGCAAGGTCGGCAAGTATGGCGGCACGCAGGTGACCAATCCGGTGGCTGCCTTTGCCGGCATGATGACCCGCCTGGACCGCGACATTGGTCGCATTCTCGACCTGCTCAAAGAACTCGGCATCGACGACGACACCTTGGTCATTTTCACCAGCGATAATGGTCCGCACAAAGAAGGCGGGCACGATCCGATCTTCTTCGACAGCAACGGTCCGCTCAACGGATTCAAGCGCGATCTCACCGACGGCGGCATCCGCGTTCCGCATCTCGCGCGCTGGCCTGGCAAGATCAAAGCCGGCACTGAGAGCGACCACATTTCCGCCCATTGGGATCTGTTGGCGACGGCCGCCGAGATGATCGGCGTCGAACCTCCGGCCGGGCTTGATGGCATCAGCTACCTCCCCGAACTGACCGGCAAAGAGCAGGCCGAGCACGACTTTCTGTATTGGGAGTTTTTCGAACGCGGCGACAAGCGCGCGGTCCGCCAAGGCAAGTGGAAGGCGGTGCAAAACGATCTGCATAAAAATCCCGACGGCCCGATCATGTTGTTCGATCTGGACAAAGATCTCGGCGAAACAACCGACCTCGCGGCTGAGCATCCAGAGAAGGTGAAGGCGATGAAGCAGTTGATGATCGAGTCGCACACCGACTCGGAAATCTTTGTGGTGAAACCGCCCAAGCCGAAGAAGCCAAAGAAGGCAAAGCCGGCGGCTTGAGAAGGTAGTTCCTCTTGAAAAGGAGGAGTCTGCTGGCTTTAAGCCGGCGGTGCGCCCCCCTCTGGAGAGGGGCCGCCCGACACCCCTTTGGAAAGGGGTGCCACCTCGTGGACTGCTGGCTTTAAGCCGGCGGTGCGCCCCCTCTGGAGAGGGGCCGCCCGACACCCCTTTGGAAAGGGGTGCCACCTCGTGGACTGCTGGCTTTAAGCCGGCGGTGCGCCCCCTCTGGAGAGGGGCCGTCCGACACCCCTTTGGGAAGGGGTGCCACCTCGTGGGCTGCTGCGTCGTAGTTTCCAACGCCGCAGGCCGCCCCACTGGTTACTGATTACTGACCACTCCGAAGGCCGCAGGCCGCCCCACTGATCACTCAACAGGCCGAAGGCCGCCACTTCACTGATAACTGATTACTGATTACTCTGAAGGCCGCAGGCCGCCCGCGTCGGCCATCGCCTGGGCTTTCAAACACAACTCGGCCGCCTTGAACGCGTGGTCCTGGGTCATCGCTTTCTCGGTGCGGTTTAGGCAGTCGAGAATGAACGCGCCGAAGAAGGGGAAGCCGACCACGCCTTGGCAGTCGATGCGTTTTTCGCCGTCGGCGTCGGTGAGGTAGAGTTGGTCGGGGCCGTATTCGGTGGCGACGTCCATGTATTTGCGCGCTTCGATGACGCCTTTGGTGCCGATCACGAACAGGCGTCCGTCGCCCCAGGTGGTGGAGCCGTCGGGGGTGAACCAGTCGACGCGGATGTAGTTGGCGACGCCGTTGTTGGCGAGCAGGGAGGCTTCGCCGAAGTCTTCGAGTTCGGGTTTGTCGGGGTTGGCGTAATTGGCGACACGGGCGTGCAGGACTTCGGCGTCGGTGGCGCCGCTGTAGGCGAGGAATTGTTCGAAGTGGTGCGAACCGATGTCGGTGATAATGCCGCCGTATTGTTCTTTGTTGAAGAACCAGTCGGGGCGGTTGGCTTTGGACAGGCGGTGCGGGCCGAGTCCGAGCACTTGGACGATGTCGCCGATCGCGCCCTGTTCGATCAGTTGGCCGGCGTAGACGGCGGACTCGACGTGCAGGCGTTCGGAGAAGTAGACGCCGTATTTTTTGCCGGTCTCGGACACCACGCGTTTGGCTTCGTCGAGTTGCTCCATGGTGGTAAACGGCGTCTTGTCGGTGAAATAATCTTTGCCGTGTTTCATCACTTCGCAGCCGAGCGGGCCGCGCAGGTTCGGCACGGCGGCGGCGGCGACCAGTTGGATTGAGTCGTCTTCGAGGATTTCTTCTTTGCTGGCGACGGCTTTGGCGTTCGGAAATTTTTCGCGGTAGGCTTCGACTTTGGCCGGGTCCGGATCCCAGACGGCGACCACTTCGCCGCCGGCTTCGGTGAGGCCGTTGGACTGACCGTAAATGTGTCCGTGATCGAGGGCCATGGCGGCGAAGCGGAACTCGCCGGGTTCGACCACCGGCTTGGGTTTGTTCTTCGACTCAGGGGCGTAATTCATTCCATCAGATTTTTGCATGCCCCCGCCATAGGTCGCGGGAGGGTTCGTGGCAAGCCGCTGGAAAAGCAAACCGCCCGCGAAATATTGGCTGGTGCATCGGAACGCCATCGGGGATGCAATGAACTCTATGAAACATGCGTTTATGGCTTCTTCTTTGGGTCCTCGAACTCGGACTCGGACTTGTCTCGGCGTCCGCCGCGGCGGACTCATGTCGCGACAGCATGTGCGAGTCGTGTCGGTGAGTAACAATCGGGTGGGTTCCATCGGGTAAGTTTATGGAAGAGTGGGTTTCCATCCCTGGTTTTGCCGACCCGATGAGCAGCTTGTCGCATCTGGTCGGCACCGTGTTGTTCTTCAACGCGGGCGCCTTGCTTTTGTGGCGAACGCGGTCGAGCGCGGAGCACCAGGCGCGGAACTTTTGGTTCTGCTTTCAGTTCGTGGTGGCGAGTTTGTTCTGCCTGTCGATGAGTTTTGTCTACCACATGGTTCCCTTGGGAGGAGCGGCGCGGGCGGTGATGCTCCGACTCGATGTGGCGGCGATTTTTGTGCTGATCGCGAGCACCTTCACGGTGATTCACGGTATCGCGTTCCGCGGTTGGCGCTGTTGGGCGATCATCGGTTTATTGTGGGGGATCGCGGCGGTGGGGATTCCGTTGCGTATGGTGTTTTTCGACAGCGTCTCGCATGTCGCCGGTAACGGCATCTTTTTATTGATGGGTTGGGTCGGTGTGCTTTCAGCGTGGCTAGTGTGGCGCGCGTACGGCTGGCGCTATCTCGGTCCGGTGGTGTTGGGCGGGATTTGTTATACGATTGGTGCGGTGGTGAACGCCGCGAATTGGCCGGTGATTATCGACAAAGTTTGGGGGCCGCATGAGACCTTTCATTTGTTCGTGCTGGCCGGGCTGGCGGTGCATTGGAGCTTGGCCTGGAAGATCAGTAATCATTGATCTGATCGTTGTTCTTTTTCACGCGGAGCCCAATCGGCTCGGGAGGCCCCTCACCCTCCAGAGATTTATTTCCCGACTGCGAACGCCTTCACTGAATACTGGCTGCGGGTGTAGTCGCCCATCGACCCCATGCGCGGATGGCTGACCAGGTAGTTGTGTTCGTCGATGAGATTGAAGATGTAGTGGGTGGCGCCTTCGGGCAGGGTGGCGGTGACTTTGTTGCCGACGACCTTCGCGTCGAACTTCATCCATTCCTCGTAGCGGTGGCCGCCGTTGGTGGTGACGAGGAGGTCGGCGCGTTGCATTTTGTTGCCTTGTTCTTCGAACGTGGCCCATACCTCCTCGCCGTCCTTGCCCGTTTTGATGATTTTGCAGACGCCGTCTTTGTTCGGTATTTTATGGCGGCTGAACGGATTGCGGTAGGGATAGTCGGCCTCCATCTCGTCGAGGATGGTTTGCAGTTGGTTGTCCATCGCCTTGGTGCGTTCGGGGAATTTTTCGGCCAGATTGTTCGACTCCTCGATGTCGACGCGGGTTTTGCCGTCTTTTTTGTATAGTCGGTAGAGTTCGAACGGGGGCCTATCGGGCTTGTAGTTGCGGATCAGTTTAAAGCCGTCGACGCGCAGGGTGGAGTGCATGGTGGCGCTGTTGGGAAAGTGGTGCATCATGTGGTTGCGAACCGAGCCGTCGGGATTTTTGACCAGCGTGGGATCGGTCGGATCCTGGCTCAACAAGGTGGAGAGATCGGCGCCGTCGAGGGCTTGGTCGGCTGGTTTTTCGGTGCCAGTCCAGGAGAGAATGGTCGGATAGATGTCGAGGCCGTTGGCCATGACGTCGGTCTCTTGGCCGCCCTTGATGCCGGGGCCGGTAATGATCAGCGGCACGCGGATACCGCCCTCCTGTGCGTGGATCTTGCCTTTGTCGAGCGGGTAGTTGTCGGTGATAATCTCGCCGGGATGCGACTCCATTCCGCCGTTGTCGGAGGTGAAGATGATGTAGGTGTTGTCGATCAGTTTGTGGCCGGGCCAGCGCGGGTCGTCGGTGGTTTTGAGATAGGTGACCGCATCGCCAACATAGTGATCGAGCATCTCGACCATGGCGCCATAGTAGGGGTTGTTTTGACCCGGCTTGTCCATGTGCACGGTGCCGTCTTTCGGAAACGGCAGGTTCATCTTTTTGCAATACTTGCGCAGGAGGGCTTCGCTGCGCGTGTGGATGGGCGTGTGGACCAGCCAGGTGGCGTAGTAAAGGAGGAAGGGTTTGTCTTTGTGGGCGCGCATGAAGTCGAGCGCGTCCTCGCTGTTTTGGTGGAACGGGAAGCCGTCTTCGTCGAGGCGGTAGGGATCGTCTTTGTCGGTGGTCGCAAAGTCGGAGGTGCGGTGCGGCTTCATCGGTATGGTTGCGCCGCGTTCGCTGCGGGTCCAGTCGAAGCCGTGGTCGATTGGTTGCGGATAGGCGTTGTGGTTGATCGCAATGTGCCATTTGCCGACGTGGCCGCTGGTATATCCGTTGGCTTTGAGCGCTTCGGGCAGGATGGTTTCGGAGATTGGCAGGCGGCCGGCGTACCAGGGCGAGATGAGCGGCCAGGCGGCTTCGTGGTTCGGGATGGGCGGGGCGCCGCCGACCACGTGGGTTCGTTGTAGGCGCACCGGATGGCGTCCGGCGAGGACCGCGCCGCGGCTGGGCGCGCAGGTGGGGGCAGGGGAGTAGGCTTGCCAGAACTTCACGCCGTCGCGGGCGAGCGCGTCGAGGTGTGGCGTGTCGTAGGGGCAGGGTTCGTCGATGTCGTAGCAGCCGACGTCCTGCCAGCCGAGGTCGTCGACGAGGATGAAGAGGACGTTCGGTTTGGCCGGTGGCAGGTCTTCGGGTTCGGCGACGCAGTGGGTGGGGAGAAGGGTCGCGAGGGTAGTTGCGATGAGGCTGGCGATTAATCTTGGGGCGTTCATTTGTCAGAAGTGATCAGTATTCAGGTTTCAGTGTGGGGGCTGATCGTACCATCGTGCTTTTATTTGGACCGGAAAGGAAGGGAGAATTCGGACAAGGCCCAGCGCCAGTCGAAGCAATTTTTCAACAGCTTGCTAGTCTTGACATCAACACATCTTGATGACTTGATGCACTGATGAGAACAACCCTCGATATTGATCAGGATGTGATGGCGGCGCTGAGACACGTAGCCCCGAAGCGAGGGATTTCCATGGGAAAGTTGGCATCGGAACTTATCCGCAAAGCGCTGGATGCCTCTGAGGCTCCCCCGATGGAGATGCGAGCTGGCGTTCCGGTGATCACCAAACAGTCGGACGATGCTGAACTGGTGACCCGTGAGCTCATCGATCGGATTCGGGACGAGATTGATGACTGAACCGCGTTTTCTCTTTGATGTGAGCATCTTGTTGGCGTTGCTGGACGAGCACCATGAGATGCATGAAGCTGTCTTCGATTGGTATGCGACGGTAAGCTCGAAGGCTTGGGCGACCTGTCCCCTTGTTGAAAATGGATTTGCCCGCATTATTTCCCAAGACGCCTATCCTAATGTGAACCTTTCCGTGCCCATGGCCATTGAGCATCTTGCCACCCTTTTCTCGAACGCGGACGGCCATAAACACTGGCCGGATGATGTACAGGTGACCAACACTGAGGTATTTGCCTTCCCGAAAAAATTTGGTCATCGACGACTGACGGATGCGTATCTTTTGGCGCTCGCCGTGAGGCGGGATGGAGTGCTCGCCACCTTGGATACGCGCATGTCACTTGAGGCGGTCGTGGGGGCTTCGCCTGCCCACCTTTTCGTCATTAAATAAGTTCATTATTCGACCTGAACGAAAGCATCGTCCTGAAGCGGGGATGATCAACCGGCCAGCAGTCGCTCCAGATGAGCGGCAGTTTTCGGGTTGCCGATGTACGGGTCATTGGTGCGTTCGGCGTATGCTTTGAGTTTGCGCGCGAGTGTCCGAACGACGTCCTGTTGTTGTTTGTCGTCGATGAAATTGATCAGTTCGTCGGGATCTTTTTTTAGATCGATCAACCAGGGTTTGTCCGCCGAACTTAAGATGAGTTTGTGGCGCGGGGTGACGGCGCCGAGCCAGCCGAAGCTTTGGCCGGGCTTGCCGGTGCTGCGGATGAAGGTGGGGGCCTCGATGTTTTTTTCGGTTTCGCCAACGAACAGGTCGGAGAGGTCGCGGCCTTCTTCGCGTCCGGCGGTTTTGACGCCCATCATGGCAAGGAAGGTGGGTAGGAAGTCGGTGGTGTTCCAGGCGTGGTCGATCTGTTTGCCTTTTGCGATCTTTGCCGGCCAGCGAACCACGAACGGCACCTTGGCGGAGGCTTCGAGCGGGATGCCTTTGTTTTGGCGGCCGTGTTCGCCGCGCATGTCGCCGTGGTCGGCGGTGAAGATGAGGATGGTGTTGTCGAGAACGCCTTCGTCTTCGAGCGCTTTGGTGATGCGGCCGACGTTGTCGTCGATGCACTTCATCATACCGAGGTAGGAGGCCATTTTCCAGCTGCACTTGGCGGCGGACTTGGCCCAGGTGGGGACGTCTTTTGCGGGTTTGCCGTAGGTGCGCGGTTTCTGGCAATTTTTGTCGTCGTACATGCTGGCGTAGGGTTCGCGAACCGTGTCGGGGCCGTGCGGGTCGGGAATGCTGAGCATGTAACACCAGGGCTGGTCCTTGTGTTCCTTGACGAACTCGATCGCCTTGGTGGCGAGCCAGTCGGTGGCGAAGGATTCCTCGTCGGCACCTTCGACCGAGTAGCTTGGTTTGTTTTTCTCGCGGGCTTTCACGCGCGGACCGGCGGGCGTGTCTTCGAACTGTTTCCAGTGACCGCGGTTGAACATGTAGCGGTTTTCCTCGAAGCCGAAATTGCGTTTGGGTGCCCACTGCGGTTTGCCGTGTCCGTCGAGGTGCCACTTGCCGGCGTAGCCGGTTTTGTAGCCGGTGCGGCGCAGCAGTTCGGCGAAGGTGACGACGTCGTCGCTGAGGCGTTCGTTGTTGTTCACGACGGGGGTGTTTTGTGAGTATTGGCCGCTGAGAAACGTCGAACGCGAGGGCGAGCAGACCGGCGTGGCGGCGTAGTGTTTGGTGCAGATGGCACCTTCGCGGGCGATGCGGTCGATGTGCGGCGTGTCGATGATCATCTTCGGACCCCACATGAGCGCTTGATCGGGCGGCAGTGTGTCGCGGTAGCAGGCGATGGTGCGGAAGTTGAGTTCGTCGCAGTGGATGATCATCAAGTTCGGGCGGTCGGCCTTGCCGCGTTCGTCGTCGGCGGCTTGGACGGTTGCATTGAGCGAGGCGGCGGTGGCGGCGGTGGCGGACCGGATAAAGTGGCGTCGTTTCATGGTGTTGAGTTGGTTGTTAAAGGTACGGTCCGACTGACCCTTTTCACGGTTCTTAGACCGCGGAAAAACGCGGAAAAACGCGGAATCTCTGGTCCGAAATTATACGGCAAAACGTACAAGCTGCCATTCCTTTGGCCCACATTCTTTTGCCTCTGCGGGCATTATTCCTAGTGAGGTTGTTGGACTTCTTCTCTTTGGCTCCGCGCGGCTCGACTGGTTCGCGAATGTTTGTGTGGTTGGACCGCTCCGCGGCCGGGAGACCCCTCGCCGTTCAGGATTTTCGCTATGGCAAAAGTTTGCCATAGTGTGGCAGAAGTTTGCCATAGTGTGGCATGAGTTTGCCATCGTATGGCAAGAGTCTGCCATAATGATGGAGGTTGGTTATGAATTTCCCCACAGACACCATTCGAGTGACACGGCTTCAGATTCTTCGAATCGGTGTTGGCGTTGTTTTTGCGCTCAGTATGATCGCTTGTTCCGGACTGCGGGAAAACGTGACGTCCTCCGATCTGGCGAGTCGTGCCCTCAAGAGCATTGAGCTGGTGGAGGAAGACGGGTCCGTTATTCAGCCCGACTACCTTTTGAAGGCAGGCGATACGCTTGTCATACATCTGAGTGGGATTCCCTTCGGGGGGAATTTCAAAGAGACGGTCGACGCCACCGGTGTGATGAGCCTGCCGTCGATCGGTCGGGTCCAACTTTCCGGGCGCAGCAGCGACCAAATCCGGGACGACATTCTATCTCGCTACAAGCCGAAGGATTATTTCATCGAGGTCGCGGTTTTCGGTCCGGCCGAATCATACTACGATGTTGAAGGGTACGTGGACGAACCCGGAAGGTTCCAACTGCATCGTAAGACAAGCGCCATGCAGGCGATCACGGAGGCCGGCGGGTTCACCGAATTTTCTAGGCCAACCTTTCGTATCAAGCGTGGCGGCTACGTCTACACGTTGGACCGTTTGGCCGCGGAGAGCGATCCGAGTCTCGATTTCGAACTCATGCCGGGCGACGTGATCACAGTGCCGAGCCAGGGATGGTGACTGACCACTGGTTGCTTGGGAGCAGCCTGTTGTTGATTGATTAAAAAAGCCGCAGGCTTGCACCACCCGCGGCACGGCGATAAGCGAACGCGCGTGAACCATTTACCCACCACCCGCATGCTGGAAGGAGACCGCGACGCGCTCGAACGCGCCTACGCGGACTTTGCTGCGTTGCCGGTGGACGAGGACCGGATGGGCGAGGCGGTGATGCCGCGTCGAACCCATGCGACGACGATCGCGCGCGCTGCGTCCGCGTCCGGGCCGGGCACCTTTCTTGGCAAGGCGACGCGCACGGTCGAGTTTGTGCCGACCGACAAGCCGGGCTGGTGGTTCGACCGGGTGGACCATCCGGAATGCCTGCCGGTGCGTGTGTCGATCCGCAACGTCTGGACGACCGGCGCGGTGGTGTCCAACATCGTGCTGCGTTCGGGGCCGCCGAGCAATTACATCCGGCTGGTCGAGCACATCATCGCGCTCAAATACGGCTTCGGCGTGGACAACGTGATGATGCGAATCGACTCGGGGGATCCGCCTTTGTTCAACCGCGGCAGCATGGAACTGGTCGAGGCGCTGGACGCGTCCGGGCGGGTGGAGACGGCGCAGCCGCTAAAATATTTTACGGTTAAGGAGCCGGTGGCAATGGTCACCCAGGGTGACAAGTTCTTGGTGTTCGAACCGGCCAAGGACGGCGACCATGGTCTCTATCTTGACTGCGCGGTCGACTTTCCCAACTCGATCGGCAAGCAGCGCATTCGCTTTCCGGTGAACGAGGCTTGCTGCCGGCATGGCGCGACCGCGCGGACCAACACCAGCCTGCAAAAGATGCTGACCTGCAAGACGGTCGGCCTGCTGTTCGCCGACATCCGCAACCTCGGTTACAGCAAGGATAATGTGTTGATCGCCAGCAAGTTCGGGTATCTGAACAAGGCTGGGCTGGTACACGAAGGAAAATCACTGGAAGCGAGCTGGCACCGCGCCGTGCTCGATCTGTTAGCGGCGGTGGCCTTGATTGAAAACGGTCGCCTTGCCGGCACGATTACCAGCTACAAGGCGGGCCATGCGATTGATGTGGAAATGATTCGCCTGCTGTTCAAGCATGAGTTATTATCAGAGATGTGAGTGTGTTCGTGAGAGGAACAGGAGACATCATGAATCATTTTAGCCCTTCTTTTTTCATCCCCCTCATTTTTGCCGCCTTGCTTGCAGCCGTTTGTTCGTTCGGCCAAGAGTCTGATGCTGAGGACAAACTCGTGCTTGCCTTCCAGGCGCTGGACGGAACCGCGGTCGAAGGCCGGCTGCACAAGACCATCGCCTTTGAAAGCATCGCCGGCGTGCTGCAGATTCCTGGCGAAAAAATTCACGGCATCAACTTCGGCGAAGACCGAACGACACTCAAACTCTCGGACGGTTCGAAGATCTCCGGTAAGATCGTGCAGAAGACGTTGCCCTTCGCCTTGTTCGTCGGCGAGGTGGACGTGCCGCTCGGACTGGTCGCCGCGTTCGGGGAGAAATCGCAGGTGCACAAACCACGGGTCGCGAAGAACCCGGTGGGCATCAACGCGGACTCGGAATTGTTCGAGTACATCGTCATGAAGGGCGATACGCTGAACGGCATCGCAGGCACCTTCATCACAACGGTGAAAGAACTTGAAGCGGTGAATCCGGGCGTGAAGGGGAACAATCTCAAGCCGGGTACGTCCATCTTCATTCCGCCGCTGAAGTAGCGCAGCGTGCGGATACCGCCCTCGCCGCGAGGGGCTGGACCGCTTCGCGGAGGCAAAAGAATGTGCGGCAAAGGAATCGCGGCTTTATGTGGTTTGCGGTGGAATGTCGAACGAGAGACTCCGCGTGCTCCGCGTTTTTCCGTGGGAGGTGTTTCATTACGCAGGTGGCATTGTCTCTCCCGAACGGTGTCGAGCCGCCTCTCTTTAAGAGCGGTCGGCTGGTTCTGGAGGTGAACCCCGAACAACGTCCGACACAAGCTCGGTCGTCGTCCATCGCAACCGGCTCGGGCGGTCCCCCTCGCTCTTCAAGTGTGTATGTGAACAATCCAGGAATATTAAGCCGGGACGCAGCAGGGTACCCACAAACTCACATCGTTTGCTGAAAAAATGCTGGAATCGGCTAATTCGCATGGATTTTGGCATGCAGTAAAGTCGCCATTATCCTGATTCTCCCTTCCATTTCGCCTCTGGATTTCATAGACTGCATCCACTGGGGTGTATCTATTCGTGCCTTTGGGAATGGTCGGGGCGGGTTTGCCCGAAATGTTGGTGAAAATTTATTGGTATTAAACGAGGCCCAGCCTTGGGCCTCGAAATTGAGTTTGATTATGAAAAGAGATCTTAGTTCTTCTCGTCGTTTTGTCGTCGGCCAGTTGTGTGGACTGGCCTGTTGGGTGCTTTGTCCGAGTGTCCTACTTGTCCCCTTGTCTGAACCCGCCGTGGCAGCACCTGGGTTCACCGTTGACTATTTAAATACCATCGGCGGCAATGGGCATGGATTAGGCCAATACGGCGAGATTTACAGCCTGTGGAGCCAGTTAGACAAAGGGGTATTGACGACCGGTCTACAGAATGTCGGAGGGCGTACTTACAATATCCAAAACCTATGCTCGGTCGGCGGAGTTCCAGTGGTGAATTACTATTCCTCGGGCAGCCAGAGTTTTCCTGCGGGTAACGTCAATCCGGCGACGATTTGTCCAACCGGCGGAGCGAACGACAACTATACCGCTCGTGCGCGCACGGTAATCACGTTTCCCTGCGGTGGAAATTATACCATCGATGTTGGCAGTGATGACGGGCGGTTCCTCCGCTTGACCGGAGACATGACCATCACCGGTTCCGGCGGGCAGGGTGGCAGCCAATTGGTGGCGCCCAACACGATCATCCGCTTCAACGGAACGGGGCATGCCCACAACCATCTGAATTTCGCCGTGCCAGCCGGTGGCGTTGTACAGATGGAGGCCTGGATGTGGGAGGGTGGCAGTGGTGACGATTTCGAGATCAGCATCGCCAATGGTTTTCAGGGAGGCTTCAACGGCACTTTCCAACTGTTGACCGATGATGTGTTTGCCGATGGCTGTGTCTTGTTGGACGATCAAATTCCCGCTGCGGCGATCAATCCCAATCCGGGTTTTTCGTTTGATGCCTTCAACCTGATTCCGGGCGGTGGTTCGACCGACAACGACATCAACAGTATCACCGAGAGCACCGACATTTTTAAATATCTCGATGCGGAGTGCACGTTTACTGGCGGCACCACGGACCCGATCAATGGTGCGGTGTACAATATCCAGAATGTGGTTCGCAATGTCGTTCTGAACGAGATCGATTTTGTGGGCAACAATGGGCGCGATTACACCGTCAATAACCAGTACAGCATGGTGATTCCGGGCATCGCCCAAGGCACGCAGGACATGGCGTATCGCGCGAAAGCGTCGGTCTGCATTCCGGTCGGTACATGGACCTTTGCCACACGAAGCGATGATGGCCGGCTGTTTCAACTGGAGGGTGTGCCGTTCACCGCGGTGAATGGGCAGATCAACACTGGTGGCGTTGGCCAAGACTTTGTTGGCTTTACCGGAACATCCAATTCGCAATTTACCTATGCGACCTTCACCATCACGCCGGCCATGGCGGGAGGTTTGGACGGTTGTTTTGAGACGACACTCACCGCTTGCTTTTTTGAGCGCGGCGGGGGCGACGACTGGGAGTTCTCGGTCGCGGCTGGAACCCACACGGGTTTCACCAGGGATTACTTTCGTCTGTTACAGGATGGACAGTTCTGCTGGAGGGTCTCGCCCTTGGATTGCGCTGCTGCGACTTGCGACAACCTCGAACTGGTGGCCGAAACGCCGCTCGCCGGCAACACCTGTGAGGACACGGTGTTTGAGTACCGGTTGACCAACAACGCGACCGCCCCTGTCGATCCGCAGCACACCGACGGTGCGGTGGCGCTTGACGTCGTGGTGAGTAGTAGCGCCTGCGGCCTTTTGGTCGCGCAGGAGACCGGTCTGACGACCAACGATATTCCTGCGGGCGAGAGTTTGACCTATTTCTGTACGGTCTGTCCGCTTTCCGAGGAACTGTGCAACGGAGTGATCTCAAACATCATCGACGTCGCCGCCCGCTGCCTCGATTGCGGCCTTTCGGTGACCTCGACAGCGAGTCTGATCCCGCCCCCGGGTGTTGTCGGCAACATCTATGATGATCTGAACTTCAATGGCGTTCGTGATCTCGGTGAGCCTCTGGTTGCGGATGTGCCGGTGACAGCTTACGACTGTGCCAATCAAGTGGTGGCCTCGACCATCACGGGGCCGTGCGGTTGCTACAATTTGATCCTGCCCGTCGGGCTTGATGTCCGCTTGGAGTTCGGTGATTTGCCGGCTGGGTTTTGCCCAGCGCCGCTGGGGGTTGATACCGTTCTCTGTCCGGTTGCCGGTGAAATTTGCGGGCTGGATATCGGGGTAACCAAATGCAATCCGGATCCTGGGCCGGTAGTCAGTGAGATTGGTTCGCGGCTGTGGTTCGATTGCGACAAAGACGGCGTTCAGGATCCCTGCGAGCCCGACCAAAAAGGTGCGGCGGCTGGACTTGGTGGCATTGAAGTCCAGTTGTTTGACGCGGTGGGAACATTCATTGCCAGCGTGTTCACCGGTGCCGATGGCAGCTATTACTTTAACTCGACCACCGTGGCCGGGTTGGTCGCGGGCGCGATGTATGAAGTTCGAATCCCGGTCGATCAAGGCGTGTTGCAGGGCTTCACGACCACGACGCCGGACGCCGGGCTGAACGACAGGCACGACTCGGACGGCGTGTACATGGGCACGTATTTTTCCGCGCCGGCTGATCTCACCACCTGCTGCGTGAACCATGACGTCGACTTCGGCTTCGTCTGGGCCCGCGCGCCGACGCTCGCCTGCGAGACCAATGTAGAGGTGGATCTCGGCTGCATCTACAACTTGGCGGTCATCCCCTTGCTCATTCCCGACATGGACTTGACGATCACCAACTGCGGCGCAGACGCCTTCCTCACCAACTTCACCGAGGCCACCACCCAGGCCGGTTGTTCCTTTACCCTCTGCCGCGTGTTCATCGCCACCAACCCTTGCGCCACCAATGCGGCCGATATGGTCTCGGTCTGCACACAGAAATACACCTACGCTATGGACTTGGAGCCGCCCAAATTCGCGCGCGCGCCGCTGGGTGGATGCCTCGGCTGCGTTCCAGAAGGCATGTCCCCGCAAGACTTTGTCTGCGCGGTTCGACCGGCCGCGATGGACATCGACGCCACCGTGGTCACGGACAGCTGTGGCGACGAGAATGTGCAAGTCAGCTTGTGGTGCGACACCTATTACACCAACGATTGCCGGATTTCGGTGCAACGCAAACTGCGGGCGGAGGACGAATGTGGCAATGTCACCCTCCAAGATATCATGTATGAGCTCAATTGCCTCGAACCCGAGATCACCTCGGTCGAAACCGGCATGTATCTCGGTTGCCAGCCTTGCGGCTTTGTGCCCCCGACCAACCTCATCGCCTTGTCCTTCACCAACTATCCCGGACCGCCCGCCACCTTCTATTCGGAAGCGGTGACCAATGACTTCACGGGTGTGACCAACAACACCCGGGTGGTGTGTGAAATCGGTGACGGCACCTCCGCCGCCATGGCTTTCCGCAGCCTCGCTGAAATGGAAGAAGCCCAAGTCACCGGACTGCATTGGTTCGATTTCGGCGGCGCGCCGTTCCAGGGTTGGGTCGAGTTCTACCAAGGACGCTACCGCCTGCTCATTCTCCAATACCACCATGAAGGTGGCACCAATCCGGTACTCTCTCCGGGGATCTTGCCGCTTTATTCAACGGCTCCGCTGGGAACCAACTTCTCTGGGACGCCGCAGTGGGGGCACATCGCGGATGCGGTGCTCGGTACCGTGCCGGATGCGGAGACGCTCCTGTTTTACGGCGAAACCGACTTCCATGACCGCGTGATCCATTTTGAAACCGACGCCTTCGGCAATACCGCGCTAGGTAGCGGCAACTGGTTCGTGGGCCCGGACATCCGGGTTTCCTGGGTGCCCATGCCGGGGCATAGTTCGTTCTTGCCCGCCGCGGCCGATCGCCAAGGCCTTGGTGTCGGAAACACGACTCTCACTCAATTTCCTTATTGGCGGAACGGTAACTATCACTGGGGCATTCGTGGATTCAACCGCTGGGAAGTGGATGACTTTCCCGCAGTGCAAGGCGGTTCCAGCACGGGCAGCGACACGATCCATCGGATCTGGTTGACCGGACCGAAACCCTGCGATGTCGGCTATGAAGGCGATTGCGCCATCGGTCTCGAATTTATTGATAACGAGCTCGGCAGCAACGTCTGCGGACTGGTGAGCAACGGAACCTATACGGCCACAATCCCGGCCTGCGCCAATATCACCGCCTGGGACAACGTGGTGATGGACTTGGTCTTGCCTCCTGGCACATCGATCGAATCCGACGTCTCCTTTGCAGGCGGAACCCTCGGAACCTTCACCAACCAAGCATTTATCGATGTGAGTTCGGTACCGCCCAGTGCCACCTCTATCGATGTCACCGTGACCTTGAAAACGACGCGGGGCGATGCGTGTATCGGACCGCTGTTGGAGTCCATTAAAGGCGTGTTCTACTGCGAGGAATTTCTGGCACCGACGAACACGATGTTCTGGAGCGTCACCAACCAGTTCACCACCAATGGGTGCGACGTGACGATCGACCGGACCTACCGGGTGGAGACCTGCTGCGACCTCTTCGACGAAGAGGTGGTGACCTTTACCTACACCAAACTGCCCGACCTCGAGGTCGGCCCCTTGGCCAAACTCGACATCGGTTGCATCGCCTCGACCAACCAGATTCCGCCAGTGGATCTGACCATGCTGGCGGCGAGTTCCTCATGTGCCATTGTGAGCATTCAGAAGGTCGATCCGCAACTCATCTGCATCGACGAGAATTTTGAGAGCGGTCCCTCGACGCTGAACAACGGTAACGCCGCGGCGGTTCTCTCAGTGACCACCGACCCGGCCGCCAGCGGACGCGGCAACGTGCAATGCGTCGACATGAGCGGCCCCGGCATCTTCGGCGAAGTGCGTCCGCTGGCCGGCAACAAGTCGCTGTTGCCCTACGTGAAAGCGCCGGCGACCGGCACCGCCTGCATGACAGTGGACTACTTCGTTCCGGCTGGTTCGGGGATTGGCCCCGAGGATCGATTCATTCTGGTGTACCGTTGGAACGATGGTAATTTGGCTGATGACTTTTTCCCCTTGGAGGTGAGTTTGCCGTTCAGCGCCGCGCCGGGTACCTGGGCGACCCTGACCCACAACGTTCCCGTTCCGGCCACCGAAATGGATGGCGACCCTGTATGCGCGGTGCTGCCGTTCATCAGTTTTGCCGACTTCGCCCCGGCGGTTGCCGCCGGCACCGGACCCGATGTGTACTTCGACAATTTCCGCGTGACGATCAAAGCCGACGACCCGGTGTTCGAGGCCGAGGGCGGCTGCACCAACTCGGTGCTGCGCACTTTCGAAATCGAAACCTTGTGCGGCGTTAACAAGCTCGTCAGCCAAGAGGTTTGTTACATTCTCAATAACACGCGTCCGGAGATTCTCGCCACCGCGAAGAACGCCGAGGACTTTGGCTGCGTTGACACAGAACCGCGAACCCTCGCCGACTCGCTCGCCGCGCTGGTCATCACCAATGCCACCGTCACCACCCTGGTGTCCGAGGTGCGGATGAACATGGGCTGTGAAGTCATGGTGACGCGCACGTGGCGGGTTGAGGATTGCTGCGGCAACTTTGATCGCCGCGAGGAGACTTACATGTACACGCCGGGTTCGGGCATGCTCGCCACCGCGACGGTGAACCCGACGGTTGATGTTGGATGTGTCACCAGCCTTGACCTGATCCCGGCGTCGCCGCAGTTCACGCTGCGTTCGACTGGCAACATCTATTGCTACAAAGAAAACAACCGCTATTTCACCAACCGCATCCTCACCCGGTCGGACCAGGACCCCGCGTCGTTCACCTCTCCGGATGGAGGGTTCTCGTTCCAGATGATCCGGATGAACGACGACGGCGGATTTCTGCTCCGGGACCAACCCGTCGGTCCAGAGATGAACACCGCGCTATTCTCCCAGCCGGTCTGCTTCAGCGCCGAGGTTGGCAACCTCAATTGCGATGCGATTTGCATCTCGCCCCCACCCGACGCCATCCAACTCGGCACCGATCACATTGTCTCCAACGGGGTAGGGGAGGTCTGCATTTACGGCACCAACTGCGCTGACACCGCCACCGCAACTGTCGTGTTCTTCACCAATGCCACCGTCGTCAAGGTGACGGGTATCGACGGGACAAGCGACTTCCGCATCAACACCGATTTCGCGTATACCACCGAGGTTACCGAGTTCGTCGATGGCGACGGCAACCTCGTATACCTCGACGGCAACGGCGACGACGTGACGCTTCCGGCTGACGCGGAGTTGTGCCGCCAAGGCTGCGACATCGACGTGAGTTTCGTGACCACGCAGGCCAGCATGCAGGTGTTTGGCGGTTGCACCAGCGGCTTCGAACGCGTGTACCAAGTCGCCGCCAACTGCAGCACCTCGACGGTGACGCAAACCGTCCTCTACGTGCTCGACACCGAACCGCCGCGGATCGTCGCCGTGTCCAACTATGTGGATTACGGTTGCGTACCCAGCGACCCGCGTTCGTTGGAGATGTCGACCAACGGCTTGGTCACGACGGACGACAACACCTGTCTGAGCACGCAGATGGTCATGCAAGTCGCGGTGAACAACGGCTGCGACTGGACCGTCACGCGTTCGTGGCGGGTCGAGGATAGCTGCGGCAACTTCGACCTCAAAGACGAGGTCTATTCGTTCACGATCACACCGACCGCTCTGGTCTTCACCGTCGCGGCGCCGCCGACGCTGGACCTCGGCTGTATCACCTCGACCAATCAGGTTCCCCCGGCGGTGCCCTCCCTGCTCAAGGCCGAGGCGCCCATCGCCTTCTGTCCGGTGACCTCGATGTTTTTCTTCGAAGCCGAGGATGCCACCGTGCGCAGCGGGGTTAATAACGCCTCCGTCCACGCCGGCTTCACCGGTACGGGCTATGCTGATTTTGGCGGCAGCGGAACCTTTGTGGAGTTCACCGTTCCCGGTGGTGCCACCGGCGGACCCGCGAACATCACCTTCCGTTACGCGGTGGGTAGTAACGGTCCGCGGTCGGCAGACGTTGTGGTCAACGGAACGACGCAGGGCGTCGCGGTGTTCGCACTCACACCGGGGGGCTGGACCGACTGGACAGACGAAACCGTCGCCGTCACCCTCAGTCCGGGTCCGAACACGATCCGGATCGTGGCGCAGGGAAATGGTCCGAACTTGGACAGCCTCGCCATCGACCTGTCCTGCATCGATCCGGTCGATCTCGCCTGCGACACCGCGATCCACTGGGTCGGCGACACGGTGAAATCGAACATCCTCTGCCAGACCTTTATCGAACGCGTCTACCTCGCCACCAACGACTGTGGCCTCTCCGCGATGTCGACCCAGTGCATCACCTACATTCTCAATGAAGCGCCGAGTATCCTCGGGGTGCCGCCCTCGGAGAACTTCGGCTGCATCACCGCCGCGCCCTGCCTGCCGGATCCCTGGGCTGGCGTGGTGCTGGAGAACGCGATCATCTCCAATGTAACCGCTGTGATCACCGAGAACCCGGATTGCAGCATCACCATGGTCCGAACTTACGAAGCGGTGAACTGCTGCGGCGTCAGCGCCAGCACCACCGCCACTTACACTTGGACGTCAGCCACCCCTGCGCCGACCATCGTCGGTCCGGCCTTGGTCGACCTCGGCTGCATTCTCGATGTCGGCAATATTCCGGTGCCCTCGGTGTCGCAGTTCCAGACGGTGCTGACCAATGACCTTTATTGCGCCACCGATTTTGAAGACGGCAAAATTCCCGCCGACTGGACCATCGTCGATGGCAATCCCGGCGATGCCAACGACCCCGACTTCCAAGTGGTGATGGACGCCGCTGGAAACAATATTCTGCTTCAAGCCAATGCCGACTTAGCGACAGGAGGCGGAACTTCTATCGGTGGCTATGCCCTGTTGCCGAAAACCTTCTGCTCGTTCACCGCCTGTTTCGACTTCTGCCTCAACGACCAGTCGATGGCCTTTGAAGACGCCGTCTTCGTCTTTGGTGACAACGGCGCCGGCGGAAATTATCATGTGGTGTTCAGTGACTCTACCGGCGCCATGGATATCTACGAGAATAACGGCATCGGCGGCGGTCGGACCATTCGGGTGGACAACTACTCCGGTGGCTTCGATCTGGACGATGATCTCTGTTATTCCACCTGCATCTCCTTCGATGACACGGTTCGTGACGTCATCATCAGTATCGAGGAAGTCGGCAATCCGGCCAACGCCTTCTCGGGAACCTTCCCGCTCAACGACACGACGTATGGGCCGGGTCAGATCGGCTTTGGTTCGTATAACGATGCGCCCTCGTTCGACAACATCGAGATCACCGGCAGCAGCGATTGCAGCGGCGCGCCCCAGCCGGTTCCCTGTGGCGCAGACGTCGCCTTCGTCTCGAGTTCGGCGACCAACGCGCTCGACGCGATTGGCTGCATGTTTGAGTTCACCAACACCTACGAGGCTGCCGGCGGTTGTTCGCCGACGGGCAGGTTCGAACAAACCATCCGCTACACGCTCAGCCTACCGCCCGAAATCGTCTCGGTGGAGAAAGGGAGTAACCTCGGTTGCCGCGTCGCCGGCTACGTGCCGCCGACCAATCTCGCCGCGATCGTCGCGACCAACGCGATCAGCACCAATGTCAGCGATGTCATCATGCAGGTCGCTTGTGAAACCATGATCATGCGCACCTACCGCGTTGAGAACTGCTGCAATCGGTTCGACGAACGGGTCGAGACGTACACCTATACCCCGATTCCGGACCTGCCGTCGGTCGAACCACTGATGGATCTCGATCTCGGCTGCATCGCCAGCACCAACCAGATTCCGCCGGTCGACCTGACCATGGCCGCGGTCTCGGCTGAGTGCGGGGTCGTGTCGATCCGCAAGATCAGCACCAGCGCGCCGATCATGGTCGACGACTGCACCATGGCGATCAACCGCTGCTTCGAGGTAACCACGCTCTGCGGCATCAGCTATCCGCCGCCGGCCACCAGCCTGATCCAGTTGAGTGAAGACTTCGACACCGATCCCGGCTGGGCGACCACCGACAATTCCGCTGGCGCCAACGATCCGGTGTTTGTCGTCGCTAACGGCGTGCTCAGTCAGACCACCGCGAACCCGGACCTCGGCGCCGGCAGCAACGGCCACTTTATTCCCAGCGGCTTTGCCCTGCCGCCCGACCAGTTCTGCAATCTCAGCGGTTGCTTCGAGTTCCGTTTTGACGGTACCGGCGGCGACCAGGACGTGACCATCGCGTTCAACTACCAGGACCCGATGAACTTCTACTACCTGCTGTTCTCGAACAGCGGCGGCCGCGTCGATCTGTACAGCGTGATCGGTGGCACCATCAACAACGTCATGGCCCCGGGGCTCGACGGCCTCGTTCACAGCCTCGGCACTTTCCATGAGGTCTGCATCGACTACAATGCGCTCAGCGGCGCGCTCTCGGTGACCTCGCCGAGCGCGGGCATCTCCTACAGCAATCCCAGTTTCAATCCCGGCGGTTGGAGTTCGGGCCAGATTGGTTTTGGTTCGTTGAACGACGACTTCAGCATCGACAACGTCAACATCACCGGCAGCACCGACTGCGCGTTCACGCTCGACCAACTAATGGACCCGACTGCGATTGGCTACTGCCAGCGGATCACCTACACGCTCGAAACCGTGCCGCAGATCATCAGCGTACCCAAGGGCACCAACTTCGGCTGCCAAGCGGCGACCTTCCGCATTCCGCCTTGTTTCACCAACACGGTTGGCGGCGCCATTGAAGGGCTCAGTCTCACCGCTGGCTGCATCGATGACATCACCGTCGGACGCGGCGTACTCGGACCGGTCACCTACAACGCGGCCCAGTTGATCGGCGTGGACCTGACGTGTTTTACTGCCGGCGGCGGTTCGGAACTGATGGTTCCGGGTACCGATCCAGTGCCTCCAACAGGCACGCGTGCGGACTTGATCGAAGATCTGTGCATCGACACCGGCATCCTCAATCCAACCACCGGTCCCAACGGTATGTGCTTCACCTTTAACAGCCCCGTCTGCAACTCGCACGGGCCCGACTTGGTATTCTTCGAACTCGATCCGTCCGGCAACGACCCGGTGGTGGTCACGATCAACGGCGTCAGCGTCACGTATAGCACCTATCAAAACATCTCTGGCAACTTCCCGACCACTCTCTACGACATTCCCAACTTGCCCAATCTCGCAGCGTTGGAAACCGGCACGCCGAATGGTAGCACCTTCCTCTCCGATCAGAACTTGTGGGGGCTGACCATTGACCTAGACGACTTCGGCGTCACCGGCGGCTCCTGTGTGATGACCATGAGCCTATCTGCGGGCAATGCGAATGAACGAGTAGACCCGGTGTTCCTCGCCGGTCTGCCCAACGAATACCAAGACGCGCCGGTGTTCACCAATGCGCTCGGCATCGACTGCTCCGACTGGTACGTCACCAACGGTTGCGAAGTTGCCGTGACCCGCGTGTTCATCGCCACCAACTGCTGCGGCAACTTCGACCGGCGCGAGGTCGACTATAGCTACACCCTGCAACCCGGTCCGGCCACGGTCGATGCCTTGGCCCACCTCGACCTCGGCTGCATCAACGGCACCAACAATATCCCGGCACCCTCCGCCGCGATCATCTCGGCGATGTCAACCTGTTCGGTCACCGCGATCAGCTGGTGCGGCGACACGCCCGCCGGCGACACCTTTCCGGCGCAACTTGAAGGCGAGGACATGACGCTCGGCGGCGCTTGGGCCGTGTTCGACGAACCGGTTGCCAGCGGCGGCCAGTACATCGAAGTGCCGAACAGCAACCCCGGCAGCGGCGACTTCAACGGCGCGCTCAACTCGGCCGACTGCGCCAGCGGCACCATCAAAGTGTTCACGCCCGGTCTGTACCGCATCGTCGCGCGGGTGCGCACTCCTGCCGGCACCGACGACAGCTTTTACGTTCGCGTCGACGGCGACCCGTCCTCCGGCTTCCGCTGGTTTGCCGGCACCTCCGCCGCGTTCAGCACCCGGGTCGTCACCGACAGCGGTGGCGGCAACCCCCAAGCCGAAGTGCTGCTCGGTTGCGGCGACCATCTGATCGAGGTATGCATGCGCGAAGATGGCTCCCAACTCGACTGGATCGGCCTCGAACTCGTTGAAGCCCAGCCGGTCGGACCCTGCGACTGCCCCGAAGCGATCGTCCGTTGCTACGATGTCACCGATGTCTGCGGCGAGGTGATCACCGTCAACCAGTGCATCACGTATATTGAAGACAGCGCGCCGCCACGGCTCACCGTGCCGGGCTACGCGTTCTTCGACTGCGTGACCGCCGATCCCTGTCCGGCCCCCGACTTCTCGCAGGTCTCGGCGACCGACGACAACGGCGTTGTCTCGACTCAGATGATAATGGAAGTGCGCCAAGTTCAGGAATGCAACGTGTTGGTTACCCGCACGTGGCGGGTGGAAGATTGCTGCGGCAACTTCGATATCAAAGACCAAGTTTACGGCTACTCGATCATGCCGACCAACTTTGCCAACGTCGCGGCCATCGCCGATCTCGAACTCGGCTGCATCAGCGACGCCGCCCAAGTGCCGGCCCCGTCGCCGCTCTTCTTCAGCGCGGACGCACTCGGAGCGATCGGTGTTGTGCCGACTCAGACGGTTCTCTCTGCCGACGCCGACGCGTATGTGCGCGGGCGTTCGGAAAGCCAGAACAGCAACTTTGGCACGGGCGTAGCATTGCAAATTAAATACAACCTTGAGGGCAATGGCCGTGGCGACCGTTTCAACCGCAAGGCCTACATCCGCTACGACGTGTCGCCGGTCGCCAGCCTCGGCAAGTTGACCAATGCCGTGCTCTGCCTGCCCCTCGTTACCGGCGGCGGCACGCTCGAACCCGGTCAGACCTACACCTTCGCGGTCTACGGACTCAATGATGGCGATCCCGGCGAAGGCTGGGCGGAAGGTGGCATCACCTGGAACAACGCCCCGCAGAACGCCCCGCACGCCGGACAAATGGCTGCCGGCATGACCCTGCTTGGCCGCTTCACGGTGTTCGAAACCGGTGTGGGTTCGACCATCAATTTCAGCGACCCGCGCGTGCTTCAGTTCGTTCAAGGAGACAGCGACGGACAAGTGACCTTCGCGGTCGTTCGTGAAACCCAAGCCATCATCGGCGGTGCCTACACCCACGCCATCCAGTCCAAGGAAGGCGGCGACGGCGCCCAGCTCAAACTCGGTTCGGCGGTCAGCGCCGACCTGCCGATCAACTGTCCGGTCGGCATCACCTGGGCTGGCGACGCCGTGGTCGAAACGACGCCCTGCACCACCACCGTCGAACGCGTCTACATCGCCACCAACGACTGCGGCCTCGCGGTGATGACCATTCAGACGATCCGCTACACGATCGACCGGGTCCCCGAAATCTTGATGGTTGAGAAGGGCATCGATTACGGCTGCGTCCCGGCCAACTTCTACCCCGGCACCAACTTCGGCGCTGGCGTCTGGCTCGCCACCAACGCGGTCAGCACCAATGTCATGGACATGGTCATGACCAGCGGCTGTGAAGTGATGCTGCGCCGCAGCTATGTCATCCGCAACTGCTGCGGTGAGTTCGACCGCCGCGAAGAGGTCTACACCTGGACCGTGCGTCCGGACGTGACGACCCTCGACGCGCTGGCCTCCCTCGACCTCGGCTGCATCGCCAGCACCAATCAAATTCCCACGCCGACCAGCTTGATTAGTGAAATGGATTCGGCCTGTGGCGGCGGTCAAGTGGTTTGGCTCGGCGACCAGTTGATCACGGGAGACGTCTGTCCTCCGGAGATCGAGGCAGAAGCGATGGCCTTGTCCGGCAACTTTGTGCTCGGCTTTGATCCGGTCGCCAGCGGTGGTTCGTACATCGAAGGTGCCGGCGTCGGCAGCGGCAGCTTTAGCGCCCCGAACGCGAACACGGCTGAGGCCGGGTTCACCGTGCTCACGCCCGGCACCTACCAACTGCGCGTCTGGCTGCGCACCCCGAACAACGGCCCAAACCCCGACGCCAATGGCAACAACGACTCGTTCTTCTACGCTGTCGACGGCATCCTCGGACCCGGTCCGTGGAACCGCACCACCAGCACCGTTGCCTTCCCCAGCCGTGTCGTGGCCGGCACCTGGGACCTCACCTGCGGCGAGCACACCGTCACCCTTTTCCAGCGTGAAGACGGAACCGAGATCGACCGCGTCGCCCTCGAACTCGTCGCCGCCACCCCGGAACCGCTGTGCGAGTGCCCGGACGCGATCGTCCGCACCTACCAAATGACCGATCTCTGCGGCGGTCAGACCACGGTGCAGCAATGCTTCACCTACACGCTCGACACCGCGCCGCCGCGGATCGACGCAGTGTCCAACTATGTCGATTACGCCTGCGTCACCACCGAACCGCGTCCGCTCGCCGACTCGCTCGCCGCCGTGATCGGCTCCGATATCGACGGCAATTTGCTCTCTACTAACCTCGTTCAGGAAGTGCGTCTGACCAACGGCTGCTTCGTCACCGTCACCCGTTCGTGGCGCGTTGAAGACTGCTGCGGTAATTTTGATCTGCGCGACGAGACCTACAGCTACACCGACACCCCGGCGATCACCGCCATGCCGATGATCCAGGACCTGAACCTCGGTTGCATCGCCACCACCAACAGCATTCCGCCACCGTCCGCATTGCTGCTTGGTGGCAACTTCGCCTGCGGTGCCAACATCACCTTCCAAGACCGTTTCCTTGGCACCGACGGCTTCTGCACCTGGACCAACCAGCGTGTTTTCAGCGCCATGGACGAGTGTGGCGGCATGCTCAGCTTTACCCAGTTGTTCACCTACACGCTCGACACCGGCAACCCGCTGATTACTGCCGTTCCGGCCTTCACCAACTACGGCTGTGTCGCCGGCGATCCGCGTCCGCTACCGAGGATCGACCAAGTGGCGGCGGTGGATGACGGCAATATCGTACTCACCCAACTGGTGATGGAAATGCGTTCGGTAATCGGCCACGAGATCGAAGTCACCCGGACCTGGCGCGTTGAAGATTGCTGCGGCAACTGGCACGAGAAAGATTCGGTCTATCGCTTCACGCCGAGTCCGACCAACATCACCGTCGCGACTTTGCCGGACCTCAATCTCGGCTGCCTCGACGACATGGCGCAGATCCCGCAACCCGATCCGGACATCGTTGACGCCACCGTGTTCCCGCGTCCGATCACCAACTGCTCGTTCGTGCTGATCAAAGCCGGCAAGGACTCCTACGTCTGGAACGACCAAGCCCCCGGCCCGAACCTAAACGGCAGCCAGCCTTGGATTCAAGTCGGCGACATCACCAGCATGCTCGGCGACTCCGGCCTCAAGGGTTATCTTCAGTTCGATCTGTCCGGCGCCCCGTTCAATCCGCTCACCGCGCTCTCCGGCGCCTGCCTTGAGTTCTCGGTCAACAGCGTCAACCCGAACGCGTCCGGCTACCCGGCTTGCTTCGAAGTGCTCACCTTGCCCGAAGGCGATCCCGGCGAGGCTTGGACGGAGGCTCTGCTCGAGTGGGCCAACGCCCCGTTCAACGACACCGCGAGTAACAACCAGTTCCTGCCCGGCCTCTCGTACGTGGCCGACTTTGTGATCACCAACACGACCAGCAACACCACCGTCCAGCTCTGCGGCACCAACCTCGCCAACGTGCTCACCGCCAACCTCGACGGCATTGTCACCCTGCTGATTCGCGGCAAGGATCCGGTGTCCGCCCCGATCCTGATCGGCTCGCGTGAGAACATGGGTATGCCCGGCGTCACCCCGCCGACCCTGCGCATCGATAGCTGCGTCGAAACACCCATCGTCGACCTTCCGTATGATGTGGTTTGGACCAACGACATGATCGTATCCACGAGCCCGAACGGCTGCACCACCACGGTCGAACGCGTGTATGTCGCGACCGAGGAATGTGGTCTCAGCGCCAGTGTTACCCAGACCATTACCTACCTCGAAAACGGGTCGTCGCCCGAGATCACTTGGGTGGAAATCGGCATCGACTGGGGCTGCCAGCCCTCCGGCTGGACCCCGCCGACCAACCTCACCGCCTCGTTGATGGCGACCAACGCGATCAGCACCAACATCTCCGACAAGATCTCCGTCACCAACTGCACCGCTTCCGTGCAACGGACGTTCCGAGTCGAGAATTGCTGTGGCGACTTCGATACCCGTGTCGTCACCCACACCTACACCATCACGCCCGACGGACCCGGCGTGGACGCGCTGGCGGACCTCGATCTTGGCTGCATTCCGAACGCCTCGCTGGTGCCGCAACCGAGCACCATCCTATTCGCCGCCAGCAGCTCCTGCGCGGTTGTGTCCATCCTCTGGACCGGCGACACCGCGCTCTCGAACGCCGGCTGTGTCTCCAGTCTCGAACGCGGCTATCTCGCCACCGATCTCTGCGGCCAGACCAACGCCATTGTGCAAACGATTCAGTGGATCGAGAACGACACCGATCCCGCGATCACCGTGCCCGCCGGCATCGACTTCGGTTGTTCCGGACTCGCATTGCCCGCCGAGTGGGACGGCGTCACCGCCACCAACTTCATCACCAGCAACGTCGTCACCTCGACCGACGCCTCCGATCCCTGCCTGACCACGGTCACCCGCACCTACTCGGTCGCGGACTGCTGCGGCGACAGCGCCTCGGCCTCGGTGGTCTACACCTTCATCCCGAGCGCGCCCGCGCCGACTCTCGCCGGCCCCGAACTGATCGACCTCGGCTGCATCGCCGACCTCGGTCAAATCCCGGTGCCGAGCACCAGTCAGTTTAGCGGCACCTCGACCTGCGGCGCGGTGATCGCCTACGTGGGTTCGAGCACGACCAACACCACGGTTTGCAGCCACGAGTTCATCCGCACCTACCGGATCACCGACCAGTGCGGCGGCACCAACGACCTGCTGCAGACGATTCGCTACAGCATCGATACCGATGATCCGAAGTTTCTCGTGCTGCCGGGCGGCGACCTCGGTTGCGCGCCGGTCACGCTGCCCTCGCCGGCCGATGACATTCTCGCGATGACGGTCACCGACGCGTGCAGCCAGACGACCATGTTCGTCAACGAGTCGAGCAATCTGGTCGACTGCACCTGGACCCTGGTTCGGAATTACATGGCAATCGATGACTGCGACAACAGCGCCGTGGCGCAGGTCACCTACACCTGGACGCTGCGTCCCCCCGCGCCGACCCTCGACCCGCTGGCGGAACTCGATGCCGGTTGCGTAAGTTCGCCGGCGGCGGTGCCGGGTCCGTCTTTGGCCTTGCTCAGCGCCAACACCACCTGTTCCGAGACCCTTTCTTGGCGGCAAGATTTGCCGGCCGATTTGCTGCCGGGCCAAGCGTGCATCTGGTCGTTCGAACGCGTCTACCAAGTGGAAGACGGCTGCGGCGAAATTGCTACCACCACGCAAACCGTGACCTATACGCTTGAAAGTACGGTTCAGATCACGGCGGTGCCGCCGCCGCAGGACTTTGGTTGTGTCACCGTCGCGCCGCCGATCCCGAGCGCCATCACCACCACCGGCAACGTACAGAACACCACCATTGCCGACACGCTCACCACCAACGATTGCCGCGTGACGCTGGTTCGGGAATGGACCTCGACCGGCTGCTGTGGCGAGTTCGATCAAGCCTCGCAGACCTTCAATTGGACCGAGACGCCGGGCGCGCCGAGTCTAATCGGTCCGCTGCAAATCGACCTCGGCTGCATCGCCGACGAAGGACAGATCCCGCAGCCCAGCACTAGCCAGTTTACGCCGGTTGCCGGCTGTGGCGCGAGGGTTCACTTCGTCGCCGAAACGCCCGTCAATGTCATCGACAACTGCAACCGTGCGCTCAACCGCACCTACGAAATCACCGATAGCTGCGGTCAAACCAACCAAGTGGTGCAAAGCATCACGTGGACGCTGAACGACATCCCGGTGGAGATCACCGCCACCGAGTCGGGCGGACATCTGGGCTGTCTCGCCCTTGCTCCACTGACGGCGCCAACCACCCTGCCGCCCGAACTCACTTCGGTCGTGGTTGTCGGCAACCCGACCGGTCTGTTCGTCAACGTCACCCTGACCAACGACGGCTGCCTTGCCACGCTCACCCGCGAGTACACCACCCGCGATTGCTGCGGCAACTTCGACCGCGCCACCGTCGTCTGGACCTGGGACATCGAACAAGCCCCGCCGGTGATCACCGGTCCGGCGCTGATCGCGCTCGGCTGCATCTCCGCCGCCGGCCAAGTTCCGGTTCCGTCCACCAGCCAGTTCACGGTTCAAAGCGCCTGTGGTTCGAGCATCGCCCTGCTCAGTGAAAGCACGCCGAGCACCGCCGCCTGCGTCACCAGCCTCGAACGCGTGTACCAAGCGAGCGGCAACTGCGGCGAGTCGGCGACCTTCACCCAGACCGTCACGTGGGTGCTTGGAAACCCGCCGAACCTCACCGCGCCCGCCGGCCAAACCTTCGGCTGCGAAAGCGCTGATCCAGCGCCGTCTCTCGATTGGACCACGGTCACGCTCGGCGGCGGACTGGTCGTCTCCTCGAACGCGTTCGAGAACACCACCATCGACGGCTGCACCGCCACCAAGGTGCTCACCTACAACGTTATCGGCTGCTGCGGCGGCCAAGTCAGCGACAGCGTGACCTATACGTGGACCGTCCAGCCGGCGCCGCCGACCCTCGCCGGTCCCGAACGCATCGACCTCGGCTGCCTCGCCGACGTCGGCCAGATTCCCGTCCCGAACCCGGCCGCGTTCACCGTCGCCAGCGACTGCTCGGCCTCGACCGCGTTCGTGGTGGAGACGCCGCTCCCCGCCGACGGCTGCACCAACTTGCTCGAACGCGTCTACACCGCCACCGATAACTGCGGCCAAACCACCACCCTCAGCCAGACCATCACCTGGGTCACCGATGGCGGCGCCCCGGTGATCACCTCCGCCCCGCCCGGCGGCGACCTCGGTTGCGCGCCGGTCACCGTTCCCGTCCCCGACCCGAACGCGATCGTGGCTCAAGACGGTTGCCGCGTGGCGTCTATTATTCATCTCGCGGATATCACCAACCGCGTTGGCTGCGTGATCAACCTGCGTCGCGTGTACCGGGTCACCGACCTCTGCAACAACCGCACCGACCTCGACGTGCGCTATCACTGGACCGACGATGCCGAAGCCCCGACGCTGACCCCGCCGGCTGGCTTCCAGGCGGTGAATTTCCTCGGCTGCAATCCGAACATCGGCATCGGCAACATCCCGCCGGTCGACCTCTCCGGCTGGAGCGCCACCGACAACTGCGGCAGCGTCATCCCGCGTTTCTTCGGCGACGAAATCACCACCAACGGCTGTGCGGTCCGCGTCGAACGCGTGTTCCACGCCATCGACACCTGCGGCAACACCACCACCGCGACGCAGACCTACCGCTACGTTCTGGACAACGCCCAGCCCACGCCGACCCTCACGCCCAGCGACCTCGATCTCGGCTGCGACATCACCGGACCCGGCGACATTCCCGCGCCGGACGCGACCATCTGGACCGCCGACGACATGTGCGGCCCGATCATCGCCACCAACCACATCGGTGACACGACCACCTCGATCGGCTGCGAGACCTTCGTCACCCGCACCTTCGAGTTCACCGACGACTGCGGCAACACCGGACAAGCCTCGCAAGTGCTGCGCTACCGCGCCGACAACGCCGCTCCGACCATCCTGTGTCCGCCCGACGAAGAACTCGGTTGCAACCCGCAAAGCGTGCCCGCTCCGAACGCAGCCCTCGCCTTTGTGTCCGACGACTGCGGCCAGCCGACCGTCATCCACCTCGGCGACACCGCCACCACAAACGGTTGCGCGGTCGAAATTCTGCGCGTCTTCCAGGCCATCGACAGTTGCGGAAAAACCAGCACCTGCACCCAGCGGATCAGCTTCGTTCAAGATAGCGACGCGCCGACCCACAACGCCCCAGCCGATGCCGAACTCGGCTGCAACCCGACCGATATCCCCGCAGCCAATTTCGTCGCGACCGACGCGTGTTCGTTGAGCACGAACGTCACCGAAACGACCGCCACCAGTGGTTGCTTGGTTACGCTCACCCGCACCTGGAATGTCGCCGACGCCTGCGGCAATACCACCGAACATATCCAGACCCTCACGTGGACCGAAAACAACGAAGCGCCGACTTTGCTCGCGCCGCCCGCCCTCGAACTCGGCTGCAACCCCGCGTCCATCCCCGCGCCGAACCCGGCACAGGTTCAAGCCACAGACGATTGCGGCCTTGGACCGGTCACGCACGTTTCCGACACGGAGACGGATGATGGGTGCGCACGGATGATCCTGCGCGTGTTCGAAGCGACCGACAATTGCGGCAACAGCGCCGTCGTTACCCAGGCGATCACCTGGTCCGTCAGCACCGAGTCGCCCACCCTGACCGACGCACCGCTCGGACAGACGCTCGCGTGCAACGCTGCCGTTCCGGCTCCGAACCCGAGCGCCATCGCCGCCCAAGCTGGTTGTGGTAACGCCACCGCCGTTCTCGCGGCGGTGATTACCAACCAAACCGCCTGCATGCTCACGGTCGTTCACGAATACCTGATCGCCGACGCCTGCGGCAACCAAGTCACCCACCAAGTTAACTGGGGCATCCCGCAAGACAGCGAAGCGCCAACCATCAACTGCCCGGCCAACGTCTCGCTCACGGCCGACGCGCTCTGCGAAGCGCGGGTCGACGACCTGCTCACCGGCGCGTTCTCGGACAACTGCGGCATTGTCGAATCCACCCAGGAGCCGCCCGTCGGCACCGTGCTCGGACTCGGTAACCACACCATCACGCTCACCGCGCTTGATACCTGCGGCAACGCTACCACCTGCACCGTGCCGGTCACGGTCATGGGCGGTTGTACGCCAGGAATCGACATCCAGAAAACCGTCGCGTCCGGTCATGGCGCCGATTGTTCGACCGCCATTGAATCGCTCAGCCACACCAACGGCGCGCCAATCACTTGGTGCCTGCGCGTCGAGAACACCGGCACCGTCCCGCTTGAGGACGTCACGGTTCGCGACCTGCCGATCAACTACCAGAACACGATTCCGGGTGTGATGCAGCCGGGCGATGTGGTGCTCCTTTCGGTCGACGCGACGCTCACAATCGACTTAGTCAACACCGCTTCGGTCACCGGCGAACCGCTCAATGGCGCGCCACAAGTCAGCGACGCCGACCCCGCCGAAGTGCATCCGGTGAGCGCCTCGATCGCGCTGCTCAAAACGGTAGCCATCGGCGAGAACGCGCAGTGCCCCGCCGTCGAATTGATCGACCGTCAACAAGGCGACATGGTGACCTACTGTTTCGAGGTGACCAACACCGGCGAGATTCCGCTCACCGATGTGTCGGTGGTGGACCCGATGCTTAGCGCCACTCCGATCCCGGTGGTCGGTACTCTGTTACCCGGTCAGACCGCCGTCATCGGCGTGCCGGATATGTTTGACGGCGCGCCCATCACCAACGTGGCCTACGCCACCGGCGCTGCTGACAGCCTGCCCGACACCGCCTCCGGCGGAGCACCCATCCTCGCCACCCCACTCGATCCGGCCATCGTCATGCCGCCTTGCGGGTGTGCCGGCGGTACCGTGTTCAACGACCTCGCCAATGATGGATCTTCGGACGGCGATAACCTCGCCAACCTCGGCATCCCCGGGGTCACCGTCGAACTCTATGCCGGCGGCAGTGCCGCCGGCACCCCGATCGCCACCATGGCCTCGGACGTCGATGGACGCTACACCTTCGCACCCCTGATGAGTGGCACCTATACCGTGCGCTACGATCCGTCGACGCTGCCGGCCGACTTCGCTGGGTTCCCTGAGAAAACCGTGACGCTGGGTCCCTGCGACTGCATCGAAAACATCGACCTGCCTGCGGTGCCGTCACCGACGGCGGTCCGCCTCGATGGGTTCAAGGTGCATCCTACCGACACCGGCCTGCTGTTCAGTTGGACCACGGGTTCGGAAATCGACACCCTCGGCTTCCGCGTCCTCGACGCTGCCGGTGCCTCGGTCAGCCCGCGCCTCGTTCTGGCCGGTGCCGGTCAGTATGCCCTTCATGTTCCCGGCTTGCGCGCCGGCACCTACTCGCTGGAAGAGGTGGCCAACGACTTGGACAAAGAATCGCTCGCGACCGTTCAAGTGATCGACGCCGCCCCGCAAGGTCCGCCGACCGAGACGGTTGAGGCCGTGGAGGGCTTGGCTCAGTTCGAGACGGTGAAAGGTGTGACCAGTTATTTGGTCATCGGCTTCGCCACGCCGCCGACCGCGACGACCGCGAATGGCGATGTCCTTGCCGGCGCCTTGTTGGAAGTCGACGGCGATCACGCCATCTATCTCAGTCCGCGTCCGGGTCTGCAGTTGACCGTGGAGTGATGCGTTGCATTTACCGAGACCAGACTGCGCAGGTAACGTGGACTTCAGTCCGCGTTCGTCGTGACGAAATTTATTTCGGTCGCACGCCTCAAAAGCGTGCGCCTTGGACGAATTTCACCCTCTGGAAAGGCGGGCCTCCGAGCGAGGTCCATCTCCGATTTGAAAATTCGAGATCAGGCAACGGAATCGTCCGCCACTCAGGCCGTCATCCGTTTCACGAGTTCTTTCAATGTCCGCGCGGGGGGGGCGGCGGGCATCGGCCTTGCTGTTGGCGTAGAACCCTCGCTCTTCTGTTTTGCCGCTCGGCCGATGGCTGACCCGTACATGGCGATAACGTGAGTTGGTCAAAAAGCCTTTGTTATAGCTGACGCCTACGTCCCAAACGGTTTCATCCAGTCCGAGGGTTTCCGCGATCTGGCCCGTTGAGGCAGGGTTCGAACCACCTTTCCTCCGTTTCCTTTTCTTACTCATCTACTCCAACCAGAACGTCGAGGCGTTTTCTTTCTCGCGCCAGTCCAAATTCCAGAGCAGCCCGACGACGAGATAAATGATGATGCCACTGATAAGGTTGACCATCCATCCGATCATATACTGGCCGTCCCGCATGGCGATGTAGAGTTCGACCGCCCACGATGCGGCGATCAGCATCAGGCAGGAGGCGACAAAGAGCTCTAAAACCGAGGTCTGATCACCACGGATTTTCTTGCAGAAAACGGCAACCGACCAGGGCGCGAACAGGAAGGCTAGCAAGGGCTGGAACAAGCAGATCGGCACATCCCAATACGTGTGCGGGCGAATGAACGCGAACGCCACCAGTCCCAGCGTGCCCAGCACGTAGATGCCAATCTTGGTTGGGGTGAGGATGAATCGCCAGTAGCCGCGGGTAAAGATCCGCAACGCTCGCCACTTGAACGCGATCACCGCAAAGCAGGCCAGCGACAGCGCGCTGAAGATGAGGATGTAAACTTGGGCCGTCGTCCCGAGCTGGCTGAACATATCAGAAGGCTGGCAGAATCCTTACCGGCTGCCGCCGCCGAACGCCAAGGATCCCAAACCGCTACTGCGGCGAGTGAGCGGCCCGGTCTTAATCGTGCGATACGGAACAAAGCCAGTCGGCGTGTTACAGGCCGGCGTGTTTTGAAAGGAGTAAGACGGCGTGTACGTTCGGGAGGGCGGGGTGTAGATCACCGAAGGTCGGTAGATGTTGTGGCCACTATTATAGGTGTATCCCGAGTTGTATCCGGAGTACGGCGAATAACCATAGGGAGAGACGACCACGCGGCGTTCGCGGGCGCGTCGGTCGGCTTCGCGTTCGGCCTCGCGGCGGCGCTGGATTTCGGCGTCGAGTCGTTGGCGTTCGTCGGCGACGCGCGCCTGGGCGGTGGCGGCTTCGCGTTCAGCGGCATCGGCGCGCTGGCGAAGTTGGGCCAGCTCGCGTTCCCCTTGAACAACTTGCCCGGCCGCGGCGGGCGCGTTGTTCTGGGCGCGCTGGCGTTGAACGCGTTCGACGCTGCGCACCAAGTCGTTTACATTGACGCCCGGGTAGCGGGTTTGGAACGAGCGTAAAATTTCCATCTGGCGTTCGGGCGTTGCGACCAAGAAGTCGACGCTGGTTCGAAGTTCGTCGGCCAACTTCACGCCTTCGTTTGACACCGTCGGCACCACCGGCAGGGCGTTGCCCGCTTGAATGGCTTCGGGTGCTTGAGCCGCTTGAGCTGCTTGAGCCGCTTCGACCACCGTCGGCACCGGCGGCCTAACTGCGTCCTGACCAGGCATGACAATCTGGATCACACGGCCGTTCAGTAAGGTGATTTGCCCGCGCGGGTATTGCCAGAGTTCGCGGCCTTCGGCCATGAAGCGGCGATTGAGGGGTTCGCCGTGCTCGGCGACGACCTGCGCCTTGGTATTGCCGAAGTCTGTCGAATAGGCAAACGGGCAAACAAACAGGCAGACGATGGCGAGAAGGAGGAAGAGGAACATCTTCATATGGATATAGTAGGCTCTTTTTCTCCCTTTATTCAAACATTCCTTGGAAAATTGAATGTCAGCTACATGGATTCCGCCTTGAGAACAAACCGCCGATGTTCTAATCGCGACCTATGAAATCCATCGTCACTGCCGTTCTCCTCCTCTGTCTCCTCCCCGCTTTCGTCAGTGCGAAGGATTGGCCGGGTTGGCGAGGTGCCGACCGCAACGACCATTCGCCGGATAAAGGCTTGCTCAAAGAGTGGCCCGCCGACGGTCCCGAACGCATCTGGTTGTTCGATGAGGCGGGCCTAGGCTACGCCGGCTTTTCGATTGTCGACAAAACGCTGTACACCATGGGCGCGTTCGACGGGGAGACCCGCTTGCTCGCGCTCGACGCCAGAACCGGCGCGCGGAAATGGGCCTTGAAAATGACGGACTTCTTCGCCGAAATGTCCAAGTGGGGCGACGGACCGCGCGGCACGCCCACCGTGAGTGACGGCCACGTCTACGCGCTCGCCGGCAACGGCACCCTCGTGTGCGCCAGCACCGACGGTAACGAAGTGTGGCGCAAGTCGCTGGTCGATGATCTCGGCGGCGGCGTGCCGAAGTGGGGCTACTCCGAGTCGCCGTTGGTTGAGGGCGACATGCTAATCGTCACCCCCGGCGGTGCCGATGGAACGCTCGCGGCGCTCGACAAGAAAACCGGCAAGACCATCTGGCGTTCTACCGACTTCACCGACGGCGCGGCCTACTCCTCGGTCATCGCGGTGGACCACGGCGGCAAGCGCATGCTGGTGCAACTGGTCGAGAAAAACTTTGTCGGCATCGATGCCAAGGATGGTTCGGTGATGTGGAAACACGAATGGCCCGGACGCGTCGCCGTCATCCCGACGCCGATCTACCACGAAGGCAAAGTCTTTGTCGCCACCGGCTACGGCGTCGGCTGCAAACAGGTCGAACTGGTCGACGGCACCGCCAAGGAAACGTGGATGAACAAGAATATGAAGAACCACCACGGCGGCGTCATCCTGCTCGACGACCATCTTTACGGCTACTCGGACGGCATCGGCTGGGCCTGCCTTTCCTGGGACAGCGGCGAGATCGTCTGGTCGGAAAAGAAAGCGCTCGGCAAAGGTACCGTGACCTACGCCGACGGCAACTTCTACTGTGTCGACGAAAAGACCGGCGATGTGGTTCTGCTGCGCGCCACGACCGAGGGATACAACGAGGCCAGCCGCTTCACCCTGAGTCCGCAGACCAAACAACGCAAGCCGGACGGGCGCATCTGGACCCATCCGGTGGTGCTCGACGGCAAGCTGTATCTGCGCGACCAAGAGTACATTCACTGTTATGATGTGACCGCGAAATAGGTTGCCCCCCCACTTTAGGAAAACAACGGAGCAAAACATGGCTGATTGGTATTATTTGAAAGACGGAGAGCAAAAGGGCCCACTCGACGACGAGGCGCTTTTGGACGCGGTGGGCAATGGTACGGTCGCCCACACGGATTTAATCTGGTGCGAAGGCATGGGCGATTGGCAGCCCGCCGCCGAGTTGATGGAGTTCGAAGAGGTGGAAGGCAATGCCGCTGCTGCAACCGCCGATGCCCCTGCCGCGACTCCGACCGCCGCCGCTACGACAACCGCCGCCGCGCCAGCAACTGCAGCCGCACCGGCCGCCGCATCGAACGAAGCCTGGTACTATCTCGCCAACGGCGAACAGACCGGCCCCGTATCGATCCAGCAACTCGGTGCCTTGTGCGCCGACGGCACGCTCTCGTCGGACGATTTGATTTGGACCGAATCGCTCGGTGACTGGAAAAAAGTGAGTGATGTGGACGCTGTCGCGAGCGCCGTATCCGGCGCTCCGGCTGCCGCCGCCGCGAGTAAGCCCGCCAAGGGGGTGAAGCTCGGTGGCCAGAAGAAGAAGAAGACCGTCGTCCGCAAGACGACGGGTGGCAAAGGCAAGAAAGCCGTCGCTGCCGCCACCGCTGGAGCGGTCGCGGTTGGTGCCACCGCCGCCGCCGCTGCCACCGCCGTTGGTTCGTCTGCGAGCGATGCCGTTGCGGGCGCTGTCGGTGCTGCCGGGGCCACCCCCGACAACCGCGACGGGCACTGGGTGTATCCCGGGTTTAAGTGGTTGATCACGAGTTTTAAAGGCCGCATTCCACGCAAGAAATTTTGGATTGGTGGCATCCTCCTCTACCTCCTTTTCTTGGTGATGATGATTCCAGTCGTCGGTTTGGCGTTCGTTGGAGGCAAGGGTGTCGTCATGGACCTGATCGCTGGCACGATTCCCGAGTCAATACCGATTCTGGTCATTGTGGCGATGATTCTCGGCTTCTTGCTGTACCTGCTGTTGATCTGGTTCGCCTTGTCGATCCAGGTAAAGCGTTGGCACGACCGAGGCAAGTCGGGTTGGTGGGTGCTCATCGGCCTAGTGCCCGTGGTCGGCATCTGGGCGTTCATCGAATGCGGATTTCTGGAAGGAACGGTCGGCCCCAACGAGTACGGTCCCGACCCGCTCGGCCGGAAATAATCATGTTGCGTAAAGGCCTGCCTAGAACGGGCGAGGAGGAGTAAGACGATGGCAGGATGGTATTTTCTGGAGAACGGCGCCCAAGCGGGTCCCGTGAGCGACGAGGAGTTGCTGGCCAAAGCCGCGCACAACGAACTCCGTCCAGACGACCTCGTCTGGCAAGCCGGCATGCCCGACTGGGTGCCGGTTTCGACGGTGGTGGACATCGAAGAATCGGGCGGCGGTATAGCTCCGCCGCCGGCCCTCGGTTCCAAAGCCCCGGTGCCCGCGCCGAGTGCCGCGGTTGTCGCCAGCCCTGCGGCCGCCAACTCGCAAACCGCTGGCGAGGAATGGTTCTACAACAATGACGGCGAACGCGACGGCCCCCTGTCCATTCTCCAACTCGGGGAACTCTACAAATCGCGCAAATTGGCCAAAACCGATCTCGTCTGGAGCGCCTCGCTCGGCGACTGGACGGCCGCCGCGGAGGTGGAAGCACTCGCACCCTATAAGCCGGTTGGTCTCGCGGCCCCGCCGAAGAAAAGCGCGGCGAAAAAATCCGGTGGCGCGAAAAAAAAGAAGGGCATCGTCATCGCCAAATCGAAGACGAAGATCAGCACCTCCAAAAAATCCAAGATCGCTGGCCTCGTGCCGACCGGTCCCATCGACGTGGACGAACCCACCGCCAAACCAAGCAAGAAAAAGTCCAACGTGGCGCCGAAGAAGACCGCCAAAGCCGTCAACCCCTACCGCACACCCGCCACCTCGGCCGGCGGCCCTTCGGTGGGATTTGGCGGCGACCACGTTGATTCGATCAGCATTGATTATCTTTCGCGGAGCCGCGTCTGGGTGATCATTATGGCGGTATTCAATCTCATCGGCGCAGCCGTGTTTATTGCCTTTGCGCTCTTTTCCTTGATCATCGGCGTTATTGCAGCCTTCTCCAGCGGCAAGTTTGGCGCGCTGCTGGTGGTGATCCCGGTCGGCCTGCTCTATCTTGGTATCGCCTACCTCGTCGGCTATCCCGGACGCCGCTTGCTGAAATACGCGGCGGCGATCCGTCAGCTTGAACTGTCGCGGGATAAAAAGGATTTGCGCGACGCGATGGACGCCCAACGCGCTTTTTGGATGTACAGCGCGGTGATGACATTGATCGCAGTTTTTATCCTTCCCGTCTTTTATTTCCTCGTGGTCATTGTTGGTATTTCGCTCGGGGCGCTTCGATAGATCTATTATGAAACTCCGGCTCGCGACCTCCACTCTTCTCCGGCCTTGCCTCCACGTCGTTTTTGCGACCCTGCTGTTGTGCGTGGTCGCGTCTTGCAGCAACCAGACCGACAACGCCGCAGCAGAAGCCGCCGCCGACCGCAAGGGGATCCAAATTGAGGTCGCCAGCCAGGCCGAGCTGCTCGCCTTGCCGGCGACCATCGCCGCCCACCGCAAGGCCTCCCCAGATCAGCCCGTCACCGCTTGGATCAACCCCGGCCACTATCGCCTGAGCGCACAAGGGCTGCTGCGCCTCGGCCCCGAACACGCTGGCACTGCCGCCGCGCCGGTGACCATTCGCGGCTTGCCCGGCAAACGCGCGGCGACCATTCTCTCGGGAGCCATCCGCCTCGAACCCGCCCAGTTTGTTGCCGTCACCGAACCCAGTCAAGCCGCACGCCTCCGCCCGGAGGTGCGCACACGCGTTCGCGAACTCGACCTGGCCGCCATTGGGGTCACTCCTTCAATTTGGCCCGACGCGTTCGACGACGCCGGCGGCTTGCCCGGCTTGTACGTCGGCGGCCAGCGCCAAACGCTGTCCATCTACCCGGAACAAACCGGTAGCATGACCATGGAACGGGCGGTCCGCAACGGCGACAAAACCACTCCCGGCATCTTCACCTACCGGGCCGAACATGCCGAGCGCCACGCCGCATGGGCGAAGGCTGTCGACCGCGGCGTCTGGCTCAAAGGCTACTGGCGGGTGGTCTGGCAGAACGAAGCGCTGCGTGTCGCTGCGATCGATCCGGACAAACGCCAAGTCAGCTTCGTCAAAGGCATCAACGGCGGCATCGGCAACAAGTACCGCCGTCCCCACGGCAACGGCAAAGAAATCTACTGGGTGCTCAATCTGCTCGAGGAGGTCGACCGACCCGGCGAGTGGTGCATCGACTTCAAGAGCAACAAACTTTACCTGCTACCGCCCGACAATTTCGAAACGGCGGAGATCGAACTCGCGGTGGTCAAATCGCCCTTGCTGACGCTCGACAAGGGCAGCCATATCCGCGTGAAAAACCTGCGCTTCGAAAAGACCCTCGGCGAGGCCGTGCATATCCGCAGTGGCGAGTGCGTCGAGCTGCTCGGCTGCCTGGTCGAACATGCGGGCGGCGATGCGGTGCGCATTCAAGAGGGCAGGGGGCACCGGGTTCAGAGTTGCGAACTGCGCCACCTCGGGGCCGGCGGCGTGATGGTCACCGGCGGCGATGCCTCGACCTCCCCGCGCACCCCCGCCGGTCACGAGATCGTCAACAACCACATCCACGATTTCGGTTTGCTCAAGCGCGTTTACGCCGCCGGGGTGCAAGTCGGATACAAAGCCCGCACGCCCACCGTCGGGGTTCGGGTCGCCAACAATCTGATCCACACCGCGCCGCACGTGGGCATCCTGTTCGAGGGATTCGATTCGGTTTTCGAACACAATGAAATCCACAGCTTTTGCGAAATCTCGAACGACATGGGCGGCATCTATTCGTATTACAAAGAGGCGAGCAGCGGCTACAATGTGATTTACCGCAACTTCATCCATACCACCCCCGAGGGCGACGGAATCTACTTCGACCAAGACGTCAACCACGCGACGGTGACCAGCAACGTAGTCGTGCGCATGGCCTTGAGCGAGGACGCGGTGCGCGGTATCGGCATCCTACTAAAGAATATCAATGGCGGCTTGGCTGAAGTGCGGGACAATACGGTGCTGGAGTGCGGGGTCGGTTATCAATTGAACCTCAGAGACGGCTGGGGTGTGCACGACAATTACGCCGGCGCCAACCGGGTTCCGTGGAAATTGACCGGCGCGCCGTTCAAAACCGATTCGAACGGCAACCGAACTGAGACGCTTGCCTTGTCCGAAGGCGAACGACCGCCGCTCCCGTATCTGGAAGGGATCGGTTTGTTCCCGGATGCGTACCGAAGCGCGTCCGAGGTTGAGGCCGCGCTGGCCTTGCGCGAACGCGTGCTTCAGCAGCGCGCCGCGTCGACCTCCGGCGATGGGTACAACATCGGCGACCGGAAATAGTCCGGAGCCGCAGCATCGATGGTGGTGACCGCAGAATACGCGGAACCTCGTTTAGGGTGGCGGTTTCATCGGGTGTTCCGGCTATCTCGTCCGGTTGCACTAGGTACGTAAGTAGTTGAATTTCAGGTGCCGCGTTCGAGCACGAACGAGGCGAGTTCGGCGAGCAAGTCGCCTTGCAAGCCGTGACTGTGCACGGCATCCACGGCGTCCTCAATCAGCGCTGCGGCGCGTTCGCGCGAGGCATCGATGCCGTGTAGGGCGACGAAGGTAAGTTTGTTTTGCGCCTCGTCGCTGCCGGCTGGTTTGCCCAGCGTTTCGGTGTCGACGGTGGCGTCAAGGATGTCATCGATGATCTGGAAGGCGAGGCCAATGTTTTGGCCGTACATCGTGAGCGCCGCGAGCTGGTCGGGTGTGGCGTCGACGCAAATACCGCCCATGCGAACGCAGGCGACCAGCAGGGCGGCGGTTTTGTGGCGGTGGATGTAGTCTAGCGTTTCCGCCAATGAGTCGGCGCGTTCGGGATTGGCGGCGAGCGACGCGGGTGCCATGTCGGATTCCTCCGAGGCGAGGTCTTCGATCTGGCCGCCGATCACCCCTTGGCTACCGGCTGCTTTAGCGAGTTCGGTGACCAGCCGGGCTTCGCCGGTGCGGCCGAGCCATTCGAAGGCGAGGGTGAGTAGTGCGTCGCCGGCGAGCACCGCGTTGGCCTCACCGAACGCGATATGGGTGGTCGGCTTGCCGCGGCGCAGATCGTCGTCATCCATGCAAGGCAGGTCGTCGTGCACCAGCGTGTAAGTGTGCAGTAGTTCGGTGGCCAGCCCAGCGCTCAGGGTCGGTTCAATCGGGGCGTTCGGCCTCACCGCGTTGGCGGCGGCTAGACAGAGAATGGGGCGCAGCCGTTTGCCGCCGGCGAGCACGGCGTAGCGCATCGCCTCGTGCACCAGCGCCGGACGGGTGTCGGCGGGCGGCAGACGTTCCGCGAGTTCGGCGTCGATGCGTTGGCGGTGGGCGGCGAGCGTGTCGGAGAGAGCCATTTGAAATTTGGAATCGTAAATTTGAAATCGATGCGAGTTCTCATGCCCGTATCCGCGAAAACATAAAACGACAACATCATTGCGCCACGCGGGTGTGCGCTTATGATTTTTGGCAATGAAGGACGACCTTTTAAAAGCGGCGATTGCGGCGCGCGAACGGGCCTATGCGCCGTACTCGAAGTTCTTGGTCGGCGCGGCCTTGCGCACTGCGGAGGACGCAGTGTTTGTCGGCTGCAACGTCGAGAACGCGAGCTACGGCGGCACGGTCTGCGCCGAACGCGTGGCCTTGTTCAACGCCGTGGCCGCGCTCGGCACGTTCAAAGTCAAAGCCTTCCTACTGGTCACGGACACCGATCCGGTCGCCGCCCCCTGCGGGCTGTGCCGCCAAGTGATGAACGAGTTTCTCGATAAAACGACGCCGATCTATCTCGCCAATCTCGATGGCATCAAGTCGACCTACACCATTGCCGATCTGCTACCGCGCGCGTTCGGTCCGTCGGATTTGTAGACGCCCTGTAACTGATTGGGTTTGAAGGTTGGGATTTATGGCAATCGGCTCGGGAGGCCCCTCGCCCTCCAGGGTCCTAATTTGAAATTGATCACAATGATTTGCGACCACGCCGCCCGCAGGGCAGAAACAACTGATCACTGATACCTGATCACTATCCAGCGGCTCGGGAGGCCCCTCGCCCTCTAGGATGATCCTATTTAATTTAAAATTTGAGATCACAATGAGATTTCAGACCAACCCGCCCGCAGGGCGCGAAACCACTGATCACTGATTACCGATTACTGATTACTATCCAGCGGCTCGGGAGGCCCCTCGCCCTCCGGGGTCAGTTAGGTTTTGAAATTTGAGATCCCTCATTCGGGCCAGCTGAGGCAGTGATGACACGGTCCGGCATTGACTCGACTGCACATCACCGCAATCAAAGCGGCATGACTTACGATTTCGAAACCGTCCTGGACCGCGCCAACACCGGTTCGTTGAAGTGGAACAAATATGCGGGCACCGAAGTGATCCCGTTGTGGGTCGCGGACATGGATTTTGTCGCCGCGCCGGAGATTCTCGCCGCGTTGCACGAACGCGTCGACCACGGCGTGATTGGCTACACCCATCCGACGCCGGACGCGTTGGCGGCGACGATCGCCTATCTCGAACGCGTTCACGGCCTCCGTGCCGAAGCCGAACACCTGTTCTGGATGCCCGGTATGGTGCCGGCGCTCAACTTGCTTTGCCACGCCTTCGCCGAACCCGGCGAAGGCATCATGACCGCCACCCCGATCTACCCGCCATTCACTTCAGCGCCCGTGAACCAAGGCCGCCGCTGCATCGCGGTGCCGCTCACGCCCGACCCCGAAAACAACGGACTGGCCACCTTCGACCGTGATGCCATGGAGGCTGCGGTCACGCCGGACACGCGCGTGTTTATCCTGTGCAACCCGCATAATCCCGTGGGCCGTGTGTATAACCGTGACGAACTCACCTGGCTGGCCGAGTTCTGCGTCCGTCACGATCTGGTGCTCATTTCCGACGAGATTCACTGCGACCTCGTGCTCGAGCCAGACACGCCGCACCTTTCCACTACGACCCTCAATCCGGCCCTCGCCGAACGCACCGTGACCATGCTCTCGCCGAGCAAAACTTACAATCTGCCCGGCCTTTGTTGCGCGTACTCGGTGATCCCCAACGACTCGTTGCGGCGCCGCTTCGCCCGCGCCACCAAGGATATTTTTACCGAGATCAACTGTTTCGGATATGCCGGACTGACCGCTGCCTACACTCACGGCGAACCGTGGCGGCAGGAACTGCTGACCGTGCTGCGCGGCAATCGCGATCGCGTGTACGACGTGGTCGGCACACTATGTCCGGAGGTAAAAATGCGTCCGATGGCGGCGACCTATCTCGCTTGGATGGATGTTTCGTCTCTTGGTTTGGACCACCCCGCCGCGCATTTTGAAGCCCACGGGGTTGGCCTTTCGCCCGGCAGCGCCTTCTCGGGGCCGGGTCATGTCCGGTTAAATTTCGGCTGCCCGCGTTCCTTGCTGGATCAGGGACTCGAGCGCTTTGTGGCGGCGGTTGCGGCCGCATCATAGTCCACGCGGTGTCGTCTTCATGGACACGCTTGATCCCCGGCGAATGGGCTGACCCGAATTAAAGTCTGCAAAGTCTGCAGTCATCTCGGTCGTGCTCAACCGTACCGGCTCGGGAGGCCCTCGCCCTCCAAGTTTTTGATTTCGAACATTTCGAACGATCCTGAAATATTAAAGGCGACAAACAAAATAACCTCCGCCTGCCGGACCATTTGTTCGCTTCCTTAAAGGATTAATTTCAAGTGATTTGTGACAGCGGTTAAGGAATCGTTCGGTCGAGTTTAACAAATTTTCGGAACAATTTGCAAAAATCCGCAAACGCCGAGGGTCTTTTTTTCATAGAGGGGATAGAATGAAACCATCCGACTCAAATACCCGCCCAATATTCCTCTTGTTGTTCTTGCTCGCGCTGTTCGGGGCCGCTGTCCTGCCCTCGTTCGGCCAATGGCGAACGGAAACCTTTAATCCTAGTGGAGGGTTGGCGGGCGATCTAACTCAGGGTCGATCCCGGCGTGGCCGCGAGCATCGGGGTGGCCCTCGCCGCGTTCCCAGAGGTCGAGGAAGTCTGGCGCTGAAACCCTTCCGGCCTCGACGCACGGATCTTCGTCGACCCGCAGAACCCGGTCACCAGACCCGAATGGCAGATTTGGCGGCGGGACGCGCTCGTCGCGAGTATTCTGAATGTCTGGTACGCTAACCAACTAACTCGGGCTACCTGATCAACGTTCACCAATCGCGACGACGATCCAATGACCGCGATCCTCGAACCCATCTCCGCCCCCCTTGGGTGAATCCCATTTTCGGTAAAACGGACTATTTAAATGTTGTGGCGAAGCCATGTCTGCTTGCGTACGTTTATGAGTTTGGAGTTGACGTTTAGCCCTCTCTGTGGAATAAAGGTTATCAATGATTGATACATTTTTCTTTCCAATGATTAACATTCTCGTTCCACATATTTGCTGAGAAAATCGTTGTTCGCTACTTTCGATTGCAGACCCTTAACCCTTAACAAAACAGAAAATCAAGCAACCCAACAAACAACCCAACAAACAACCCAACAAGCAACCCACAAACAACCCAATGAAAAACTTAAACGACTTATTTGTCCACACGCTGAAAGATATCTATTACGCCGAAAAGAAGATCCACAAGTCCCTGGCGGATGTGATCGATGCGACCAGCAACAAAGATCTTGCGGCGGGCCTTAAGGAACACCGCAAACAGACGGAAGAGCAGATCGAGCTCCTTGAACAGACCTTTAAAGCCATCGACGAGAAGGCCGAAGGAGAGAAATGTGACGCGATAGAAGGGCTGATCAAAGAGTGTGAGGGAGTGATCAAGGAGGCCGAGGATGACGCAACTCGAGACGCCGGAATTATCGCTTGCTGCCAAGCGATCGAGCACTACGAGATCGCACGCTATGGAACGCTGCGCGAGTGGGCAAAGCAACTTGATGAAAAAGAAGCTTACCAACATCTGACTCGGATTCTCGATCAAGAAAAAGCAGCGAACCACAAGTTGACGCACCTGGCGCTCGCTGAGGTCAACTGCACATCCGACTAGACTAAAACTAGTCCATAAAAAGAATCAGGCAGCCGATGGTTGAAGGGTGTACTCCATGAGTGATTTCTACAAATGGTTCGCAGGGAACGCCGATCTTGTCGGCCTTGTCCTACTCAGCACGGCGATCGTTTTTTGCGTTGTGACCGTGCTCCTTCGTCTGGTTGGACTGCGGAGCTTCGCAAAAATGTCGAGCACCGACTTCGTGACCACGGTCGCAATCGGGTCGTTAATGGCGAGCACGATCAGCACCCCTTCGCCTTCCATTGCGATTGGACTCGCCGCCTTAGTTGGTCTGTTTGGGCTAAAAATTATCGTGTCGGAAAGCCGACGGCGGTGGTCTTGGGTCTCCCGCGTGCTCGACAACTCTCCTGTTTATTTAATGAGAGGACCAGAGATCAATCATGCCGCTTTAGCATCATCGCACGTCTCAATCGACGAACTGCACGCGAAATTGCGAGAGGCAAATGTCTGGTCCTATAATCAGGTGATCAATGTTGTTTTGGAGACAACGGGGGACATCTCAGTACTTCATCGTTCAGTCGATAGCGACCAAGTCGACGAAACGATCTTTGCAGATGTCGAACTATCGTAATTAGTAGTAGTAATATGCGAGGGTTAATCACGAATTGATCGTGGTCCGTCTTCAAGTCCGGTTCCGTGCAAGGCGAGGTCGAAAAGTTTGACTCGTTTTGTCACGAATTGGAAAGGTAAGAGTCTAATACCCTGCCGGGGCGCTCGAAGTCGGATCGGACATTGAAGGAGACCATCGTTTTCTTTATGGATTCGTGATCGTGATCGTGGCCGTGGTCGAATCCGGTAGCCCGGTTCAAAAGGACGGAGGAGTTCCTGACGGCATTCGGGATCGATGCACACTTTAGCGGGCGCGAGTTCAACCGCGAGATCGACGAGTGGAGTAGGAACACGCGTCTCCCGCTTTTTTCAACGCGCGAACGCACCATCGCTCGCCGCCTTGGCAAGCTGTCCGGATTCTGCTAGCCCCCTCGGCATGGTAGAACCCGTGAGGAAAGGTGAAGAGGTTGAGCTGCGCTACGGTCGCGGGACGATCAGTGGTTGGCTCTCCGCCACCCTAGGCATCCTCGCCCTCTGTGGGACCTTGTGTTTTCTATTCCCAGCGCTGCTGACCTCTGAGGAATTCCGCAAGACCTACAGCACCGGGTTCGTGCGCGGCCTGCTCTTCTGGAGCTTGGTTTCGGCCTACGTCCTTGGGGTCATCAGCTACGTTCTCAACCATAGCAAGCTGCTCGCCTGGGTCGGCATCGGTACCGCGTTGTTTGCCAGCATCCTCGGCGGTTCTCGGATCGAGGTCCAGCCCTTCGCCTCCTCGCCGTACTCGCTCGGCCTCGACTGGTTCGCGATCAGCTTCATCTTTTCGATGCTGATTTTCATCCCGATCGAACGCGCCTTCGCGCTCAACCGCGAACAGAAGATCCTGCGCGCCGGCTGGCGCGTCGACATGGCATATTTTTTCGTCAGCCACCTGCTGATCCAATTCATCTACCTGTTCACCAACGCGTTCGCCGGGACTCTGTTTGGCTGGGCCGCGACGGAGGGCTTGCAGGGCTTCGTGCTGGGGCTACCGATCTGGGTGCAGTTCCTGATGGCCGTGTTCTTGGCCGATTTGTTCCAATACTGGACCCACCGGGTGCACCACAAACTCGGCTTCCTCTGGCGCTTCCACGCGGTCCACCACTCCAGCCACGCGATGGACTGGCTGGCCGGTTCGCGCACGCATTTCGTCGAGATTTTGTGGACGCGCGGCTTCGTCATGATTCCCCTCTACGTGTGCGGTTTCGACGAGACGGCACTCAATGCCTACATTGTTCTCGTGGGCGTGCAGGCGGTCGCCATCCACGCCAACATCGGGATCAATTTTGGCCCGCTCCGCTACCTGCTGGTCACGCCTCAGTTCCACCACTGGCACCACGCCAAAGACGCTGACTATGTGGATGCGAACTACGCGGTGCACCTACCGCTGATCGACATGATGTTCGGCACCTATCGCTGCCCCAAAGGGGAGTGGCCGGAGGCCTACGGCATCGTCAGCGGCGAACCGCCGCCCGGGTTCTGGGGCCAGTTCATGCACCCCTTCCGGCGCAAGAAGAAATAGCCGCTACTTGGTCGGCAAGGTGCGAACGAAAGCCAAGGCGCGTTCGATCCAGTTGCCGAACGGGGCGTCGTCGGCGATGGCCTCGGCGTCAATCCAGACGATCCCTCTCATCGCCTTGAAATTGCCGATCGTCTGCTGGGTGCCGGGTTCGGCGAGCGTGGACTCGTACCCATCTTTGCCGACACGTGACATCAGGCTATCGTCGAGAATGCCGACGCACATGTTGCCGTTGACCATGTAGCAGATGCCGCCAAACATCTTCTTCGCCACCGCGTCGATTGGCTCTTCGCGGCTCCTGAAATAGTCTTCGATTCGTTCGGCCAAGCCTTCGTCGTACGCCATGAGTTCCCTTCGAAAAAATTAGTCGATCCGGCGAATCACCGGACGCGAACGCCCCGGACTCGTCCGGCTATACCAGCGCGAATGCCAGACGGCTTTCCACTCCGCGTAAGGCATCAAGCGAATACCTGGGTGGGGCTGCGCGGGGTCGTGTAGAATCAGCTGCTTTGCCTTCTCGTCGTAACCCGTGGCGAGCATGGTGTGGCCGCTCTGTGCAGCTTCGTTTTCGGGCCACACCACATCGATCAGTACGACTCGGCCGCGATCCAGATCGGCGCGCAGCGCGGCCATGCCTTGTTCGAAGCCTTGGTTGGTGTCGGGGAAAGTGTCGAGCCGGACATCAAGTCCGAACCCGCGCATGGCGGCGACCAGTTTGGCCCAGTCGGTGCCGGTGCCGAAGGGACTGTCCGGGCAGGCCCGCTTGAGCGCGAACGGATGCGTCGCCTTGCCCCACGAGGTCGCCGCCATGGCTGCCGCAGTGGGTCCGCAGAGGTTGTAGCCTTGGTGCAGATGCACAACCGGCACGTTGGCGAACTGGCCGGGTTCGTTATCGCGCCGCGCCACCTCGCGAACGTAGCGCAGGATCTCCGGGTCGTGTTCTTTCCACAGCGCGCGGGCTCGCTTGCGGTCGCGTTCAACGGCGGTGCCGTGCCAGAGAAGGTGGGCGAGGGCGCTGGCGCAACGGGCGTCGCCCATCTCTGCCCCTTTTTTCAACCAGACTGCGGCCGCATCCCAATCTTCGTTCTCGGACGCGCCGGGCAGGGTCGTTGCCGCGATGCTGATGCACGCGTAACGGCTGCCGGCGGCGACCGCTTTCTTCCATAGTTTCATTGCTTGTTCCGGATCGCGTTTCACGCCCTCGCCGCGGTCGTAACAGTTGCCGAGATTGTTCAGGCCCCAGTGGTTGCCCTGCGCCGCGCTGCGTTCGAACCAGGTCAACGCTTGTTTCTCGTTCTTGGCTACGCCGCGTCCGGCCAGTAGCATGTATCCGAGGTTGTCCTGGCCGCGCGCGTCGCCTTGTTCGGCCGCCAGCCGGAACCAACGGACCGCTTCGGCTTCGTCGCGTTCGACGCCTTTTCCATCGCGGTAATTGAGGCCCATTTCAGCCTGTGCTTCCGCGTCGCCGGCGGTGGCTTGTGCCAATAGATTTGTTTCGGCCTGCGTTTGGGTGGCTAGAAAAAGGAGGAGCGTGAGAGGAGCTAGGAGCGCAATTTTCATTGTTGGGGTAGTGCTCTGTCATTGTAAAATCTATGGGTCATGTCGCTGAGTCCCGGAGGGACGGAAGACAGTAGCCGGGGGTGGAGCGTAGCGCAACCCCCGGAATAGCGAGCAAGAAAAGGGAGTCCCGGCGGGACGGTCACAACAAACATCCTGCCCTCGGTTGAATGCCGAACCCTGAAATAGGTATTTTACTATGCATTCGTGTTCGGGTTTTTCTGGTTTTTTAAATTTACGGACACGGTTAATCCCAAGCGAATGGGATGACCCGAACGAAAGTCTGTTGCCATCTCGTCCGTCCTTAACCGCACCGGCTCGGGAGCCCCTCGCCCTCCAAGGTTCATTTCGCAGGGTTCCAAACGCGGTCAAATCCAAGGCCGGAAAAATCTTTCACGTTTGCTGTAGCGAATTCGGTGACGCCATGATGAACCAGAGTCAGTCCGAGGCGGACGTCAAAAATCTTCCGTCGAGGGAAGTTCTTGCTCGCGGCCTTTTTCCACACTTCATCCATGACCGGGCCGCTTTCAATTCGGACGACATTCGATGCATCAAGAAAAGACAGGACGACATCCACCGCTGCTTTTGCTGACAAGGGCTTGCGCATCACCGCCGTGTTTCGAAGGTGATTGTACAACTCCACGAGAACATAATCCGTGATCCCAACGCGGATCGACGGATCGCCGAAGGTCTCGGTAATGAAGGCTGCGGCCTTCGGTTGAAAACGAGAGCTGGGATTTAGTGAGTAGAGAAGAATGTTGGTGTTGATGCCAATCATGAGACAGATCTTAGTTCATCTTCAGCGGCGATCGCGTCCAGATCCAGTTCATCAAAATCTTTGGCGAAAGCACCAGCGGGGACCACGGGGAGTTGAAACGGCTTGCCCGAAATCGCCGGGTGTGTGCGGCTCATATACTCAAGGCCTCGGCGCATCACCTCTGCCAGCGACATTTCGCGTTGGCGGGCAATCTCTTTCACCCGCTCATACAACGCTTCAGGGATTTGTACCTGTGTTTTTATCATGATGGCAAATCACCATCATGTTGTCACTGCGTCAATACCACCCGGCGTCGAGTTTGATCCGTTTGGCAGGGCTTCATCGTGCCTGCTCAAGCTGATCCGCAAGCTTCAGCTTGAGAGCGGCATCGACATTTCCGAACGCAACCGATCCACCTCGCGGCCCGCGGGAAGTTCGACGTCGGCGTAGCGCAGCGCGCTGTCTTTGGCCACGTCCCGAACCAGCGTGCAGCCCTCGGCCAGGCCCATCGGCAACAGGCCTTCGGCGCGGACGGTATCGGCGTTTTCGCATTCGCCGTAGGTCATGTACCAGCCGATGCCGTCCAGCACCGAACCCGCTTTGAGGTCGGTCTTGGCGACCGCGATCACGTCGACCAGATGCTGTTCGGGCGCGAGCGTGACGTCGTCGAAACAGCACAGGCGCGCGATCGAGTTCGCCACTTCGAAGTGGCAGAGGTGATAGGGGTGGTGGAAACTGTACAGCGGTCCGTCGCCGAGTTTGTAGTATTTGAGATAGGGCCGTTGCGCCTCGTTGTCTTGCACCGCGTACACGTACACGCCGGGCGCGGGGGCGGCGCCGACCACGTAGTCGACAATGCCCGGACCCTCGAGCAGTTGTTCGGTGGGGTAGAGGTCGATGCAGTCGGCGATGGGTGTGCCGCGTTCGACGGTGGGGCCGTGCATGCCGCGTTTACCGACCCGCATGCCGACCGCGTTCGCGACGCTCGCTTGTTCGAAACTGATTTTGCTGCCGTCCGCGAACGAGGTCACCATGTGCGCTTGCTGGTTGTGGGCCTTGGCGAAGGCCTCCTGCGTGGTCGGGTTGCGGTAGGGGTCTTGCAGGCCTTTGATGTTGCCGCACAAAACCGGGCGCAGGCCCATGCCTTTGACGTAGCGGAACAGATTGAGCTGCACGCCGGGTTGGTCGCCGTCGGCAACGGTGTAGAGCAGGCCGGCGCGGTCGGCGAGGCGCTTGAGGATCGGGCCGACGGTGGCGTCGACTTCGACATTCATGGTGCACTGGTGCTTGCCGTGTTCGATCGCGGCGAGCGCCACGCGAGTGCCGAACTCGACCGCGCCGGTGACATCCACCACCACGTCGATGTTGCCGGCGGCGCACAGCGCGAAGGCGTCTTCGGTGATGGCGCGCTGACCGGACGCGATCGCCGCTTCGATGGCGGCGGCGGAATCACACACCACACCGATCTCGGGGTCGACCGAGCCATCGCTGGCGCAAAAGCAGGCGCGCGCCTTTTCAGGATCGCGACTCGAGACCGCGACCAGGCGCATGCCTTGCATGACGTGGTTGAGCTGCATCGCGACGCCGCGGCCCATGTAGCCGGCGCCGACCATGCCGACGCGGATCAGGTCGCCGTCGCGTTCGCGGCGTTCGAGGGCTTTGTCGACGATGATCATTCGGGGCTTTCGCTCCAGTCGGGCAGGTCGCGGTCGCGTTCGGAGAGCACCGCGGGATCACCGGGCCAGTCGATGCCGCCGCGTTTGATGGCCGGGTCGTTCCAGCGCAGCGCGCCTTCGTGTCCGGGCGCGTAGGCGGCGGTGACCTGGTAGAAAATTTCGGTGTCGGGCGCGGTGGTGTAGAAGCCGTGGGCGAAGCCTTTGGGGATCCACAACGCGACGCCATTTTCCTGGCTGAGTTCGATACGGAACCAATCGAGATAGGTCGCCGAACCCGGACGCAGGTCGACGATCGCGTCGAACAAGGCACCGTGGCTGCAACGCACCAGTTTGTCTTCCGCGTGGTCGCCGGTTTGAAAATGCAGACCGCGCAGGGTGCCGGGTTCGGCACTGCGCGAGAGGTTGGCTTGCACAAATTCAGGCCGACCGATCCCGGCCACCTCGAACTCGTCTTGGCAGAACGCGCGCGCGAAAAAGCCGCGGTCGTCGCCGCGTCGTTCGGGGCGGACCACAAAGGCGCCGGCCAGTGGCGTCGGTTCGAAGATCATTTTTTGAGATTTGAAATTTAAGATGTTAAATCTCGGTTCATTAGACCGAGCTCTTCCAGTTTGTGGTCCACGGCGCGTCGCCGGCGTCCCAGAGTTTTTCCAGGAACATCTTGTCGCGCAGCGTGTCCATCGGTTGCCAGAAGCCGTCGTGGCGGAACGCGGCCAGCTTGCCGGCTTTGGCGAGCGCCTCGAGCGGGTCGCGTTCGAACACGGTGTCGTCGCCGGCGATCTTATCCATCACCGCCGGACTCATGACGAAAAAGCCGCCGTTGATCCACGCGCCGTCGCCGTCCGGTTTTTCGCGGAAGCTGTTGATCCGGGTCTGTTCCGGACTCAGCGCGAACGCGCCAAAGCGCCCGGGCGGTTGCACGGCGGTCATGGTCACGGTCGCGGCTTCGCGTTCGTGGAAGGCGACCAAGGCACCGATGTCGATGTCGCTGACACCGTCGCCGTAGGTGCAGCAAAAGGGTTCGTCGCCGATGAACTCGCGCACCCGTTTGATGCGCCCGCCGGTCATGGTGTTGAGTCCGGTTTCGGCGAGGGTCACACGCCACGGATCGGTGGAGTGGCGGTGCACTTCCATCTCGCCGGTGCGCATGTCGAAGGTCACATCCTCGGCGGTGCGCATGGCGTAGTCGGCAAAGTATTTGCGGATGACGTAGCCTTTGTAACCGCAGCAGATGATGAAATCATCGATGCCGTAGGACGAATAAATTTTCATGATATGCCACAGGATCGGCATGCCGCCGATCTCCACCATCGGCTTAGGCCGCACTTGGCTTTCTTCACTGATCCGTGTGCCGTAACCGCCGGCGAGGATGACTGCTTTCATAGCGCCTTGCTAGTCGCGCGTTCGGGGGTTTGAAAGCACATAGTTTGGGGGTTGGTGAGTGCCGGTAATGCTTTCACTTGTTGTTTCGACTGCCGACAAAAATTCCGGACGCGACCAAGACCATGCCGATCACCGAGGTGAGCTCCGGCGACTCGTCCGGTAGCAGGATCCAGGCGAAGCCAGCGCCGAGCACCGGCACGAGAAATTTCCAGAGGTTCACCGCCGACACTTTTTCGCGTTGCAAGAGGCTAAACCAAATCGCGAACGCGGCCGCCGACAGGAACGCGAGGTACACCAGCGTTGCCCAGAACGCGGCCGGCACTGCGCGCAAATTCTGTGGCCCCTCCAGCAACAATCCCACCGCCAACAAACCCGCGCCGCCGAGCAACATCTGCACGCAGTTGAGTTGGATCGGTCGTGTCCCCGCCGGTGCGCGTGCCACCAGAATATTGCCGACTGAGCTGACGACGCTCGCGCCGAGCAAGACCAGCATGCCGAACACCTCGCCGCGTCCGACCGGGTTCCAAGGTTTACTGCCGAACGCGATCACCGCTACGCCGAGCAAGCCGAGTAGAAAGGCGACGTTCTTGCGTGAGGTCATCTTGTCGTTTGGCATCCACCAGTGCGCCATCCAGGCGACTATCACCGGCGAGGCACCGATGACAATTGCTGCTTGCGCGCCGCGCACGAGGGTCAGACCATAAAAGAACGCGCTGTAGAGCAGGAAGGTGTTGCACAGCGAGACCCCCCACGTGTGTGGCCGCATCACGAGTCGGGCCAGGTCGCTGGGTTTGCGCCAGCCCGCTTGGCCATCCGCGCTCTTGCTAAAGCCGACAACCGGCAGTTGCATCGCCCCGCCGAGCAGGAACCGGAGTCCGGCGAAGGTGAACATCGGCATGAAGCCGAGTCCGAACTTCACCCCGACAAAGGCGCTCGCCCACAACGTGCAGGCGGTAATGGCTCCGAGTTTTGAGGATGTTCGCATCAGGGGGAAGGCCCTGCAGGACGGTTGCCAAGGCTGCAAGCGTAATGGAACTTCGCCTACACCGAGGGCTCCGTTATTCGTGTTTCGGAGGCTTCTCTTGTACTACTGCTTCAGGGCCATCAGCAGGGTCTTCAACTCGTCGGCAATGTCTTGGGTGCTCGGAACGGTTGGGGTGATTTTCGCTTTGAGCTGATGCCAGAAGGCGCGGCGTGGACGATGGATTTGGGAGCGGAGGGTGGCTTCGTTTTGTCTGCGGCACCGGGCCAGTTCGGCGAGGTCGCCGTGGCCATCCAGGAACGGACGCAAATCGTCGAAGGCCGCGCCGCGTCCGTTTTCGTGCCATTCCGCCGCGATTGCATCGAGGGCTTCCCGGATCAGACAGATCACTTCAGACGTGTCCGAAGATTATTCTGTAGCGCCGGAAAAAACGGATCGTTCCGAATCGATCTTGCGTAGTTAGTTACGTTTTTTCATGCGATATTAGGGCGACAGTTTTTTACATTATTTTTCAAATGATGTAAGTGATGTGTATCCATTTTAACCAAAACAAAAGCCAACCTTATGAGTTCGCACGATAAGTCCCTCGAACTCGAGGAGTTACAGTCTGAAAACGAGCGTCTTCGAGAAAAGCTCGCCGCTCTGGAGGGACCCATCCCCCTGCTGAGCACTCAGGAGCTTTCACTGATTGTCGATGTGTTCAACGCGGCCGAAGATGCGATTTTTATCAAAGATCCCGAGGGGAAATACTTGATCATCAATGAAGTCGGGGCGAAGTTTCTCGGGCGAACCGTGGCCGAGTGTATTGGTCGGGATGACTTTGCTCTGTTCCCGAAAGAATCGGCCCACCTGATTCGCGAAGTAGACCTGAAGGCAATGGCCCGCGAAACGCCCTACATGGTCGAAGAGGCGGTGATGACCGCTTTGGGCCAGATTACGTTTCTCTCCATCAAGGGACCCTTTCGAAATCCCGAGGGGACGGTCATCGGAATGTTTGGCCACTCGCGGGATATCACGGCTCGGAAGCACGCCGAGGAATGCTTGCGTCTCAGCGAAGAGCGATTGAAATTGGCGCAAGCGGCCGGTGGCTTCGGAACCTACGATTGGGATCTGGTGGAGCAGCGGGGCACGTGCTCCCAAAAGTACCGTCATCATTTCGGCTTTGAACCGGATGGAATCATGCCCTCCTACGAAGCTGGTTTGGCGCGAATTCACCCCGAGGACCAAGCGAGAATCTCCGCCGCGGTTGAACGAGTTAAGGCTGACAACGACTTCTTTTCTTTGGACTACCGAATTGTTCTGAAGGGAAAGCCCCTGCGATGGGTGGCGGACCGGGCCTCGATCACTTTTGACGAGGATGGCAAGGCCCTGCGGGTGGTTGGGGTTACCTACGATATTACGGATTCGAAAATGGAGGCGGTTCGCCTCGAATCTCTGGTCGCGGAGCAAACCTCCGACCTCAACGAAGCACTCTCCGCCTTGCGCTTGTCCGAATCGCGCTACCGCAGTTTGTTCAATGGACTCGAGGAAGGCTTGCTAGTGCAAGATCAAGAGGGGGCCATCATCGATTGCAACCAAGTCATCTGCACCGAACTTGGCTATACCTCCGAGGAACTCCTTTCGATGTCCTCTCGCGATATTGAAATGCTACACGAAGACATGGAGGCCAGTTCACTCGCGGACTGCGGCTACACCCGGGAAGGCTGTCACCGCACCCGCAGTGGCCAGATGTTGCAAGTCGAAATCCATTGCTCGGCGATTCAATATCACGGCGCCCCCGCGATTCTTTCGGTGTCGCGAAACATCAGTGAGCGCAAAGAGGCGGAGGAGCAACGGAGAGTGTGGGAGGAGAAGTTACGCCAAACCCAAAAGCTGGAAAGCCTAGGCTTGTTGGCGGGCGGCATCGCCCACGACTTTAATAACATTTTGATGGGCATCATGGGACACGCCGAACTGGCGGCCGAGATGGTGGCAACGAATCATCCGGCCCGGCACGATTTAAACGGCATCGTTGACGCCTCCTTGCGGGCGGCCTCTCTGTGCAACCAAATGCTCGCGTATTCCGGGAAGGGCCAATTTCTCATCCAGCCCATCGACCTCAACGACACGGTGTTAAAAATTGCCGACTTGGTCGGCGCGGGACTGTCCGGCGGCACGGAAATCCTTTTCGATCTCGACCCTGACCTCCCTCCGATTGAAGCGGACGAAGCCCAGATCACTCAGCTAGTGCTCAACCTGATGACAAATGGGGTCGAGGCGATTGGGGAGGCACCCGGGACGCTCAGGATCACCACTTCTGCGCTCGATTGCACCGCCGATTCGTTTGGGGGCACCCTGATGGAAGGCGGGGACGTCGAGCCCGGGCGATACGTTGTTCTCGTGGTCGAAGACAATGGGGTCGGGATGGACAAAGACACTCAAGAGAAAATCTTCGATCCGTTTTTCACTACAAAGTTCACCGGCCGCGGCTTGGGTTTGGCGGCGGTGCTCGGCATCGTGCGGGGACATCAAGGAACGCTCAACGTAGAATCGACACGAAACGAGGGTACCTGTTTTACGGTGTATTTGCCTCAATCCCTCCTCGATATCGTGGACGCAGATAGTCCGCCGCCGGCGCTGAACGCGATGGCAGGACCGTGTCGGATTCTTTTGGTGGATGACGAAGCCTCGGTCCTCGAGGTCGGGCGTCGCATGCTCGAATTCAAAGACTTCGAGGTGTGTTGCGCCAAGAACGGAGCGGAGGCGATTGAGCTCTTTCGCCGCGATCCCTCTGCGATTGATTGTGTGATCCTCGACCAGACCATGCCGGGACTCAGCGGCTTGGAAACCTGTCGAATCCTTCGGGAGATCCAACCGACGCTCCCCGTGTTGATCTCCAGTGGCTACACCAACGAGGATGTGATCGAACGCGACAACCAGTCTCTGCAGGTCGGATTTATTCAAAAGCCCTACCGGGTTGAACAGCTCCACACCAAAGTGTGTGAGATGATCGGCTCCCTCGACGACGAATAGCCGGGCGGAATCCCTCAAGGGCTTTCGAGCATGTTGCGCACGTTCGGCGAGGTCACCGTGGCCCACGTCAGCCTGTCCATTTTCTGACTTAGCGCGGAACCTGGCGAATCGCCCGCAGATCCAGCAGGGTTTTTTTGAGGCCCGGTCTTCCAACATGAGTCCTTTGGTTCACGCCGCCAGGTTCGCCACCAGCCCTTCCTGTTTGTGTGAAAATATCCCTTCCAGTGGCCGGCAATTTTGTTACAATCCCTCTGACTTTATTGACCCATAACCCTGAACCCCAACTGCAACAAAAGGAACACTGTAATGAAGACCTATCTCCGCATCGCCGCCGTTCTAGCATTCTTCGCACTGCTCTCCGGAGTCACCACCGCGCAGGAGAGCACCATGCTCCGCTCCGCCGATGAAAAGCTGATCCAGCTGAGCCTGTTCAATCCGGTGCAGCTGTATGATGAAAGCACCTCGGTGCGCGGACTTCGACTTGGTTTGATTTACGGCAAGAACCACAACCTGTCCGGCGTCGACTACGGTTTGGTCAATAAACTCACCGGCAACATGACCGGCTGGCAGCACGGCCTCTGGAACGATGTCGATGGCGATACGCTGGGCTGGCAGGACGGCTTGGTCAACATCACCCGCGGCGACATGACCGGCTTTCAAGGCGGCGCGGTCAACTATACCGGTGGCTTGATGACTGGCGTTCAAGGCGGGGTGGTGAACATCAGCGGCAGCACCCGCGGCGTCCAGTTCGGCCTCTATAACCAGACCGGGGAAATCGTCGAAGGCCTCCAAGTTGGCCTGCTGAACTTCAACCGCAGCAACGATCCGTTCGCCTTTTTGCCGATCGTAAACTGGCACTTTTAGTCCGGTTAAACCCAAGCCAACCGAGGCTGTTGCAAAGGGGCGTTTGGCATACGCCCCTTTTTTGGGTTCATTTTGAGGTTGTTTTCCACAGCCTATTAACAAATTATTAACAAATGAACTTGAGCACGAAAACTATTTCGGTGCCGTGTACGCTCATTTGTGCGATTGGGCTAAGCCTGTTGTTCACGGGCTGTACGGCCACCAGCATTGACGGCATGCGTCGACCGGCGGTCGAACGCATCGGCGGCTATCCCGACCGCGCCGCGAACGAACTGAATCTGCCCTACCGCAAACGGGTTGACGAGTTGTTCCAAAATGGTGGTCGGCTCAATTCCGAACTCAACACCCGTCAAATGGCGCGGGACGGCGGCGGCATGCTCGAGTCGCAGAGCGTGCAGCGCAATATCGACAATCTGATGGAGGAGCAGGCGTTCCTCAAACGCAAGATCGCCGACATGAACCAGAAAGCGGATAAAGCCAATTCGTCTGGCCGCGCCGAGGAGCAAGCGATCTCCAATGCCAATTTGGCGCTGCGCAGGCAGCTGGAGTCGCAATCGCTGCAAATCGAATCGCTGCAAGAGCAAATCGCGATGTTGCAGGGCTATGTTGGCTCCGAACAGCGTGAGCCAATGTCTGGCGGCGGATCCTACGACGAGTCTTACAGCTATACGCCTCCGCAAACCTACACCCCGCCCGCCCAGCCCTACACTCCGCCGCAAACCTACACTCCGCCGCAAACCTACTCGCAGCCGCAAACGTACACGCAGCCGCAGCAGAGCTACACGCAGTCGCAGCCCTATAATCCCCCGGCCTACGAAGCGCCCTACCAGGTGCCGAAACCGCAAACGGTGTACCAGTCCCCCGCGCCTCGATACACTCAACCGCCGGTGGTTGAAGTCCCGGAAATCATGTACGAGGACCCGAGCATCGTCCATGCCCCGCCGGTCTTTCGCGAACCGGAACCCTTGTACGCGCCCCAAGTTGAGCTACCACAGACCCCACGAGCTCGGGTGATTCAGCAGGAAGTCGCACGGACGCCCACCACGGTCGTCATTCCAAAAGATCCGGTGCGTCCGAGTCGGCACAAAGTTCGGCCGGGTGAATATTTGTCAACGATCGCTAGCCGTTACTCAGTCTCGATGCCGGACATCCTCGCGGCCAATCCTGAAATCGACCCCAATCGCTTGCGGGTCGGTCAACTCATCAAAATCCCTTAAGCCGTGGCGGACGACGATGATCTACTCGGGCAGTTCCCCGAGATCCCGGAAATTCTGCATTCGCTGGAATTTGACTCCCCGTTCAAACGCTGCACTCAATGCCAAGCGGAGCTTGGCTCCGAAGAAACGTTCCAGTTGCAAAAGGTGATGAAGCGGGGCGAACCGATCATGGAGTTCGCGCTGTGTGAGGATTGCCACGACGAGCTGATCGATTCGTTTTCCGAAGAAACCAAGAACCGGCTCGAAGACTACTACGAGAAATACGCGATCAGCGACTTCAATATCGAGACCTGCATTTTTTGCGGGATCCCCCGTCGCGAGTTGGAGGAATACAATGTTTCCGGCCACTGCATTTCCGATCGGCTCTTGGTCGGTTCGTGTATTTGTTTTGATTGCCTCATGAAGATCCAGCCATTGTTGTCGAAGCAGACGCGCGACTCGCGTGACCGCTTCCGCGAACGGAATTTCCCTGGCGTTCCGGCCGACGCTAGGCCGATGCTGGTGTGATCCTCGTGGTTGAGTCCAGGCCTTGCGTTCTGAGCCGCCTGTTTTTGTCATCTGTGGTCAGTGATTGGTAATGACGGACCGATTTTCTGAATCCACGGTGGACCGACTGCGCACGAATGAGCTTGTTGTTTAACCGTTCCGCTTCATGCCATGCGTCGTGAAAGAACCTTCTCATTCTTCCAAGCTGCGGGCGGTTTTGTTGCTGCTATTCGTGCTCGCCGTGACCACAATGTTGCTGGTGGTTCGCTTGGTGTTTGGGGCGTGGTTTTGGGAGGTTCAGGGCTGGGCGGTTGTTACGCTGGTAATGATGATCGTGCTCACGCGGATCATTCACGGTCTCGGCCGGCGACTCGGCACAGAACGCGGCGGCGCGACCTTGATGCTCGGGGCGAATTTTGGGCGAATGGGTATCGGTGTAATCGCCATGGCGTTGGTGCTAATTGAGCACCGCGCAAAATTCTCACCGTTTTTCACTAGTACAATGGTTGGGTATATGTATTACCTCGTAGCCGAAATTTTTGAACTACGAATGGATTCTTTGCGTGATTAACCCACAACTACTTATGAATGAAGGACTTATGGCGTCAATCTCGCTCGACAAGGTGATCAATTGGGTCATGGGCCACGTCGTCGACAACGAGAAATACTTCGCTGTTGGTCCCCTGAAGTTGTTTGGGTTGGACCTCAAAACCCCGTCAATTAGCTTGTTTGGCATGGAACACTACGCGGCGATCACCTCGCATTATGTGTATTTGCTGCTGGGACTCGTCGTCTTTCTTTTGCTGATGATCTTCGGGTACAAGAAAGAGGTTGGCGCGCCGTCTGGTATCGCCAAATTGCTCGAACCCGTCATCGTTTATGTGCGCGACGAGATCTGCAAGCCCAACCTTGGTCCAAAAGACGGTCGCAAACTGGCACCGTGGTTCCTCACTTTTTTCTTTCTCGTCCTGTTTCTCAACCTGATGGGCTTGATCCCTGGCTTTGGTTCCGTGACCGGCAACTTGATGTTTACCATGGCGGTTGCGTCCGTCGTGCTGTTTTTCATGACGTTTTATGTCCTGCTCAAAAATGGACCCAAGGCGTGGTTTTCGGCCTTCGTGCCGCACGGCGTGCCTTTGCCCATTTTGCTGTTAGTGACGCCGCTCGAGATCATCGGTCTGCTAATCAAGTCCGGCGTGCTTGGACTGCGTCTCTTCGCCAACTTACTCGCCGGGCACATCGCCCTGCTCATTATGATGGGCTTGGTGCTCGCGTTCGGCCTGATCGGTGCGTTCTTCACACCACTGGTCATCTTCGTGTTTATGTTGGAGATTCTCGTCGCCTTTCTCCAAGCCTACATCTTTACCATGCTTGCCGCGCTCTTTGTCGGCCAAGTGCTTCACCCGGCTCACTGATCCCACGATCACGCCCGCCATTTTCACTACAATCAAAACAACTACACAAACAACCTAAGGAACTCGGACAATGACACGCAAATGGGTCACCCTCCTTCTCGCACCTATCGCAATGGCTCCGGCCGCTTTTGGACAAGACGCCGTTGAAGGCGTTGCTGAAGCCGCCGTCAACCCCCTCATCGGCCTCGGCGCCATTGGCGCCGGTCTCGTTGTCATCGGCACCGCTCTCGGTATTGGCAAAGTCGCCGCATCCGCCCTCGAAGGGATGGCGCGCCAACCGGAAGCTTCCGGCACCCTCCAAACCAACATGCTGATTGCTGCCGCCCTCGTCGAAGGTGTGGCTCTGTTCTGCGCCATCATCTGCTTGCTTTCCGTACTGGCGAAGTAACGCGTTCATTCGCAGCGGGATTTTTCCAACGACGTCCGCGTTCGCCTGTTTGGGCTGCGATGGACAAAGGGAACCGACATGAAAGCATTGCAGCAATTGCAGCGACCTCCCACGGCGTTGATGGCGTTCGGCCTTGTGCTGGCGCCGTCCTTGTCCATGGCGGCGAGCGGAGAGGAATCCGTGGAGTTGATCAAAATCAACTTCGGGATGTTCATCCTCTTCCTGCTCACCTTCATGTTCGCAGCCTTTCTCCTCAACAAGTTTGCCTTTGGCCCGATTCTGGCCGGACTCGACGCCCGCGATGAGCGGATTACGAGTTCGATCGAGAACGCCGAAAAGGTCGAGCAGGAGATGGCCGAGATCGACACCAAACGTGCCACCATCATCGACGGCGCCGACGAGCAGGCCAAGTCGATCCTCGACGAAGCCCGCAAAGGCGGCAACGAACTCAAGCGCGTGATGGAAGAAGAGGGCAAAGAAGAAGCCCGCATCATGCGTGAAAACGCCGAGCGGGAAATCCGCTCCGCCGAAGAGAAAGCACGTGCCGACCTCAAGCTCGAAAGCGCCGACATGGCCGTGAACCTCGCCCGTCAAGTCTTGGGCGAGGAACTTAAGACCAACGGCAACGCGTTCGTCAACAAGCTCATCAAAGAGCTGTAACAGACCCCCGTGAACCAGGAACAGCACCCGAGATGATTTCCACTGTCGCCCGCCGCTACGCCGAGGCCTTGTTCGACGTCGCCAAAGACAAGAAAGCCTTGAAAAAGGTCCGAGAGGAAATGGATGCGCTCACCAAGCTCGCTGATACCTCTGACGATTTCACCGCCTTCCTGCGCAACCCCGTCATCAAAGACGAGGGGCGCGTCGCGGTGTTCGACCAAGCGCTGAAGAACACCAAGTCGCCGACACGCAACTTTCTCCGCTTGTTGGTGGATAAAAAACGCACGGCGATCCTGCCCGACATCGGTCGCGCGTTCGCCGAACTCCACGACGAGGCGGAGGGTATCCTCCAAGTCACCGTGACCGCGGCCCAGGCGTTCAGCGCCGCGCAATCCACAGCGCTGAGCACCAAACTCGCTGCGAAATACAACAAGAAGATCGTCCTTCAGACCGAGGTCGATGAAGAGCTGCTCGGCGGCTTCCGTTATCGGATCGGCGATGAAATCACCGACCTGAGCATCTCCCACAAACTCGAACAATTTCGGATGAAGGTTCTCAACACCTGAGCATCCACCTACGCTAATCAAGGACCACTAGGACACCCCCATGGCCATCGATATCAAACCGGACGAAATTTCGTCCATCCTCAAGCGCCAGCTTAAAGAGTTTAACCAAAAAACCGACGTCTACGAAGTCGGCTCCGTCCTCAGTGTCGGTGACGGCATCGCCCGTGTCCACGGACTTAGCGGCGTGCAAGCCGGCGAGCTCGTGGAATTCCCCGGCGGCCTGAAAGGCGTCGCCCTCAACCTCGAGGAAGACAATGTCGGCGTCGCCATCTTCGGTTCCGACACCGGCGTGAAAGAAGGCGACGAAGTGCGCCGCACTCAGGAGATCGCCTCGGTCCCAATCGGTGAAGCCCTAGTCGGCCGCGTGGTCGACGCGCTCGGCAACGTCATCGATGGCGGCCCGCCTTTGAAAACCAAGAAGCGCGCCGTCATCGAACGCAAAGCCCCCGGCATCATCGAACGGAAAGACGTGCACGAGCCGATGCAGACCGGTATCAAAGTGATCGACGCGCTCACGCCCATTGGCCGTGGCCAGCGCGAACTTATCATTGGTGACCGTAAAACCGGCAAGACCGCGCTCGCGATCGACACCATCATCAACCAGCGCGGCGAAGACGTGTACTGCTTCTACGTGGCCATCGGCCAGAAGCGCTCCACCGTCGCCCAGGTCGCCGAGACCCTCAAGAAGTTCGGCGCGATGGAATACACCACCATTATTTCCGCCACCGCATCCGACCCGGCGCCGATGCAGTATCTGGCACCGTTCACCGGTACTGCGATGGCCGAGTATTTCCGTGACACCGGCAAACACGCGCTCATCATTTACGACGATCTCACCAAGCAAGCCCAAGCCTACCGCCAGCTCTCGCTGCTGTTGCGCCGCCCGCCCGGACGTGAAGCCTATCCCGGTGACATCTTCTACTTACACTCCAGACTGCTCGAACGCTCCGCGAAAATGAGCGACGCCGAGGGTGGTGGTTCGTTGACCTCCCTGCCGATCATCGAAACGCAGGACGGCGACGTGTCCGCCTACATTCCGACCAACGTGATCTCGATCACCGACGGTCAGATCTTCCTCGAAGCCGACTTGTTCAACTCTGGACAGCGCCCCGCCATCAACCCCGGACTGTCCGTCTCCCGTGTGGGTGGCGACGCACAGATCAGCGCGATGAAAAAGGCCGCCGGTTCGCTCCGCCTCGAACTCGCCCAGTACCGCGAGCTCGCCGCCTTCTCGCAGTTCGCGTCCGATCTCGACGAAAGCACCCGCAAGCAGCTCGAACGCGGTCAGCGCCTGATGCAAGTCATCAAGCAGGGCGTCAACGTCCCGCTCGATGTCGCCAAGCAGGTCGCCATGATCTACGCCGGTACCAAAGGGTTCCTCGACGAAGTTCCGCCCGCTCGGATCACCGCCTTTGAAGCCGAGTTCAATCAGGCGCTCGACTCCAAATACGCCGACTGGGTTCGCCTCTTCCACAAAGAGAAGAAGCTCACCGACGGCGTGGTCGAAGAACTCGAACGCATCCTCGAAGACTTCAATCGCACTTTCGAGTAGTCGGTAGTGAGCAGCCAGTAGTCAGGTGCACCAGGCAGGTTAGACATTGAGTAACGCAAAAACATTTGAAGATTTGAAGGTGTGGCAGAAAGCCCATGCTTTCATCTTGGCTGTTTATCGCGTATCCGCTGCCTTTCCGAAGTCTGAAAAGTTTGGTCTCATCTCTCAGTTGCGCCGTTCGGCTTCTTCAGTTCCAACCAATATTGTTGAGGGATTCAACTGTCTTGGAATGGGAAAGAAAGTCCGCGGTGACCGACCTCACGGACGACCAACTACCTGTTGGTTTTGAATTAACCGTCGACTACGAACCCATCTCTTCCTAACTCCTTCCTCGCTACTCCCTACCGACTATTGGCTACTCAACATGCCTTCCATTAAAGAATACAATCGCAAACTCGCGAGTCTTAAAAACACGGTCAAAATCACCAAGACCATGAAGATGGTGTCGGCGAGTAAACTGCGGCGTGCCCAAGACAATCAGAAGCATGCTTCCGATTACGCGTTGGAAGTAAACGAACTTATCTACCGCGTAAGTGGCGGCATCGAAGATGGCAGCCATCCGCTGATGACACCGCGCGCGAACCCGAAAAAGCAGCTCATTGTGTTGTTCACTTCGGACAAAGGTCTCTGCGCCGGCTTCAATAACAACTTGCTGCGCTTCGCCGAACGCCACGCTGCGGCCCAGGCCGAAAAAGGGACTGAAGTCTCGTTTGTCTGCTGCGGACGTCGCGGCAACAACCACTTCAAACGTCGTGGCGACATCCGTCACTTCTTCGACGAGCAGGCCAGCGCCTCGCCGAGTCCGGAGAACTCCATCGAAGTCGCCGACATGGCCTGCGCTGATTTCCAGAGTGGCGAGTACGACGAAGTAATTTTGATGTACAACCACTTCATCAGTCCGTTGTCGCAAAAGCCGACCATCGAGACGCTCTTGCCGATGACGGGTAACGACTTCGCGCCACCGGCTGACGCCGGTTCGCTGTCGACCGAGTTCATCGCCGAACCCTCCGTGCTCAAGTTGATCGACGTGCTCATTCCGAAGCTCGTCAACTTCAAGATCTTCTATGCCATGCTCGAAAACGCCGCCGGCGAACACGGCGCCCGCATGACCGCGATGGACAACGCCACCAACAACGCCAACGATTTGATCGACACGTACAAACTCAAACGCAACCGGGCCCGCCAGGCCGCCATCACCACCGAGCTGATCGAAATCATCTCCGGTGCGGAAGCGCTTTAAACGACTTTATTTTTCTCTAGGAGAATCCCACATGGCCGCAAAGACCGCGAAAAAGAAAACCACCGCGAAAAAGAAAACACCCGCGAAAAAGAAAACCGCCGCGAATACAACCGCGAAGAAACTGACGCCCGGCAAGATCACTCAGATCCTTGGCGCCGTCGTCGACGTGAGTTTCCCGGAAGGTCACATGCCGCCGATTCTTGCTGCGCTCAAATTGACCAACGAAAGTATCGACGACCGTGAGGACAACCTCACGCTCGAAGTCGCCCAGCACCTCGGCAACAATATCTGCCGCACCATCGCACTCGACACCACCGACGGCCTCGTTCGTGGCGCGGAAGTGCGTAACACCGGCGATGTGATCAAAATGCCCGTGGGTAGTGGCACGCTCGGTCGGGTGATGAACCTGCTCGGCGAGCCCATTGACAACGAAGGTCCGATCAAAGCCGACGAACTCTTCCCGATTCACCGCGACGCGCCCGGCTTCGCTGAACAGGACACCAGCCAAGCCGTCCTCGTGACCGGCATCAAAGTGGTCGACCTGCTCGCCCCCTACCGCAAAGGCGGAAAGATCGGCCTGTTCGGCGGTGCAGGTGTGGGCAAGACCGTTCTGATTCAGGAACTCATTTACAACATCGCCAAAGACCACGGTGGCTACTCCGTATTCGCCGGCGTTGGCGAACGTACCCGTGAGGGTACCGCGCTGCGCGGTGAGATGGAAGAGTCCGGCGTGATCAGCAAGACCGCCATGGTGTTCGGTCAGATGAACGAGCCGCCCGGCGCCCGCGCCCGTGTCGCCTTGTCCGCCCTGACCATCGCCGAGTATTTCCGCGACGTCGAGAATCTCGACGTGCTGCTGTTCGTCGACAACATCTTCCGCTTCACCCAAGCCGGTGCGGAAATGTCCGCGACCCTCGGTCGTATTCCTTCTGCGGTGGGTTACCAGCCGACGCTCGGTACCGACATGGGTGCCTTGCAGGAACGGATCACCTCGACTAAGGCCGGTTCGATTACGTCCATTCAGGCCGTCTACGTCCCCGCCGATGATTACACCGACCCGGCGCCGGCCACGACCTTCGCTCACTTGGACGCGACCACCGAACTGTCCCGCCCGATCGCCGAACTCGGCATCTACCCCGCCGTGGATCCGCTGTCCTCCAGTTCCACCATGCTCGCCCCCGAGATCGTCGGCGCCGAGCACTACGAAGTGGCGCAGGGCGTGAAAGAGATTCTGCAGAAGTACAAAGAATTGCAGGACATCATCGCCATTCTCGGTATGGACGAACTGTCCGAGGAAGACCGCCTCACGGTGCAACGTGCCCGCAAGGTGCAGCGCTTCCTCAGCCAGCCCTTCTCGGTGGCCAAGCAATTCACCGGCATGGACGGAAAATCGGTGCCGCTCGAAGACACCATTCGTTCGTTCAAAGAGATTCTCGAAGGCCAACACGACGACCTGCCCGAGGGCGCGTTCTTCTACGTCGGCGCGATCGACGAAGCGGTCGAAAAAGCCAAAGACATGTAATCCGGACGACCTCATGGCCCAAAGTTCCAGCTATTCCTTTAAAATCACCACCATGCTCGGTGTCGCCTATGAAGGCTCCGTGGAATCGGTGGTGGCCCCCGCCATCGAAGGCCAAGTCGGCATTCTCGCCGGTCACGCCCCGATGATCTGCGCCACCCGTCCCGGAAAAGTCACCGTGCGTACGGGCGCAAACACAACCACCTTCGAGGTGGGCGAGGGAACCCTTGAGGTGAAAGAAAAATCCACCGTGCTACTCGTCGGTTTCGCCAACGAACTCTAATCGGGGACGATCTTCCACTTCCTTCCGCACCGGCGGTTGCCTCTCAGCAACCGCCGTTTCTGTCATGTCCACGCGCACTGAATCATCCCCGGATCCTGGGTCGGAATCGACGAATTCATCCGCAGCATTTTCGACCCCTTCTGCTCCAAAATGGCTTGGCGTTCTTGGCGCGTTTTGGGCGGTGATCGGACTCAGCCTGTTGCTCGGCTTCGCCGCGTTCCGGCTTGGCAAGAAAGCCATGGAGGCCTGGGGCATGAACGCCGACTGGGAAATCTGGCATTGGTTCGTCTTAGCCGGATGGCTGGTGTTTATGGGCTATTCCGAAGGCTACAAAGGCTTTCAAAAAGCCTTCTCGCCGCGCGCGGCCGCGCGCACCCGTGTGGTTCGGGATCGGCCAACCTGGCTGCGCGTTCTGTTCGCTCCGCTGTTCATTATGTGTTTCTTCGACGCGACCAAGAAGCGCCTGATCGTCGCCTACGTGCTCACCGCCATGATCATCGGCTTCATCCTATTGTTCCGTCTCATCGGCCAGCCTCTGAAAGGCATTCTCGACGCGGGTGTGGTGTTCGGACTCAGTTGGGGCCTGGTTTCCTACTTCTACTTTCTTGTTCCGGCGTTGACCAAGACCGCGTTCGGGGTGGATCCGGAAGTGGCGCAGGTAGTAGCCGGTAGTCAGTAGCTGATATCCGGAAATTAGTAGCCGGTGGCCCAGACTCAATTGTCAGTGGCCTGTATTCCCCTAGGGCGCAGCCCCCCAAAACCCGCATCCCGATCTCGCGGTGGAGGTGCTTTCGAAATCGACCGAAAAAAACGACCGCGGTGTGAAGTTCGAAGACTTTGCTGCGCACGGCGTCGGCGAATATTGGATCATCGATACCGAGGCCGAAACCATCGAACAATACCTGCTAAAGGACCACACCTTCGAACTGCGCATGAAAGCCGGGTCGGGAGAATTGGTCAGCGAGATCGTCGTAGGGCTTGAGATTCCTGTGAAAGCCATGTTCGACGAAGCGGCCAATCTCGCGGCTGCGCGAGCTGTTGTAGCCTCGACTTTCGTTCATTATCCTTATGGCAGGACCTTGCCATAGAGTGGCAGAAGGTTGCCACACCATGGCAGAACCTTGCCATACTATGGCAAATGTTTGCCATATGGCGGATCGGTTGCAGCTCATCTGTCGCGCTTGGGTCCCCGGCGTTTTGGCGCTGAAACGTGGTGAACAATGGTCATTTCAAGCGCGTGACCGCGCTTGTATTTGACGAAGCCACATGCGAATTCGGGGTATGTCAATAAGTTCAATTCCGTTCGTTTGTCTCTTTTCGATCTTTTCTGTCCTCTTTGTTCTCCCTACGTATTCCCAGCGGGCGGGTGATCAAATTCTCATAAACCCGGACTTCCGAGCGGGTGAGGACGGCTTCGAGGGCTGGAAAGTTGGTATCGCAAAGGAATACAGGGAGCACCCTGACGCACAGCGCCCGACCGTCGTATCGAAACCCGGGGAATTGCCGTTTGTTTTTGCCAAGGTGCCGAACAAGTCTACGGCGGGCTATATCAGCATTAGCCAGCCGGTTGAGTTGATCAAAGGGAGAACCTACCGGGTCAAAGGCGAAGCCCGCCTGGCCGGCGAAGGAAAAATTTCGCTGAGCCTGCGCAACAACACGGAAAGAAAAGGTGCAGGATTTGGTGCCGCCATTATGCCCGGGCCGACTTGGACTCCATTCGAGTTTCTCTGCACCCCCGACCGGTTCGAAGCATCCGACAATCTCAGTTTCGCCGTCGGTTTGGCCGCGACCGAGGGAACGCCGGGTATCCGCAATCTTTCTCTCACCCTAACCGACGAACCCCCGGTTAAAAAAGGCGCGGGAAATGTCCTCGATGACGCAATCGACGTGGACGAAATCTCCGCTGCGGACTTTCTTGCCGAATTCCGCGCCGACGCCGACGCGGCCAAAGCCAAGTACGCCGAACCGGTGGCGCTCAACGGGCCGGTGACCAGCGTCAGCAAAGGCCCGAGTGATGGCGTTTACATTTTCGAACTCGAGTTTGGCGCGGTCAAGCTCGTCGGCCTCGGTTCGGAACTTGGTGCAGACAACATGCGCTCGCTGGCGAGCAAACTACAACAGGGCAAGGCGCGGTTGGCCAGCATGCAGCAATCGCCGAAGTGGGCCTCCTTCGGCGCTGAGGAAAAAGCAGGGCACGCCCGCTCGTGCTTCCCAACGCTTCACGCTACTGCCACCATCACCGGCCTCAAAGGCACCTCGATCGAATGCGGCCGGTCCTCGAACCTCTCTTTGGAATAACGGGCTTCGTTCACCGCACGAGTGTCGTCAACGATGTGCCCACCTATTAAGAGTTGAAACGCAAGGAGAACGTTGCGCCGGGTCCTTCGGTATCTGTCAACTTGAGTTCGGCGCCGAGTTGAGCGGCGAGGCGGCGTGACAGGGCGAGTCCGAGGCCCACGCCTGGGGCCGAACCGGCGGCGGCGGCGGCGGACTTGTGGAACGGTTGGAATAGTTTGCGGCGTTCGGGCGGGGGGATGCCGGGGCCGTAATCGCGGAGGAGAATCTGCCGGCCTGACTGGTGGAGTTCGAGCTGCGGGCGTTCGGGATCGATGGCGTATTTGCAGGCGTTGTCGACCAGGTTAAACAGGATTTGTTCGACCGCTACCGGGTCGGTTTCCAAGGGGGTGTCTTGCGCTTTTTCCACCGTCAGTTCGAACCCGGCCAGGGCGGCGCGTTCGCGCAGGCGTGGCGTGGCGCGTTCGAGGATGGCGTGCAGGCTGGTGTCCTCCATGCGACGCGCGCCGGGGCCGTGTTCGAGGCCGGCGTAGGCGAGTACGTTTTCGACCAAGTGACCGAGCCGGCGGGATTCGCCTTGGATGCGGCGGGAGATTTGGGCGCGTTGTTCGGGGTCGGAGACGACGTTGTCGGCGAGCAGGTCGGCGTTCATTTGCAGGCCAGTGAGTGGCGTTCGCAGCTCGTGGGTGACGGCGGAGACGAAGTCGCCACGGCGACGGGACAGGCGCAGGACCCCGAACAACAGCGATCCGGTGGCCAGGGCCGCCAGCAACAAGCCGGCCCAAGAGGCGGCGAGCGGGCCGCGCAGCGAGAACGGGGCTGGGGGCGGGGCGCCCGTGACCGGACCGGGTTCGATCCCGATCGGCAGGGAGGCGAGACTGCGGTTGGCGTCACGTTCGGAGGTGTCGGGATGGTTGGGGTCTTCCGGGTTGCTGAGCGGAATGAGGGTTGCTCTGGGCAGGAGGGTGGCCACTTCAGCCAGCAGGTGGCGTTCGAGGGCGGGCCAGTCGAGCCAGAACCCTTGGATCTCGGAGACGCCTTGAACGCGAACCCGGCGCGCCAGCACCAGCAAGTCGTTGATCCACATCGGCCGCATCCGGTCCTCCGGCCAAGCGTCGTTTTCGGGTCCGAAGATGGAGTCGCTGAGGGTGTCGCAGGCGCAGTTGTCGCTGACGACTTTTAGGCGCAGGCGCGACCCATCGACGGTCGAGGTGGTGATCCAGTTTGGGTCGGGCACTTGGGGCGAGGCGATCTCGTCGATGGAGGACGCGGAGCAGGTGAAGTGGACGTTGATGTAGCGGGGGGTGCGTTGTTGTAGCGGCGAAGGTTCGTTGTCGTGATAGTCCTCCGCCGGGCGGTTGGACTCCTGTTGGAGCAGCGGCGCGATGATCGAATCCATCTTGAACAGCGCGAGGCGGATTTGGGTCTCGCGCGAGGCCTCGGCGAGCGTTGCACTGTGTTCGCGTTGCAAGCGGAGGGCGCGCTGGGTGCTCCACGCCGTCGTCGCGATCAGGGCGACGAGCGCGAGCAGGAAGACGGGCCATATCCAACGAGGGTTCATGGGGCGGGATGCGAGATGCGGGGGGCGGGTTGCGGGATGCGGGTTGCGGGGAGCGGGATGCGAGGAGCGGGATGCGTGGTTGCGGGATGCGGGGAGTGGGAGCGAAGAAGTAGGAGGCGGATTTCAGGCCGAGCGGGCGGCGTACATGTAGCCTTTGCCGCGGACGGTGATCAGGAGTTCGGGGTCGCGGAGTTTATCGCGCAGGCGGGCGACGTGCATGTCGATGGTGCGGGTGGTCACCGAACTCGGATCGAGGCGCCAGACCCGTTGCAGGATTTCTTCGCGCGAGACGGCGCGGCCGCGGTTGCCGGCGAGGTAGCGGAGCAGGTGCGACTCGCGTTCGGAGAGGTCGGCGCGGGTGCCGTCGGCGAAACGGATTTCGGCGCGTTCGAGGTCGATGGTGCCGCCGCCGAACTGCAGTTCGGGCACGTCCTGGGGGCGTTCGGGAGAGCGCCGCAGCACCGCCTCGATCCGGGCCAGTAGTTCGGCCATCGAATACGGCTTCACCATGTAGTCGTCGGCCCCGAGCTTCAGTCCCTTGATCCGGTCGGCCTCGTCGCCAAGCGCCGAGAGAATAATTACCGGCAAGGTCGGTCGCGTGAGTTTCACTTCGGCGAGGATCTCCAGACCCGAACGCTCAGGAAGCACGAGGTCAAGCAACAGCAAATCGTAGCCAGCTCGAACTGCCGCCCGTAGTCCTTCGGTCCCGTCGGCGGCGGTAATCACTTCGTACTCATGGGCGCGCAGAGCGGTTGCCACCGCCTCGCGGATTGCGAGGTCGTCTTCGACAAGACAGATCGTGGATGGTTCGGCCATAGAACAAGGTACGCCGAACGCGCGTTCGCGTCTGTAACAAAGCTGTAAAGTGGTCGTTGATCTCAAATTTCGAATTTCAAATTTAAAACGCTGACAGGCGAGAAGAGTCCCGAGCCTTTTACGATTGGACGATCGCTCGCCTTGGGCACCATCGAGTTGATCTCAAATTTCGAATTTCAAATTTAAAACGCTGGAGGGCGAGGGGCCTCCCGAGCCGCGAGCACGGAGTTTGATCTCAAATTTCAAACCTTGGGCGGGGCAAGCCCTTTGAAATCGGAAATTTGAAATTCACTGGGGAGAGCTCCCGAGCCGCACTTATTCCGGCGGACGCAACGGGGTCGGTTGCTGCGGCAACAGCGGGGTTGGGCGTTGCGTGGCGCGGTTGTACAGGTCGGCGGCGTAGAGCATTTCGTCCCAGGTGCCGAGGCCGATTCGTTTGAACATCACTTCGCCGCGGATGCGGGTGCCGTAGCCTTTGAAAATGCTTTGGGCGGTGGCCTGTAGCTGCGCCGCCTCGACCGGGTTGGTGGTCCGGATGCGCTGGGCTTTACTCAGGTTGCCGATGATCAGACTGAAGGCTTCGACGTTGTTGATGCTGCCGATTGGTTTTTCGCCGAGTCGTTTGACGAACCCTGAAAAAGGCGCGCGCGTTTCCGAGGGATGCAACTGGCCCATCATGTCATAGTACTGCTGCGCCTCGGCCTCACGGTCGAACAAATATAACAGCGGGATCGCGATGCGGAAAAAGTTTTTCCGGCCGGCCGGAAAGGTACCCTGATCGGGGTTGGCCTCGATCGCGTCGTTGTAGGATTGGATGACGTCGCCGACCATGTCGAGGTCGGGCAGGAAGCGCATCACATTTGATTCTGGCAGCGGAATGGCACTGCCGCGTTGGAATTGCTGCATCATCGATTGGCTGATGCGGCGGTAGAGTTGTTCGTGATCGTGATTCTTTTTTGCGGAGTATTCGAGACCCATGCTGGCCCAGTAGAGGGAGTGAGCGGTGACCAAACGCCAGTCGAGCGGGCCGTATTTCTCGTCTACTTTTTTCAACACGTACGGACGCATTTTGTAGTCGGTGATCAGCTTGAACACGTTGGTGCCGATGGTCCCTTCCTCAAGCATCTTTTCGTATTCGCGTGGCTTGTACGGACTCGGCGCGCCCTTCTCAAGCAGGTCGGCGGGGAAATCCACGTTGGCCAGTTCGCCGCCCGGGATCAGGCTTTCCATCTCCTCGAACCACTGTTGTTTGTAATAGTAGTGAGCGTTGTCGCTGTTCATCCCGATCTTGTGTTGGTAGATCCAAGAAAGGCGGTCGTGGATGTTGGCGTTGGTCGGATTGTATTTCAGCGCTTCGTCTTTGAGCAGGTTAGCGCCGTTCTGAACCCAGCGCCAGCGCTCCTCCGGATCGTCGAAGTAGACGCTCACGTTGTACGCCATGTTCCAGCCGTGGTAGTCCCAGACTTCGGGGAAGCGCGGTTCGAGTTTGGTGATCAGGTCGGCGAGCTGAACGAGTTCGAAGTACTTGCCCTCGTCCTGCAAGCGCGAGGCGCGAATCCAGAGCACGTCGGCGATCACCCCGCGGAACGGGCCGAGCATGACAGTCACCAGTTTAACCGTCGGGTCGGAGTCCTCGTCCCACATGACGTCGTCGGGTTCGCCGCCGGCCCAACGCTGCGACTGCATCGGCTTGTGCATGCGCCCGGAGAGCCAGATGAGTAGCAGGCCGATAATCAGGAAGAGGAGGGTTTTGAACTTCATGAGAGTGCCATCAGGAAGGCAGGCCGAGTTCGCGGCGTTTGAGAACGTAGCTGCCGAGCAGCGCGAAAATGCCGCCGTAAAGCAGCACCTTCCAGAGGAAGGTGGAGAACAGGTAGCCCATGGTCACTTCAAGACCGTTGGCCAGCAGTTCGAAAATTTGTGGTCCACGCAAGGGGCGGATCAGCGTCAGCATGAGATCATAAACGGGCTGCATCATCGGACTGCCGGTGTTGTCCTCGGTGAGGCTGGACTCCAAAAAGCCGGATAGCATTTGCACGAACAACAAGCCGACCGCCGAGAACGTGGCCACGGGTAGCGAGAAGAACGACCCCATGGTCACGCCCACCGCCGCGAGGAAGGCGAGTTGGAAAAACATCATCAGCAAGACCCTCGAGAAGTTGCCGAGAAAACCGCCGGAGCGGTAGCGCACCTCGAGATGGTCGGCGACATCGAAGAACACGGAGGACGCACCCTCGCCTTCTTTGCCGACGCCGGCGGTATCGATGTTATGGTAGGCGACGCGTAGCGTGTTGTCCTCGGCGATGGCGCTGTGGGGAATCTCGATGGTGATCGGGCGGCGCGTTTTGTGCTCAGTCGGAACGACCGTGATCTCCACCTTGTTGGATTCGTTGCCAAAAATCCACAGGCCCTCGCAGAGGCGTTTGTAGATGTCGCCGCTGTGGTACTTGTAATACAGAAAGACGGGGAGGTCGGGGTCGGGTCGGTGCGGCAGCGCAAAGTCCCATTGGTTGATCTCCTCGGGTTTTACTTGGCCGCGGCGGCGTTGGAGGATTTCGGCGATTTCGCCCAGCGGCGGGGAGGGCGGCATCTCGTTAATCTCGCCATCCTCGAGCATCTTGCGGTTGCCATCGGTGATCTGTTTACGCGCCAAGCGGGCCATTTCCATGACGTCGTAGTCGGCTTTGGCTCGGGTTCGCGACACCAGAAGTTCCTCGTCGAGCATGCGCCGGATCTCCGCACGTTTCTGTGGGTCCGGTTCCGCCGCCACCGCCTTGTTGCTGCGGTGTTGCACAATCGAATAGACGCAGATCCCAGTGAACACGAGTAGGACCGCGTTCAAGATCAACAGGGCGAACCACTTGCCGAGCCATAGCTGCAGGCGCGTCACCGGCTTGGTGACAATGAGATGGATTTGCTTCTCTTCCACCTCGGACGACACCGCCGCACAGCCCGACCACAGCGTGGCGATGCTCAGAATCGCCAGCGCCAGCCAGAGACTCCATTGGATCATGATCTGCACTGATCCGGAGACCGTTTGGTCGCCCTTCACCAGCATCGGAATGGCCACCACGGCCAAGAACAAGGGGATCATCAACAGCAACACGATCCGCGAACGGATGGCGGCACGGAGGGCGATAATGGTGATGGCGGCGATGCGTCTCATGCGGGATGCGAGTTGCGGGATGCGGGTTGCGGGATGCGGGTTTCGAGATGCGGGTTGCGAGGTGCGGGTTTTCGGGATGCACCCTCGTGGCTACTACCTAACTACTGGCTACCGACTACTGACTACTACTCAGATAGTCGGCCACGTCGGCTTCGGGGCCGGCGCCGCCTTGTTCGGTGACTTCTTTGCGGGCTTCTTTCACGACCTCGAGGAAGAACTGTTCGAGGTTGCGGCTCGGTTGATCGAGGTGGGGCTCGCTGCCGAGTTTTTCGCGGACGACCGAGAGCACTTGTTTGAGTTCGTCGGCGTCGAGCGCGGGCAGGTTGATCTGGTAGCGGTCCTCGTAGCGGAGCAGGTCGCGGATCGGTCCCATGGCGCGGATTTTGCCGCCGTAGAGAATGGCGATGCGGTCGCACACATCTTCGACGTCGGACAGCAAGTGGGAGGAGAGAATGACCGTCTTGCCATTGTTTTTGAGGTGGAGAATCAGATCCTTCACTTGGCGGGTGCCGATCGGGTCGAGTCCGGACGTGGGTTCGTCGAGAATCACTAAGTCGGGATTGTTGATGATCGCTTGAGCGAGGCCGATCCGTCGCTGCATGCCTTTGGAATATTCGCCGACCAGACGTTTGCGCGCGTGCGGCAAGCCGACCATCTCAAGCAGTTCGGTGATGCGCTGCTTGCGTGTGGCGGCGTCGAGGTCGAACAACTTGCCGTAAAATTCGAGTGTCTCCTCGGCGTTGAGATACTTATAGAGGTAGGACTCCTCCGGCAGGTAGCCGAGGCGGGCCTTGGTCTTCACGTCGCGCGGGGAGGTGCCGAGCACTTCCAGCGAGCCCTCGGTCGGAAACAGCAGGCCGAGAATCATTTTGATTGTGGTCGATTTGCCGGAGCCGTTCGGTCCGAGCAGGCCGAATACTTCGCCTTGGCGCACTTCGAAGGTCACCCCGTCCACGGCGCGGACCCGCGGGCGCTGCCAGAAATCGCGGAAGGTCTTGTGCAGGTTATCGGCTTTGACCAGGCAGTTGTGCCCCTTGGGCGACGTTTCCGCTGCTTGGGTTGCGGGTTGGGCCGAGGGGGTTTTAGTGGTTCCAGAATCGCTCATCACCAAAGTTAGTAACCGGAGCGCCAAAAAAGTTCAAAATCAATTATTCGAGATCTGAAGGTTCTGAAGGCCTGGTCGAATCCGGGCAATCTCGGATCTAGGCCAATCGGCACGGGAGGATTGAAATTTGAAATTCGAGATTTGAAATCAACGTGAAAGACCGCCGAACCGTTTCATGACCGAGGGCAATCGGCTCAGAAGGTCCCTCGCCCTTCAGGTGATGGTTTGAAATATTCGACATCACCTCTTTGCGGCGTGTGTTGCTACAACGGCTTTGAGCCGGTAGAGTCGACGCGAACGACACAACTACCCAAGAACATGCTTCACGACCTCATCATCCGCGATCCCGAACCCGGTCCGGCGGGGCATGTCGAAATTGCTATCGCCGGCGGCCGGATCAGCGACATCAATCCACGCGCCAGCGCCGGCACCCGCGCGACCTTGAACGCGTCCGGACTCCAAATCCTGCCGGGCGTGCTCGACGCGCACGTGCATTTCAACGAACCCGGTCGCACCCATTGGGAAGGCTTCGCCACCGGTTCGCGCGCCGCGGCTGCGGGCGGCACCACCACTGTGTTCGACATGCCGCTGAACTCCGATCCGCCGCTGCTCGACGCGCCCGCGTTCGAGGCGAAGCGCCGTGCGGTCGAGGGGAAATCGTACGTCGACTTCGGACTCTGGGGCGGCCTCACGCCGCTCAATGTCGATCGCATCGACGAACTGGCCAAGGCTGGCGCCATTGGCTTTAAGGCCTTCATGTCGCCCTCCGGGATCGACGAGTTTCCGCACAGCGATGTGGCCACGCTGCGGGCCGGGATGCGGCAGATTGCCACTTCAAATTTGGCCCAGAGTTCAGGGTTGCGGCTCGCTCTCCACGCGGAGGACCCGGCCAAGTTCACAGCCCCGCGTCCGGATTTACATCCGCTTTCGCACGCCGCGCGTCCGCCGGCGGCAGAGGTGTCCGCGATCCGGATCGTCGCCGAACTGGCTGGAGAGACCGGCTGTCCGATCACCATCGTCCACGTGAGTTGTGCCGAGGCGCTCGACGCAGTGCTCGCCGCCCGCGCGGCCGGCGTCGACATCACCTGCGAGACTTGTCCCCACTATCTATACCTCAACGAAACCGACGCCGAACGCCCCGGCTTGCTCGGCGCTGCCGCCCGTTGCGCGCCGCCGCTACGCCCAGAGGCCCTGCGTGCCGCGTTGGTCGCGCGGCGTTCGGAGATCGACACCATCGGGTCCGACCACTCGCCCTGCCCGGTGGAGATGAAAGAGGGGGCGCGGCCGTGGGGTGGCGTTCAGGGTGTGCAGCAACTTTTGCAACTCGGTCTTGCCGCAGTCGGTGACGATGACGCGGCGCGGGCGGATGTGCTGCGTCAGCTCACCCGTCGTCCCGCAGAGATTTTCCGGCTTTCTGGCAAGGGCCGTTTGGAGCCGGGGGGCGACGCCGATCTCGTCTTGTTCGATCCGCAGGCCCGCCCAATTTTGCGCGCGGAGGACCTGCATTGTCGCCATCCGCATTCGCCCTATCTCGGACGCGAATTGTACGGGGTGGTTCGCCGAACGCTGCTGCGCGGTCAGACCGTGTTCGCGCATGAGACCTTCGGTGAACCTTGCGGGAGACTCGTCCGGCCGAACGAAGATCCAATGTAGGATTGGCCGTAGGGCTCTTGGGTCACCGCCATTGCTTTGGGTTGTCTTTTGCCGAACTTTCCACCAACCTGAGCGCGATGAAAACGCGTCTCTTCTGCCTTCTACTTGTTCTTCCCCTCCTCTTTTTACCGTACAGCTTCGCGCAGTACTCGCCCAAGGAGATGAAGGCGATGCAATCGCAAGTGCAGGAGTTGGTGGAGAAGGCGATCCCGGCAACTGTGGCGCTGGTCGGACGCGGCGGCACCGGTAGCGGGGTCATTGTCGACAAAGACGGCACCATTCTGACGGCCGCGCACGTGATGGGTTCGGCGGAGACCTTGACGGTCGTGTTCCCCGACGGAAAACGGGTCCCCGCCAAAGTGCTCGGCGCCGACTATGCCCGCGACATCGGCATGGTGAAGATCACCGAAGAAGGGGAGTACCCGTTCGTGAAGGTCGGCGATTCTGACACCATTGAACCGACTTCACTCGTCGTCACGCTCGGCCACCCGGGCGGCTTCGACGCGGCCCGCCGCCCGCCGGTTCGGATCGGACGCGCTTACAATTCGGGCAAGACCGGTCGCTTTATCCGCAGCGATTGCACGCTGATCGGTGGCGACTCGGGTGGTCCTTTGTTCAATCTCAAAGGCGAGGTGATCGGCATCCATTCCTCTATCGGCGAGAGCTTGGTGGTGAACAACCACGCGCCGGTGAATGTCGCGACCAAAGCGTGGGACCGAATGGTGGCCGGCGAGCAGTGGGGGCGTTCGAACCAGGCCAGTCCGGACAATCCGGTGATGGGCGTTCGGCTGTCGCGCGAATCGGCTGACGGAGTCGCCGTCGACGAAGTGTTTGCCGATAGCCCCGGCGAAAAAGGCGGGCTCAAGGCTGGCGATGTGATCGTGCGCTTCGATGGGCAGGACGTGAAAAAGTACGAAGATCTATCCAACCGCCTGCGGCGAAAAAAGGCAGGCAACACTGTCGCGCTGAAAGTGAAACGCGGCGAGAAAACGGTCGACATGAAGGTCAAACTCGAACGCCGCGGCGACTTCTATTCCCCCGAACGCGAACGCGAGCGCCGTCAGCGAGAAGCCAACCCCGCCAACCCCGGCAACCCCGCCGCGCCCGTGCCCGCGCCTGAACCCGACCGGCCCAAGCGTCCGGAAATGGAGAAAGAGGAGGGCAAATCGGAACAAGGCAACGCAGACGAAGAAAAGGGCAACGCGGCCGAACCAAAACCCGCCTTTCTCGGCGTCGTCTTCTCTGCCACCGACAACGGATTTGAAATCAGCCGCGTGTTCGACGATTCCGCTGCTAAAAAAGCCGGATTGAAAGTCGGCGACGTGGTGACCAAGATGGACGGTAAGGGGTACGGCGCCTTGGCCGAACTGGCCGCCGCCCTGCGCGCCCGTTCGGCGGGCGACAAGGTGACCTTTACGCTCAGCCGCGAAGGCAAACAACAAACCGTCGACGTGACCCTGGGCCAACGCCCCGAATAATTTTCAAGATCGGAAACCTGCCATGCACTCCTCACGCTATTTCTTACTCCTCTTCCCCTTGCTGCTCGCCGGATTCGCGTTCGGTCAGAACCGTGAGACCAACGAGAAACTTCGTAAACAGTACGAAGACCTGCTCTGGGGCCATCGGCCTGCCGTCGCTGAGGCGCAGCAGGCCACGGTCAACCTCGTGGTCGACGGCAAACAATGTGCCCTTGGCACGGTTATCCACCCCAACGGCTACGTGCTTACCAAGGCTTCTGAAATGCCCCTGGAAGGCAAAGAGTACCGGGTCATGTTCGGCGGTTCGCGTTTGGTTCCGGCCACGTTGGAGAAAACCTACAAGGAGTTCGATCTCGCGCTGTTGAAGGCAATGACCGACAAACCGATACCTTCCGTCACGCTCTACGAAGGCAAGCCGCCGGTGCTCGGCACCTTCGTCGCCGCCGCTGCGCCCGGACGCGAAGATCCGCTTGCGATCGGTGTGCTCAGCGTCAAGGCTCGGCCGATGGCCAACGAACGCGCCTTCCTCGGGGTGAGTCTCGATACGACCGCCGACAAGGTCCTGATCGATGAAGTGATCGAGGGCACCTGTGCCGACGACGCCGGACTAAAAGCCGACGATGTGATTCTGAAACTCGACGGCAAAGCGTACAAGACGGCTGGCGATTTCATCAACGCCATCGGCGGCTACGATCCCGGTGACCGGGTGAAACTGGTGGTCCAGCGCGGCGACGACGTGAAGGACTACGAGGTGCAACTGCGCAAGCGTTCGTCCCTGCCGGCGCAACGCCAACAACGGTTCGACCGGATGAATCGCATGGGCGGCGAACTCAGCGCTCGCCTCGCCGACTTTCCGTCCGTGTTCCAAACCGACTTGCCGGTTTCGCCCGAGGAGTGCGGCGGCCCGGTCTGCGATCTCGACGGCAATGTGCTCGGCATCAACATCGCCCGCGCCGGCCGGATCAAAACCTACGCCATCCCGAGCAGTGAAATTGTGGCCTTGATCAAGAACGAACCCTTCATGAAGGAAGCCCCGATTGTCCCCGCCACCGGCGGCGTTGTCGCTGCACCCACGTCCGCAGCCACGGCTGATCCGGAATCGATCCGCAAGCAGATCGAAGTCTCCTTGTCCGAGATTAAAGCCTCGCGCCAAGCGCTCGATCTCGCCGAGAAGCAGCTGCGCGAATCGCTAAAAGCCGTTGAGAAGCGGGAAAAGGTCGACAAGAAATAGGTCCATTCGTGGAACCACGCTGAAGTCCCAGTCGGGTCAACGTTGACCAGCGTTTGCCAATTCTCGGCAACCCTTGCGCCCGCAGGCGCTTATGGACTACACTTCGAACATGAACCGCCGGACCCTCCCCCTTCTTGCCTGCCTGCTCGTCGCGCTGCCGCTCGCCACATTTGGCCAACAGCCTGCCGCCAAGAAGGCCGCGGTAAACCCGGCCACGTCCTACGAGGCCGCGTTCGAGGCGATGCCGGACCTGACCAAGCAGGGCTTGGACATTCTGCAACAATGGCGCCGGGTGCCGGTGGATGTTGCCGTCCACGAACTCATAGGTGGCTGCGCGGATTCGCACAAACATCTCTACGCCGCCATGTCGTCCCGCGAGGAATGTGATTGGGGCATCGATCTGCAAAAGGGTGGCCTCGACGTCGCGATCCCGCATGTCGGTCGCGCCGCCGCCTTGGCGAAGATCACTTTGCTGCGTTCGCGCAAGATGATGGGCGACCGTCAGAGTGTGAAGGCGGCCTCCGATATTCTTGCCGTGCGCCGCATGGCCCGCGATGTCGCCACCCCGGAATGCATGATCACCGCCATGAGTTCGTACGCGATCGAGTCGATGGCCCTCGACATTTTAGAAGACGAGGCGCACCGCCTCTCAACGACGACCAAGCGCCGACTGGCAACGGCCTTCCAGAGCTTGGATCCGCTGGTCGAACCATCGCGGGTGATCGACAAGGAACGCGTCTACTACGATTGGCTGCGCACCGAACTCGCCGAGGCCGAAGAGCAGAAACGCACCGTCGTGGTCGCCAAAGATTTGTTCAAGCGCCTCGGTGCGCCGCTGCCTTTTCAACAATTGCAATCCTTCGAACGCACGTGGCGTCGCGATCTCGATAAGTGCGACGAGTTGCAACAAGAACTTGTCCGCTTGGTCAAAGAAGGCCGCGGCAAGACCACGCGGGAATTGGCCGCGTTCGAGAAACAACGCAACTCCTGGCCGATCATCGCCCGCCTGATGGTGCCGCAAGTCGGCGGGTTGATCCGCAAGCACAGCGACCTGCAAAAACGCGCCGACGCGATCGGGTTGACTTTGCAGCGGTAAGCCTGCGCCTGAAGGCGGTTTTGCGTGGGCGGAATGACATGATCGCAGAAAAACGCGGAGCACGCGGAATTTCGACCGAATGACCGCAAAAGTAATACCGACTTCCAGTCGGTATCGCAACGACGCGCTTCCAGCGGGTCGAGAGGTTTTAAAGAGGCCCACGTAACTCCACCACGAACCCGTTCCACCTTCCATCTTCGACCTTCGGCCGAAGGCCACTACCGCTGACAACTCGAACAAAAGAAGGTCGAGCGGTTGGCTTGCACGATTCGTTTTACCGCGCGACCGCAGACCCGGCAGGGTTTGTCTTCGCGGTCGTACACGCGTAATTCTTGTTTGAAATAACCGGCTTCGCCGTCGGCATTGAGAAAGTCGCGCAGGGTGGTGCCGCCCATGTTGATCGCCTCGGCGAGCACGCGTTTGATTTCTGCGACCAAGCGCTCTGTTTGCTTTTTGCTCACCCGTCCGGCGGCTTTGCGCGGCGAAATGCCGGCGAGGAACAAGGCCTCGCAGGCGTAAATGTTGCCGACGCCGACCACCTCTTTGGCGTTCATGATCAGCTGTTTGATCGCGACGGTTCGTTTGCGCATCCGTTGCCACAAGTAGTCGGCGTGGAAGGCTTCGTTGAGGGGCTCGGGGCCAAGATTTTTTAGCAGCGCGTGCGTCTCTTCCGGGACCGAACTCGGTTCGCAGTACAGCCAGCAACCGAAGCGACGCGGATCGTGAAAGCGTAGTTCTTTGCCGGACGCGAAGCCGAGACTGATGTGGTCGTGTTTGCGCCAGACGGCGTCGTCGTCATCTAGTTGCAGAATGCGCAGACTACCGGACATGCCGAGGTGCACCAGCAGGGTGCCGCCTCCGCTGAGTTCGAGCAGGATGTATTTGGCGCGGCGGCGGGCGCCGACAATGGTTTGGCCGATGAGCGCTTTGCCGATGTCGGGTGGCACTGGCCAGCGCAGAGAACGTTGGCGGATTTCTACCGCGGTAATTTGTTTGCGCAGGACCCACGGCTCGATACCGCGCAGGGTGGTTTCAACTTCCGGAAGTTCGGGCATGCGGAATGGTGAACGGGGAATTGTGAATTGTGAACGCGGAATTGTGAAGGATGGAGGATCTGGCCAGACGACCCGATTGGTTCACCCGCGCTTTCCTGCGAGTCCCATTACGCCTCGGGAATCGGCGGTGGAATCACCCGACCGGTCTGGATCGCGGCGGCGGCGGGGATCGGCGGGTGGGCCTCGGGTTCGACCGTTTGGGCTTGGGGCGCGGGGGCCTGTGCTTGCGCGGGGGCGGTACCGGCACGGGGCGGCTGCCACGTGCGGGCCCAGGCGGCCATCTTTTCTTGAATTTCGGAGTCGGCGCGGTCGAGCATCAGTTCGGGGAACAGGGCGAGGTCGGGACCGGAGAGGGTCGCGGGTTCGTTCTCGGGGTCGATAGCGTGACGCCAGATCCGGTGCACTGCGAGCAAGTGGGCCATTTTGACGATGCGGCGATTGGACACCGAACTCAGATCATACTGGCGCGCCGTCTGCACAAAGTGGGTGAGACCCTGCAAGAACGGCGCGGCGGGATCGGGGTCGAATTGGCCGGAGGAGACCACCGAACGCAAGTCGGTACGGAAGGCTTCAAGCGCGCCGAGCATGTCGGTGCTGACCAGTCCCTGGACTTCGTCTTCGCTGCGGTACGTGTCGGACCACCCCGATTTCAGCAGGCCGCCGACGTCGCCGGGCGTCGGGGCAATGTTGTCGAGACGGCAGCGAATCAAAAAGCGGTCGTAGATGGCGCGCAGTTCGGGGGTTTCGGGAACGAGGTTGGTGGAGGCGAACAGGAACTCCATGCGCACGTCGCGCGGGGTACCACGGTCGTGGAACACGCGTTCGTTGAGAAAGCTGAGGATGGTGTTGAGAATAGCGGAGGAGCCGTTGAACACCTCGTCGAGGTAGACGACGCGCGCGTTCTGCATCATGCGTTCTTCGTTCATGCGCACGAGGTCGCCTTTTTGCAGGCGGCCGATGTCGTAGTAGCCGAACAGTTCGCTGGGTTCGGTGAAGGGGGTTAGCAGATATTCGAAGTAGTCGACGCGTTCGTTTTCGCCGTCGGAATTGTCGGTGCGGCCGGTGGAGGTGTCGAGTCCAGCGGCGTCGCAGAAGGCGCGGATGAGACGCGACTTGCCGGTGCCGGGCGGGCCGATGAACAGCAGCGGTTCGCCGGCGAGCGCGGCGAGGCAGAGGGCGCGGACCGGCGCCTCGACTTTATGAAATTGGTCGGTGAGCTGGCGTTCGATCGTGGCCAGTCGTTGCAGCGTTCCTTGGTGCGCGGCAGCGAGCGATTGGATGGGTTCTGGGGGGAACATACGCCTATGGGCTAGCTGGAACGGGGGCGTTCGGCAAGCGGTTACTGCATGCCCGAAGCCCTTGGAGTGCGGACCAAGTCCAAGGGGGTTGAACACCAAAGCCCAGAGCAAAACGAATTCCAGAATATAGGCCGCAGATGTCCTCAGAGCCATGAGGTCGTTCCGATTGGACATGAAGCGACGAGTCGTCCAGAGGGGTGCCCGGTCGGTTTAGTAGAGGGTTCGGCGAAGGTGCGATGACCTTCGAAATTTCAATTGGAGGGATGCCGGCCTCGGCATCCGCGGGGTTTCTTCGATCCAGATCGGAGAACCGGCTCGCGAGGCCGCTCGCCCTCCAGATGTTTCTAGGTTGCCGTACATTTCAAAATATTCCTTCGCGCATGGGTTTCCAGTTATCAAATCATAGAACCGGCTCGCGAGGCCGCTCGCCCTCCAGATGTTTTCTGGGTTGCCGTACATCTCAAAATATTCCTTCGCGCATGGGTGTCCAGTTATCAAATCGGAGAACCGGCTCGCGAGGCCGCTCGCCCTCTAGATGTTTCTAGGTTGCCGTACATTTCAAAATATTCCTTCGCGCATGGGTTTCCAGTTATCAAATCGGAGAACCGGCTCGCGAGGCCGCTCGCCCTCCAGATGTTTCTGGGTTGCCGTACATTTCAAATATTCCTTCGCGCATGGGTGTCCAGTTATCAAATCGGAGAAACGGCTCGCGAGGCCGCTCGCCCTCCAGATGTTTCTGGGTTGCCGTACATTTCAAAAGGGTTTCCAGCTATCTCCTCAACTCTTGTTCGAAGTCTCGAACCTGAAGTCGGCCGCAAAAGAAGGTGCTGTCGCACAGAACTTGGTGCCAGCGCGCGAGACAGCGTGGGTACAAATAGCCAAGGGTCAGGGCGGTGAGGACCATGCCCCCGTAGTAATAGCGCAGCACGTCGAACGCGGTCAGGCAGGCAAACCCGGACGCGCCGCGCATGCTGGTGTGGTTCGCCCGCAGATTATAGAGGCGCGCTTTGACCATGCTGCTAATGCCGAAAAAGCCTGCGGGGAGCACCAGAAGCGGAAGAAGAAAATCTTCAAGATTTAGAGAGTAGCCGATCTCATACAATACCCAAGCCGCGAGGATGGAGGCGAGGCCGCCGAGCAGCAGTGGTGCTCGCACCGCGGCCGAATAATCGAGCACGAAGACCCCGCTGGAGAACCACAGACGGGTTCGTCCGAACCAAGTATTGTTGATGAAGTAGAGGTCGGCTGCACGTAGATAGAACGGCAGGAATATCGTGGGAAAGACCACGCCGATTATGCACGTCGCCATGAACTCGGCGGAGAGGACCGTGAACACGAACCACAAGGGGAGTATCAGGATCGAACCCACAAGCAGGAACAGAAGTCCCATGACAAAACTGCGCAAGACATAGGGCCAACGCGCCGCGCCGAACCACAAGGGGATGCCGTTCCAGACCAGGCAAAGTCGTTGATAGCGTCGCCAGAACGTCCGGCACCAAGCCCACAGCGGCAAGCCAAACAGAAGCGTCCCCCAGAACAGCCAGACGGCCAGATCGTCCTCGTCGAAGCCGAACACATAAAACGAGATGTGATTGGTATAAAAATACGAGTCGCCCCAGAGAAACAGCAGAAAGAACCCGAGCAGGACAAACCCGGCGGTCGGCCCCGCATATTTTGCCGCCGCCTCGTTGCCGCGCCAGTGGAAGGGGCGACCGCAGAAACGGGTGTTCGCCCAGAGCTCTTGCCGCACGCGTTGCGATTCCCACGCCAGTGCGAGGCCGAGGGTGAGCGGGATCATCTACCAGCGCCGCCGCCAGGCTGCGTCGATGAACGTGCTGGGTTCGCGGTGGAACACCAGCGCTTGGTCGGTGTCGGTTTGTTTGATGCCGAACTCGTGTTCCAGCGCCAGAACGTTGTTCGGAATTAGGTCCTTCGGGCCGTCCCACTCTTCGTATTCGCGCAGGTAGTCTGGCGCGGTCCGTGGTTCGGGTGTTGGCTTGAGCCGGAGTTTGGCTTTGGATTTTTCTCTGGTTTCCCGCGACGGTTTTTCGCGCGGGTTGATTCGGATCCTCGGGTCCTGCTCCATCCCCGATGGTCGCATTTCCGACCGTTCAGAAACCAGCGAAAAACGTTACGGGTTTGGCTAGGAATATTAAACCTTGCGCGAAACCAAGGTGAAAAGCTAAAATCCTACCCTAAACAACTCATTTTCCTCGGGAGGGAAACACATGAACCATCGAGCCGTTTTCTGTGCTTGTATCGCGCTGGCCTTTGCCATCATTCCGTCTGTTTTTGCGCAGGCACCAACCGTGTTCAGTACCTTGCCGGCGGCGAACCTGACCGAGGCGGATGGCAGCATCATTTTCAACGGCACCTGCGCCAATTCCGGTGCTGCCGAGAACGTGGTCGGACGCAGGGTTCCCGGCGGCTTTGACGCGACCTTGTACACGACCGGTTGCGGCAGCTTTAATATTCGTTCGCGGATCGCCGCCGATGAGGAGGGCTGGTATTACTGGATCACCCAGTCCGGCAGTTTGCGCGCGCATTTGTCGGGCGCCTCCAACAGTACGGAGGGGAGGGGAACGATCGTTTCCGACACCACCCGACTTGCCTTGGGCGCTGAGACGCCGACTGCGGTGGCGGAGACGCGGTTCTTCTGGGCCGAGGAGGAGGGCTTTGAGTTCAGTCAGGAACCCATTCTACTGACCGTCGCGAAAAATGGTAGCAGTGCTACCCCGACGACAATTTTTAACGGCACGAGCGGCGGCCTCAACCGCGGCGCCTTCATTTGGCTGCACGCGCTCTCCGACACGGACGTGCTCGGCTTAACCAGCAACGGCGCTTTGATGCGCTTTCGCCTGACCACGCTGACCGCTCCATTTTTCACCAGCTTTTGGACCCAGTCCACTCTCTACTCGAACGTCCAAGTTGCCAACACCGGCGATGGGCGGCTGTGGTTTGCGCAGCGCAACGCCGGCGCCAACCGGGTGGAAATCCGCTCCATCGACTTCGCCGACATTGGTACCGCCAGCACCGAACACGCACGGGTCAGCGGCAGCGCCGCCCGCATCACCGGCATCGACGGTGACGGCAGCCATGTGTTTTACCACAACCGTCCATCCGGTTCGAGCCAAGGCGTTCTGTATCGCAAGGCGCGGGGTGTGGTCGCCTCGGTGGCGGGGAGCCAGATCGCCGATACGCCGCAGGGGGCCGACAACCTCCATGTTGTCGGTCGTCGGGTGATCTGGCGTCAAAATTACAACCGGACAATGCAGCTTAGTGCCGACGCGATCGCGCTGATCCGCAACCTCGATTTCGCCCGCATGATGGAGCCGGTTCAGATCGTGCAGAACCCGTCGCTGAACGTGCCGATGATCCGCGGCAAGGAAACCGTGGTCCGCGTTTATCCTCAACTCGACACCACCAATGTGTCCGGCGAGACCCGCGTCAATATCTGGCCCAATGTGATTTTGCATGGCGAGGACAGCGACGGCAACCGTCTGCCCGGTTCGCCGCTCAACCCCTTGTTTGGCTCGCGCGAGTTCGAGTTTATCATGAGGCCGCTGCGACAAAACCGCGACGAGATCGCGCTCTTCCGTCTGCCGACTGAATGGACCGAGGAGTCCTCGGTCCGACTGCGCGCCGAACTCAACCCCTCGGGACTGGTCGCCGAAAGCAACCTCAGCGATAATATTCAAACGCGCACGGTCACGTTCAAAAACAAGGCACCGGTCGAACTGATGATTCATCCGCTGTCGACCACCGACGGAAAAATCGGCGATTTCTGGGTCGGCGAAAAATACTTCCCCCGCTTCCAACCGATGCTCGACCGCGCCGAGGCCTTGCTTCCAACCGACTCGTTGATCCATTGGTGGCCGGGGGCGATCGTGATCGAGGAGTACGAGTTTCCCTTGAGTTTCGGCCCCTATGAGTTCTCCGAAGGAGAAGGTGATAGCTGGAAGGTGCTCGTCAAATTACAGTTCCGTCAGATTCCGTTCAAGCCCGCCAATCTGGTTTCGCCCTTGCAGGTGCGAAGCGCTGCTCTGTTCATCGGCGACAATCCGGATCGCAAACTCAATGGGGTGGCGATTTGGGACACGCTGATCAACAAGACGTCCAACCGGCTTGACAGCGGCACCGCGTCCGGCCGCGGCATGTTGGACATCAACTCCGGGATCTCCGGCGTGACCCTCGCACACGAAATCGGCCATACCTTCTTCCGCCTCCATGTAGACTGCCCGGTGGGCGAGCCAGACCTCCTCGGTTCATATCCCTACGATACCTGCAACATCGATGACGACATCAACGGTAATATCGGCTGGGACCCCATTAGCCATCGGCAAATTTTGTTTGATGATGCTGGCGACCTGATGTCTTACGCGCATCAACAAAACCGGCCGCGCTGGCCCTCGGATTTCACCTATCGATCGCTCGAGGTGTTCATGGACGGCTTGCCGTTCCGTCCCGGGCTTGGCGGGGACAAGGCGACCACGGCGAAAGCGGGGGACAAGGGCGGCGCTGTCGGCGGCGGCAAAGAATGGATGGTGTTCGGTGGGTGGAACGGCGACGGCACGCCGGAAATTTTGTTTATGCAACCGGTTGCGGGCAACGATCTGTTAGAGGCCGTGAACTTTTTCGACAACGCGGAAGGCGACCGCACCAGTTACAAGGTGCGCGGCCTGAACGCGTCCGGTAATGTGGTGGTGATGGTCGACGCGGTGGCGCAGGAGGGAAGCGAAGAAGCCGGACTTCTTGGCTTCACCGCCCTGATGCCCGAGAACAACAGCATTGTGCGCGTCGAACTGGTTCGAACGGCCGCGCCGAACACGCCGCTGGCCTTTGTCGAGAGCGGACCCGCGGTGCCGACGGTTTCGATCACCGCCCCGACCGCCGGTGCCAGTCCGACCGGCAATCTGACCGTGCGCTGGACCGGGTCCGACGCGGATAACGATCCGCTGTTCTACACCGTCCAACTCAGCCGTGACGGCGTGTCCAACTGGCAGACCCTGACCGAACAAACCCTCGCCACGTCGATCAACGTCGACCTCAGCACCTTCGCCGGCGACAGCGCCAACTGCCGCGTTCGGGTGATCGCCAGCGACGGCATCCACTGCACCACCGCCACCAGTGGCCGGTTCACCTTGCCCGACGCCGCGCCCGAAATCTACACCTTCTACGACGCCGGACGCGGTCGCAAATGCGACCACCTCGGTCGGATTGAGGCCGAGGCGGGCGCCACCATCATCGTCACCGCCACCGCGCTCGACGCGGAAGACGGCATGATTCGCGACGATGACATTGCCTGGCGGATCACGGGTCCGGTAGCTCGCAACGGCACCGGCACCCGCTACGATCTGGCCGATCTGCCGCCGGGAACGTACAGCCTGCGCTGTACCGCCACCACGAGTTCGGGGCAGACGGCGGTCGACACGCGGACCCTCGAAGTCCTGCCGAAAGAAGTGTCCGACGCGCCACTCGACATCGACCTCGATGGCTGGCCGGACGAGGCCGCCTGGGCGGCGGATCGGCGTCCGGTCACGTTCACGTATACCTCTGGCGAACGCGCCACGGTACGCATGATCCACCGCAACGGCAATCTATACGTCGGTGTCTCCGGCTTGCCCAAGGGGAGCAACAGCCGTCAGTTCTTTGGCTTGACCTTTCACCCCGACAGCGGCGGCGGCACCTCAACCACCGCGAACGACCAACGCTTCAGCTTCTACCTCGACGGTGAAATCACCCGCTCGACCGGCAACGGTTCCGGCTATATCAACCAAGATGAATTGAACGGCTTCCAAGCCCGCATCGCCGGCAACGACGACTTCTGGGCGATCGAAGCCTGTATTCCCGACGCGGCACTGGGCGGTTGGAACGACCAAATCGTGCGCATCGGCGTCGGGCATTATCACCGCAATTTCAGTGGCGACGACACGTTCTGGCCGGCCAACGGGTTCTGGAACCGACCCGGCACTTGGGGCTTGGTCCGGTTCGGCGAACCCAATCCGCCGCCCGTGGACGACGACGGCGACGGCCTGCTTGACGCGTGGGAATTCACCAATTGGGGGACCCTCAACCGCGACGGTCTCGGCGACTCCGACGGCGACGGCCAGAGCGACCGGGCCGAGTTCGAGGCGGGCACCAATCCGCGCGCCGCCGCGTCCGCGCTGAAGTTCGCCGACGCCACGGTGACCGCCGGCACCGGCGGTGGCGTGACCATCCAGTGGGCCAGCGCCGCTGGTCCGACCTACGACCTGTTTGGTTCGCCCCATCCCGAAGGGCCCTACACTTTGGTGCAGGGCGGCATCAACGCCACCCCGCCGAGGAACACGTTCACCATTCCGCCGCCCACGGTCGATCTACGCTTCTTCCGGATTTCGACCACGCCGGTAGATTGATGACCTTCGGTCAGTAGTCAGTAGCCGGTAGCCGGTAGTCAGTAGTTAGGGTCGGGCCCTTCGGGCGGGTGATTTCAAATTTTGGATTTAAATTTCAAAGCACTGTGATCCCAGTCGAGCGCGGTGAACCCGCCGCGCAAGTAGCTCACGCTTCCAAGCGGGAGTCTGGACCGCTGGCTTCCAAGCCGGCAGTCCTGCCTTCTTTTCTTGGAAGGCAGGGCTACCTATTCAAGGTCCTCGGGGCGGGACGGATAAGCCGGCGATGTTTTTCCTACCTTCCAAGGCACGCAACGACTAAACTCTCGGGGTGAACCCACTGCCCCGAATCGCCGCCTGGGCGACACTCGTTTTCGCCTGCTTCGCCGCCGCTGGCGAACCGCCCAACATCCTGTTCATCCAAACCGACGACCAAGCACCATGGGCGCTCGGTCTGGTCGAACCGATGGCGGACACGCCGAACATGGACAAGCTGTTCAAGTCGGGGGCATGGTTTAAAAATAGCTACGTGACCACGCCGGTGTGTACGCCGTCGCGGGTGAGCACGATGACCTCGCGCTACAGCAGCGAGTTCGGGATTACCGATTGGCTCAACCCGCGCCGCGAGGCCGAACGCGGTCTGGCGGTGGAGGTTCCGGTCTGGCCGCGCGACCTCAAAGCCGCCGGCTACACCACCGGATTGATCGGCAAGTGGCACCTCGGACTGCCGGACGCGCACCATCCGACCGCGTTCGGTTTTGACTATTTTATGGGTCACCGGCACGGCGGTTGGTCGAACGACAAACCCACGCTGGAGAAAGACGGCAAAGACCAGAAGTTCGAAAAGATGACGGTCGAGATTTTGCGCGACGAGGTGATCGCCTACCTGCGCCGCCACAAGAACGACCGCTTCTGTCTCGCCTGGCACACCCGCGCGCCGCACACCCGCTGGTTGCCGGTCGCGCCTGAGGATTGGACCCCGTTCGAGAAACTCAACGTCGATTTGCCGCATCCCGACTATCCCGATCTCAACAAGGAACGGGTCGAACGCATGACCCGCGAATATCTCGCCAGCGTGCGCAGCGTCGACAGCAACCTCGGACTCGTGCTCGCCGAACTCGACACCCTCGGCCTCGCCGACAACACCGTCGTCGTGTTCACCTCCGACCACGGTTACGCTATGGGTCACAACGGCATCTGGCATAAAGGCAACGGCCACTGGGTCGTCAACAAGATGCCGGCCGCCACCGAGAACATTCCTCGGGGCCAGCGTCCGAACATGTACGATACGACCATCAAAGTCCCCACGGCCGTGCGTTGGCCGGGTCGGATCAAACCCGGAACGGTGATCGAGGCGCCGGTCACCAACCTCGACTGGTACCCGACCCTGTGCGCCATCGCCGGCGTCGACTTTGGCGACGAGAAACCGTTCCTGCGCGGCCGCGACTTGGTTCCCGCCATGACCACAGGGCGTGCCACTTGGCCGGATGAAGTCTACTGCGAGTACTCGACTCTGCACCAATCGCGTACCCACATGCGCATGGTTCGAACGCCCGACTGGAAGCTGGTTCGCGATTTTCTCAACCCCGAACGCGACGAGTTGTTCGATCTGAAAAACGATCCCGGCGAAACCACCAACGCGATCAACAAAGCCGATCCCGAACTCGTCGCGGCGTTGCACGGAAAAATCATCGCCCAGATGCGCGAGTTGATTGATCCGGTGGTGTACGAGGCGGAGTCGGTTAACGAGTAGCTTAGACTTCGGTCTGAGTTCGTCGTGACTAGATGATCAAACTTTTCAATTCTCTGCTCGATACACGATCGGGACAGAACCTGGCACGAGCCGCGTTAGCGGAGGCATCCGAATAGCCCCGGCTGTAGGCCGCAGGCCAAGGCCGGGGTTGGCGTAAGAAAAATGAGTAGCCGCGTAGCGGTGACACCGGGTGCCTAATGTGCGTCCGGCCAGAGAATACAAGCAGCAGGATGCCCTCAGGGCCATGAGGCCGTTCCGACCGGACATGAAGCGAAGAGCTCGTGCAGAGGGACTGGCCGGTCGGTTCAAAGGCTTCTAGCTACCCCCGGGTTCCGCTCGTACCTCGCTCCACCCGGGGCTACTTTCCTGCCACCACTCCGTGGTTCGTCGTAGAGGGTCCGGACCTTCGAAATTTCAAATATCTTTGTCTAGACTTCAGTCTGAGTTCGTCGTGACGGAATTCATTCCGGCCGCACGGGTTCCCTCGAACCGGTTCTACCGGACGGCTTTCAGAGCCTTGAGCGGCTGGATCAAACGTCCGGTTTCTTTGCCCTCGGGCGTCTTCGAACCCGTTCGATCTAAAATTTTCCAAGCCTCCTCGGGGCCGAGTTCGGGGCGGAGGGCTTTCATCATCGCGACCAGCCCGGACACGTAGGGGGCGGCCATGCTGGTGCCGCTGAGTTCGCGGTAGCCGTCGCCGAACGTGGACAGCACCGAGGCGCCGGGGGCGGTGATGCCGAGTTTGAGTTCGTCGACCGTGTTGGAGAACGGGGCGCGGTGGCCGTCGGCGGCGATCGCGCTGACGGCGATCACCCGTTCGCAGTTGGCCGGTGAGGAGAAGCGGGCGCTTTGTCGCCGGTTGCCGGCGGACACGACGACGATGCCGCCGTTGTCGACGATGTAATCGACCGCGCGCTGGTAGGCCAGGTCACGTCCTTCTTCGGAGGGACCGCCGAGCGACATCGAGATGACATCGGCGCCGGCATCGGCTGCTTTGACCATGCCGGCGAGCACCCGCGCTTGGCTGGTGTAGCCGCTGTCTTCGAACACGCGCACACTCGCGACCCGTAGCCAGTCTTTGCCTCCCGCCAACGAGGCCATGCCCTTGCCGTTGTTTGATACGGCCGCGGCGATGCCGGCACAGTGGGTTCCGTGGCCGCGCGCATCGCTGTCCGAACCGCTGTCGACGCTGTGGTAGTGGCCGACGAGATCTTCGTGTTTGGCGTTCACGCCGGTGTCGATCATCACCAGCAGCACTTGTTTTTTAGGCGTCTGTTTGCGCACCCATTCGGTGTAGTCTTTGAGGTTCAGCGCGCGCAGGGCCCATTGTTCGCCGGCGCGGGGATCGTTGAAACCGAACGGGCCAGGTTTGGGTTTCGCCGGTTGTTTTACCTGATGGGTCCGGACTCGTTCGTTGAACTCGACATGATCCACCAGTGGTGAGGCGCTGAGTTGCTCGACCAACTTGTTCAGTCCGTGCAGGCGCGAACGCGGGATGTCGACGGTGAGGTACTCGTCGAGTTCGGTCGCGTCGGGCCGGGCGATGGTTTCGAGCAGCGGGGTAAAGGTGAGTCCGGGAAAGGCGGTTTGCAAGCTGGCGAGAGTGTTCGCGGGGTTGGCGATGGTGGCGGGGGTGTCGATGGTGGCCACGTCGATGAGCAGCTCGGCGCTTGGTTCGAGGCCTTGAGCGAAGTTCACGCCGCGTTCGAGCATGCCCCAGTAGAACACCGAAGCGAACAGCAGAAAGCCGGCCAAGGTGGCGAGGAAGGTGCGGTTGCGTTTGATGTAGCCGGAGACGATGACGGCGATGAAGATGGTGAGCACGTCGCGCGGCACAATCCACGCCAGCTTGTACAAGAGACCGCCTTCGCAGGCGAGCAGCGCCGGAATATAGAGCAGCAAGCCGGCCCCGAACAGGGCGGCCACCCGCGCCGCACCAACGCGGCGCTTGCGTTCGTCGAACCAGAACCAGAGAATGGTCATGGCGACCATCCACACCATCGAGGCCGGATATAAAGAGGCGATCATGCCTTATCTTGCCCGCATTTCGGGCTTGGCGCGATGGGAAACGTTCGGGCTTCTTGTAGTCGTGGTCATCGAGCCGAATCTTTTTGCGCCAATTCTCTAAGGATTCGCCTCGCCGCGTGTCCGTCTTGGTAGCCCCTCGAATATCGCCTGATGCACCCTCCAGAATCTTCGGACCACGCGGTTCCCTGCTCCCAAGCGCGGATGGATTTGCATGATGGTTTCGGTCGAATCCAACCCGCAAATCCGCTACAACACTCCTGTGAGTGATCCTGCCGGCGCGAAAGACGCGACCGACGCCGAACTAGTTGACCGCGTCCGTCAAGGTGACTCAGACGCGGTGGAAGCCTTGTACCTGCGCCACCGGGAATGGGCGTACCGGACGGCTTATGGCTTCGTCGGTAATCCGCAGGACGCGCAAGAGGTCGCCCAAGACGTGTTCCGACAGTTTTTTGCGAAAATCGACCGCTACCAGAAGCGGGCCAAACTCACCACCTTTCTCTACACCGTGGTCAAACACCGCAGCATCGACCTCATCCGCAAACGCAAACCCAATGACACCTTGGTATTCGACCCGGTAGCGCCAGCCCAGCGTGACGAGGCGGCGGAGCGTCGCGCCTTGTTGGACATGGTGCACGGACTGAGCGAAAAGCACCGCGAGGTGGTCGTTTTGCGTTTTGGCGAGGGACTGCAAATCGACGAGATCGCCGGACGCCTTGACATCGCCTCCGGCACGGTGAAATCGCGGCTGCACCACGCGCTGAACACGCTGCGTTCGCAGCTCAAGCCGCGTCAATCGGATCTTGGCTAGTTCTTTTCTCCGCTTTGACACCTGCCAAGCACGATTTCCGTGGTATGCTTAACCATGAGAATCTGGATGATTTTGGTGCTTGGAGCGGCCCTCCCGCTGCTGTGCCTCGGCGAAAATGAAGTACAAATACCGGGCGAGAGCACCCAGGCCATTGAAGAACTGCGGCGTCTCGTTTTCGTCGAACGAAAAAATCCGCCGAAGAAAACCGTGCCCGCCGTGTCCCACATTCCCGGCAACCTGTTCGCCCAACCGAATCTTCCTCGGACTTTTCCAGTTCCCCAAGCTGTGCCCGCGCCACAAGTCGTCCCCCGCGCACCCCGCGCACCCATGGTGCAACCACAGGCGCCTTGGCCAGCCCCCCGTGTCTTTCAAGGCTTGAATCCGGAAACGATCGCACGCCTTCAACCGCACGTGATGAACCGTTTGCGTAAAGGGCAGCCTCCTTTACCAATCCCGCTGACCCCCGCTAGCATTGAGACGCTGACCGAAGAAGGCGTTGAAATTCCGGACTATCTGCGGCCATGAGTTCCATGCCTGATCGCTGTGTTCGCTCCGAATCATCCCGGCGTTCGGTCTTGAAAGCGGGTCTGTTCGGTTCGGTGTTACCCGGCTTCGCTCCGATGATGATGTTGGCCAAGGAAGTGCAAGAGGTCGCCAGTGAATGTTGCGTGTTCAATAAACCGTTGCAACATCTCGACTACGAAGCGCAGGCCGCGTTGGTGGCGGAGATGGGCTTTGATGGCATCGAAGGAACCGTGCGCCCCGGCGGCCATGTTCTCCCCGAACGCGTCGCGGAAGACCTCCCGCGTCAGATGGAGGCGTTGCGGAAGCACAAACTCCGCATGACCATTCTCACCTCCGACGTTAACAACGCCGACGAGGCGATCAACCGCAAGGTGCTCGAGATTGCGGCGAAGCTCGGAGTGAAACGCTTCCGCACTCGCTATTATAAATACAAGGCCGACCAAGCTATCCTGGGACAGTTAGAAACCTTCGCCAAGCAATGGAGGGGCTTGGTCGCGTTCTGCAAACCGCTTGGGATTCAGCCGCTCTATCAAAATCATGCGGGCGCCGGATACGTTGGCGCTGGGATCTGGGACTTGCAGCGAATGGTCGAAGACACGCCGGTGGCGGATGGGGGCGTCGCGTTCGACATCCGGCACGCGGCGGTCGAGGGCGGCACCTCATGGCCGACCGAGTTCCAACTAATCCGGCCGCATATCGGCGCGCTCTATTGCAAAGATTTTACCTGGGATGGCCGGAAGGTGAAGAATGTTCCGCTCGGCTCGGGCATGGTTGATTACCCGCGTTTCATCAAGTTGTTGCGCAAGGCGAACGTGCGTGTTCCCGTGTCACTTCACATGGAGTACGTGAGCCACCGCGATCCCAAACTACTTCAGGAGTCGATCGACAATATTCGCCGCGATCTCGCCGCGATGAACAAACTTTTCGGCTAGCAGGCTGTCGAGCTTCGGTTGCACACTGGTCAGCCGCGGTGGCTGGCTGGTGCCAAGCCCCAACGGGGCGAGATCCCGCAGGGCGGGATAGCCCGCGGGTAGAGTGAGGTGCGAACGAAACCCCGGGGATTGTTCAGAGTTGGCCGAGGCGCCCCAAGGGGGTGCGACAAAAGCTCGGGCAAATCCTATTGTCGCCCCCCGTTGGGGAACCTCATCACCCACCACAACCCGGGGCTGCGCTCATCCCGCCAAAGCGAGATTCGCTTGCCCCGGGCTTGTCTGTTGAATTTCTGCTTCAAAGAGCGTGCCGATCCGTTTATTCGGAAAGGGTCTCCTGCAGGCCGGCCGGCCTGCAGGAGATGGTGGGAGCAACCCGACCTGGGCTAAGGGCCTTTGAGCCCGTATTGTAGCAATCAGGTGCTCCCGCCTCATCATTACTAACTCGAACAGTTGCAAGAGTCGGCCGAAGATCAGCCAGA